>ERZ780207.1102-NODE-1102-length-24684-cov-3.263835_pt1 | contig 24684 bp, 29 predicted proteins | sample MGYA00510977_ERZ780207 | MGnify/ENA primary metagenome ERZ780207 (study PRJEB29588, sample SAMEA2151383) | human gut metagenome | biome: human gut; feature: human-associated habitat; material: faeces | place: Denmark | collected 2008/2010 ... | reverse complement strand
TGTCCTGGGAGCGGAACTGGGGCTGGCGGTTGATGGTCCAGGAGAGATACCAGTTCTCGGTGCTGTCCTTGACGGTGACGATGCCGCCGGTGGTGACCTTCCCGGCCCGGGGATCCCGCTTGCAGATGTCCATGATGTGGCGGATGACGGTCTCGTTCTTGGTTTCCACAGTGGCGCTCATCCAGTTGGTGGCGTCCACATCGGAGCAGAAGGCATCCGGGTTGCCGTATTCCCCGTCTTTGGCCTGGGCGGCGATGGCCTTCCACATATCCCAGGATTCGCCCGCGCCGTTCTTTACCTTGGACAGGTCGGGGGCATGGGTCTGGTCGCCGTACTTGCCGTCCTGCTTGATCCCGGCCTTCTTCTGGAATGCCTTCACGGCGGCTTCCGTTTTGCTTCCGAACTGGCCGTCCACCACAAGGGTGGCACCCAGCTGATTCAGAAGCTCCTGCAGGGCTTTGACGTCCGCGCCGGAAGAGCCGTTCTTCAGCAGGCGGCTTCCCAGCGTGTACACGGTGACCGCCTCCACAGCGACCTGTGCGCCGCTGGTATCGCCGTAATCGATAAACGGCAGCTTGTACCAGTGTGTCCAGGGCCGTTTCTTTACCTGCGTCTTCACGCAGCCCCAGCTGAAGCCCTGCCACTCCACAGCATAGCCGTTGCCAACGTAGTATCCAGCATGACCGTCCTTGTACAGCGCCAGACCAGGGATCTCCGGCAGGGTGTCGATGGTGCCCCAGTCAGCGCCTTTCTTTTTTGCCCAGGAGAACATGCTGTTCGCACCCTTGTCCGGGCATCCGTTGGAGCCATATTTGCTGGTGATGCTCTTGTCCGTCCCGATGGCTTCAAGCACGCCCTGACCGCCGTTTGTCCAGGCGTAGCCTTTGCAGCCGCCGATGCAGTCGGATACGACAGCCTTGTTGGCGATGTCCTGCTTGTAACGGGACATACGGCTGGAAGCATAAGAGGACGGATACTGGTTGCTCTTCCTGGACAGCAGGCTGTTGGTTGCCTTATAGACACAGGTACCGTACCAGTAAGGCTGGCCCACCATCTTCTGACACCAGTCGGCAAAGTGCTCGTTGGTGAACGGCGTATTGATTCTTTCAGACATCTTCGTCACCTCCACATAGGAAAGGACGGCGGTTATTCGCCGTCGCCCTGGTCGGTTTCGTCCTCTTTGTGTTCCTTTTCCTTGCGGTCGTGCAGCTGTTCCAGAATGGCCTTCAGCTTGTCCGGGATGGGCAGGCCGATGTAGGCCGCGTTCTCCAGCAGGCTCAGGCCCTCGTTGGACAGATAGAAAGCGATCACCGCGCCCCGCAGCGCACTGCCGGAGCCGATCACATGCAGATCAACGATGTTCGCAATACCCACCATGAACAGGATGAGCACCTTTTTGCAGATGCCCTTGAAGCCCACGGCAGAGGACAGTTTCTTGTCCAGAATGGCGCACATGACCCCGGTCATGTAATCCAGCCCCATGAAGATCATGAGGGCGATCATCAGGCCGTCGATGCCGCCGAGAAAGTACCCCAGCCATCCGCCGATGGCCGTGATGGCGATCTGGATCTTCGCCCAGATCAGGTCAATAGAAAAGTTCCGCATTGTTGTTTCCTCCATTTCATTTTGATATAGAAAAACCCGCCTCCGTATTGGAAGCGGGCTGATCCCGGGAGTGAAAAAGGCTCATGGTTACACTCCAATCGCGATCCAGTCAATATTCCTTGCCGTATTGAAATTACCGCCGACGATGATTGTCGCGCCTGTTGTTGTTTTGCTGTGAACTTTCAGTGCACCGTTATCGCCTGACCAGTTTCCGCTGCTGGTGGAGTAACTGACCACCACACACGGAATGGCCGTGAACCCGGCACCGCTGTAATTGATGCTGAGAGCACTGTTGCCTGCTACGGAACCAGAGCCATAAGCCACCTTGAATGGCAAACGAGCCATGGCCAGTGTGCCTGTGGTGATGTTGCCTGCGTTATTTGTGCCCAGATTGCTCCGAGCGTTTGCGGCGGTGGTGGCTCCTGTGCCGCCGTTGGCGACAGGCACACCGGAGGGCATGCCAGAATGGAACACACGGTAGTTGGCCCATGTGCCTGCGTCACAGACACGCAGGAGCACAGCCCAGGCTGGCCTGCAGTGCTTTGGTGCGGATTTCGAGCATGCGCCGGTTGTCGCCTGCTGCGTCTTCCCAGGCGGCCAGAGAAGCAGCCCCCTCATAACTGCCTTCCAGTACCGTGCGGCTGCTGGTTCCGTTATAGGTCGGCAGCAGAAGCAGGGATGGATACAGGTTTCCTAAGATACCCAGGTTCCCCGTCATCGTATCGCCTGTTTTCTTTACGCCTCCGAGAGCTGCGAGGGCGTTTGCCGCAGACGTCGCGCCTGTGCCGCCATAGGCAATGGCCAGTGGAGACGAGAGCTTCGGCGGCCAGCCGCATTCAATGTACCTAGAGGTCTCGGCTACCTTGCCTATACCAACTCCCGTGCCGTCTGCCAGAAAGTCCAGGATCACGCCTTTGGTGCCGATGCTGACCGCCTGCTCCACGTAGTAGAAGTAATCCGTCAGGCGCACCTTCAGATCATAGCTGTTGAGCGCGTCATAGGTCTGAGATAGCAGTTTCTTGGTGGCTGTGACGGTATAGGACGTAATGGCCATCTGCTCGGCAGTCGTCCAGGCAGTGGCGCTTTTCAGCTTGTAGTAAACGACACAGGATAAGCCATTTTTATTGTTCAGCGCCGTGACCTTTCCCGAAAAACTGTATCGCACATTGGTGCCATCCAACTGTGCTGCACTGCCATCACTGCTGCAGCGTTCAGCTGAAAATGCTGTGATGGAAGGCGGCGAATAGTCCAGCACATTGAACGTGGTCGAATAAGCTGCAGTCCGGCCACGGCTATCCGTAACCGTGACCGTCATCGTCATTTCTCCTGCAGTGGACAGGCGCTTGCTGACTGTGAAAGAAGCCGCCGTATAGTTCACGCCATCCAGCGAAGTGCGGTAGGAAGAGATCGTGCTGCCGTAGACACCCGCCGCTGTGATTGCAACGGACAATGTGCTCAGTCCCTTGACAAAGGCGGCGATCCTGGATACCCAACTAGCTCTGGGGCTGTAATGACATCGCGAAGAATAACATTTTCCTGGTTGCCACAAGAAAGCACCTCTTCATCCGCAGATTCTTTTGATTCAGCATTTGTATATGCCACTGCATGAAATCTCAACTTAGTTGCAATGGAAATACCGTCTGAATTTGCACGCTTCGTTTCTGGATCTGCCGTGCTAATATTCATGCTTTTCGCTCCTTTTCTTTAAGAGGTACATATTAAACAAGGGACGTTAGAGATCATGTTTATCTAACGTCCCCTTTGCTCAAAGTTTTTTGGCCTATATCAGCCATGCGATTCCTACAGCAACTGCATCGCTTTCGTCATTCGCCTGGTATTTTTGTTTGCCTACAAATCGCTCCTATGCCATAGCAACGTCGTTCTTTGATGCTTTTCCATTTTCAGTCAGCAGTTTTTTAACGGCAGATGGGCTGATCTCTTCATAATCAGCACAGCGCATTTGCCATGCTGTCAAATCAGCAACGCCCACTACCTTAAACAGGGCTTGTGTTTCGTGCGGGAACCGGTAGAACCCCTTTTCCCGCACAAACACGTCAATATCCGCAGACAGTTCGCAGAGCAGATCATAAATAGCATCCAGGATTTCGCCATGGCCGGCCTTGCTGCTCCGCATATTCAAATGGCATAAGCGCTCAATCTGAACGGTGCCGTTCTCATATTGCTAAATGGCAAAGCCAGGGCAACGCAATGACAAATCAGCGGCCAGAATCCGCAGCGACTCAGGCAAATCCGTCGTTTCTGTCTTGCTCATGATTTACCTCATAGGCAAACATCGCGCGCAGGATGGCGTGCGCCACATGATCATCACTCGTATCACCGGCAAGATAGGCATAGAGATGCTGGATGGCATGGTTTACATGTTCCTCAGCAGAAATCTTCTTGTAATTGCGTTCCAGCTATGTTTCGCCGTATTTCTCCGCACCGTATTTCGCAACCTCTGCCGTGGCGAAAATGGCATATGGTGGAAGAAAGTGGAATGCATACGGTGTGGCGGATTGCTTGCCGCCGCGCTCATTGGTTTCCATCGGTACATCAGGCTGAACGCCAACAATTAGAGGCACAGACGTTTCATCCTTTCTTAATCAATTGTTTTCAACAGGGCAATTAATTCTTTTGATCCAGAAATGCACTTCTTATAGAAGCATCAATTCTGCTCTTCTCCCTCCTTCTCCTTTATCACTTGCGCAATGCCGCGCAGTATATAGACCGCGCACGGAAGCGCGATGCCGTTTCCGTACAGCTTGTATTCGGCGGAATCGGTGTGCAGACGGTTGTACCAGCGCACCAGCTGTTCGCGTTTGGAAAAAGGCTTGTAGCGCGTGCCGTTGATGGCGGCATGCGTTTCACGTACTTTTTCCCAGAATACGGCTTCTTCGTCGGTCATGTCTTCCTTGTGGACGGGGATCGCCCAGCAGTCGGGCAGCCCCTGAAGCCTGGCGCATTCGGTCGTGGACAGGCGGCGCACGATGTACTTGCGTCCCGCCTTGCGTTCTGCAACAAACTCTCGTTCCTTGCCATTGCGCGCTCCGGCGCCCTTGTAGTAGGAAGCGTCCAGCGTCCCGGCTTTGTCGCCGCCGTAGGTAATGATGTTGGTATAGTCGGTGACACGGTTTTCATGATCGCCGGTGACATTGGCGCAGACCTGTCCGGTACCATTTCCGCGTGCATCGGTACAGATCAGCTTATCAGCGCCGACGTACTGACTGCTGGGGCCGCGCCAGTCTGCCGCGCACAGCGCGCCTACGGTATCTTGATAGCAGACGGCATGGCGATCAATGGTATTAAGCGTATAGGACACATTTGCTTTCCAGCCGCAGCCGTTACAGCCTGCCGTATCGGCACGATCAATGCCGTTGCCCTGCAGGGCGTATGCCAGATAAGACTGCTGTTTCATCCCGGCATTGGCGGCAAGCGCGCCGGAGCACTCGCCCAGATCACGTACTTCATCTCGCTGATTCTGTGCGAAGCAAACCAGATGACCAGGACGCGACAGCCGGTTTTCACCTTCAGCGCGTAGACACCCGAAACCCGGCATCCAGTAGCCCTGACCGCTCTCGTTACAGACGCAGGGCTGAATCAGCTTTCCAGCACCTCCAGCAGCGCTTCCTTCTACATCGGAGGCAGTTCCTTGCCCCGACGCGCCGCACGCCGGAGAATCCCTTCGCAGGCCCGTTTGCTCAAAAAGCACTTTGCCGGCGCGTCGGGCTGTAAAATCGACGACAAGGTAGATACGGTTTCTTCTCTGGGGCACGCCCCAGTGTTCCGCTCCCTAAACGCGCCATGCGATGGAGTAATGATCTCCCACGATCTCTCCGGCGTGGAGCCATTTCCCCTTCGGAGGTTCAGGGACTAAAACGGAATCATCGCAGAGGGAGACGAACGCCTGAAGGACGGCTCGGAAGTCTGCCCCTCTGGCACTGGAGAACAGGCCGGGGACATTTTCGAATACGGCGAACTTGGGATATTTTCCATGAGTGGCACACCTCGTCTCTTGAATTATGCGAACGGCTTCAAAGAACAGACTACTTCGTTTGCCCTCGTGAAGCCCCGCCTGCTTGCCGGCAACACTGACGTCCTGGCAAGGACTTCCGAATGTCAGCACATCCACCGGCAGAATTAGATCGCCGTGAATCTCCGTGACATTCCCCAGATGCTGCATCTTCGGAAAGCGGCTGGTGGTTACGGCGATGGCGTAGGGTTCCACCTCGCTGGCGAACACGGGCACGATGCCGTTCTACGCTCCAGCCAGTTCAAAGGAACCGCTGCCGGAGAACAATGAACCCAGCGTCATCATGCGGATACCTCCAGATCATCGAACACCACGGGGATTTTTGCCTTGGCTTCCTTCTACAGAAGCTCCATCAGTTCGCGCATTTCCGGGTACACGCCTTTGCCCAGACGCAGGGAAAAGATGTGCCGCCACTCGCGGATATTTGCCTTCATGACGATGTGCGTCGCCGTGGAGTTGGGCAGGATCTTCCGCGCGTCCTCTGGCTTCAGCCCCTTTTCCAGCAGGAAGTGATAGGACTGCTCTGCATCGGTCATACAGAATTCCCAGAAATCGGCGGCCTCGTCACTTTCACGATAGAAGCATGGCAGAATGAAGGCGATTTCACCGTTCATGCAGACATAGCGCTGCGACTCAATGCAGAAGCTCGCCAGCCTGTGACGGGTAAGCTCCGCCATGACGTCGCGGAAGGTAACCAGTTCCACGCTCATATCCGCGAACTCCAGCGGCGCAAGATGTCCGCGCCGAATCAGTGAGCGCACAAACGTTAGCGCACTGTCATCGGTGATCTTGTCATGGGAGCGATAGCAGTTGCGTCCGGCGTATTCGATCTGTCGGAGCGCATCCAAACCGTTTTCAGGAGCCTACAGTTTCGCGGATTGCCGGATGATCTTCATTTTCTTCCTCTCCTTCGGGAATGTCGTTGGTTCTCGCCTGAATGCGTTCAGCGATGGTGCGGGGCGTCAGCGCGCAGCCGATAACCTTTCCATCGTCCATCATGATCAGCGCCTTGGTGGTACGACCGGAGGTGAAATCAAGGTACAGCTTCTGCTCCTTGGCAACCTTGGTCAGTCGCTTCGCACTCGCAGAACCGGGAATTAAGATGACAACGATCCGGTCAGCGCACTATACGTTTCCAAAGCCAATATGCACGAAATGCTAAGAGGCAAGCGTCATAAGAAAAGTCCTCCTTTCTATGAGCAAACGATGATGCTCATAGAAAAGAGAGATAAGTTATGTATGCGAATAGTAGACAATTACCCTAAACCAATAGACAGGTATCTAACTTTTGTAGTACAATAGCATTAATATATACCGAATAAAAACAGGAGGACATGAAAGCCATGATCGCCCTTCCGCTGATGATATTGGCCATTGAGAATAATGATGATCGCACATTCATTACGCAAATATACCTCAAATATAGAAAGCTGATGTATGCCATTTCTATTAATATTGTTCGTGAGCCTCAGACTGCAGAAGATATGGTTGCGTCAGCAATAACTGAAATGATTGAAGAAATTGATATGCTGCGAAAAATAAAGAGTTGCAGAATGCGTTCATATATCGCCTCTATGGTTAGGAATGACTCCATTGACTATGTCCGCAAGCGGGATCGTCAAGGAAAGTATGCATTCCTGACTGATGATGATGAGATGATGAATAGGATTCCTGCTGAAGGCTCTGTTGATGATCATATCCTTCAGACCGCAGAAGTCGAGGTCTTACAAAAGGGGATTGCCAGATTGCATCCAAGGGAGCGTACTTTGCTATTGATGAAGTATGTAGATGAGAAGAATGATAAAGAGATTGCAAGCATTCTGAACATTGGCCAGGATAGTGTTCGGGTATATCTAAGCAGAGCCAGAAAGCATTTGCTTCAAATTGTAAAGGAGGTTGAAGAGAATGGCTAAGAAAGTCGTTCCGCCAAAGAGTGTGGACGAACTCTTTGAAGACCTTTCCACCTTGAAGCTAAAGATCGCTTTATTAGAAGAACAAGAAAATGAACTGGATCGTTACACAGAGGCTTGCGACAATGATGAGCAGCTAGAAGCTTTAGCATTACAGGGTGAGCAGAGGATGCTGAAGCATATCAATCGAAGTTACCGTAAGAGTCAAGCCAAGTACGCAGTTCAAAGGGCAACACCTTGGATAGTCAGAATAGCGGCTAGCATTCTGCTTTTCTGCTACATCGGGTTAACTGTTGCTATTGCTGCCGATTCTTCGGTAAGAATCAAAGTGATGGAATTCATCTTGAACATTGAGGAAGAGTATACAGAATTTGGCTTTGTTGATACTGGGGAGTATATCGATGTACCGACCGAATGGAAAGGCTATTATTATCCAGCATATATTCCAGACGGCTTTATAATTAAGCGTATTTATCGCGATGAGGTACAATATGAACGAAGTGATGGATCTCAATTTGACTTTAGCGATATTGATGCTATGACGTCCTGTGCAATTGATACTGAACACGCAAATGTTGAGTTCATTTCTATTAATGGGTATAGCGCTGTGCTTGTTAAGAAAGAGCCATGGATATCCATCTTCTGGAGTATCGATAATCGTGTGCTCATGATCAACTACACAGGAGAAAAAGAAGAGTTAATTCGGATAGCAGAAAGTGTTCGTATGGTCCGATGATTGGTTCCCAAATACAAGAGTCTCTGCAAAGTCAGAGATTCTTTTTATTTTGCTTGTTTCAAAAGTCACAGATAAATCGCCTTATAAAGTGAAAGGGTTAAATGCAACAACCAACTCAATAAGGAGGAGAAACTAATGAAAAAGCGTTTCAAGGTCTTCGTAGTGTTTCTTATGGTCGTGTGTACCCTCTTGCGCGGTGTTCCTTTTGGCACTGCTGCTACTTTACCAGTTCCAATCGAACCACTATATGAACTGACATTAGTAATTAAAGCATCCTGTACTGTGTCATCAGGGGTTGCGTCGTGCTATGGCTATGTTAAGGCATCCTCTTCTACAAGCAATGTGAACTTAACTGTGACGTTATACAGACAGTCTGGCGAGTCATGGAACCGTGTATCAAGCTGGAGTTTAAGTAATCAAGGTCAGTGTGGAGAAATCGATGAGAACTGCAGTGTCGGTAGTGGCACATATAAGGTTGTAGTCTCTGGTACGGTTGTCGCTCAGAATGGAAGGACAGAAACCGTATATCGCACATCTGCCTTGGCTGTCTATTAATGAGTCTTCTATCCGGTACAGGTTATAATGCCAGCTGGTCAAAAAGATTATATAGCGGAGGACCATTATGAGCAAGAAGAATAAAAGACGTCGCAGAAGGCGCGAAATATGTATAACGTTTATCTGTTTGTTGATGATAACCTTAAGCGCGTGTACTGCGAATAACAGAAGTTCCGGTGCAAATGATACTGCCTCAAACAGAAACATACCGCTCAAAAATGAGTTTTCTGTTTTTGATGTATCAATGAATATAGCTGAAGATGAAATCGGTTATGCAGACAAAAAATGGCTTGTCGTAACTAACAGTAATGGAAAGCAATTGCACAAGCTGTCCCATGGAAATCCCTTCTACGAATTGATTGCATATGATGCAGCATCACATAAATGGTGGGGTTTTGATACTCTGACTAACACTTTTCATGTTTTTTCGCAAGCTGGCGAGTTCATTGAAGTGATTAACATTCAACTGGATGAAATCATAGCAATGGATATGTTTAAGGTAAATGGTGATAAGTATTTATTATTGGCAGGAGAGAGTAATCAACATGAGGGAAGAATTTGGATATATGATTTGGAGAGCGATCAATTCGAATATTACGAGCCCAACGGAATGGTTATAAGTCTTTTATTGGGCGAAGGCAATACGCTTGTTTCCCTATTGTCATCTTCTAATGGAGTATATGTTGAATGGTTTGATTTAAAGAATCTGATTGTATTAAAGAGTCTTGAGTTAAGAACTTATTTGGCAGCGAGCCTCGGCATTGCCCCCAACGGAGATCTATATTATGCAACCAATCGCTCAATCTACTCGGCCTCAGATGATGAGCACACTCTAGTTGTACATTTGACCAGAAAGTCCGAGAATATTTTCAGCGAATTGGAGTTGCGCATATTCCCAACAAACGACGGCTGCTATACATGGATTAACGGAGAAGAGCAGATATCATATATTTCTTTCAATTCCCAAATGGACGTTGATCAGACTTTAGTCGTTGATGCCTCATTCTATGTTCCAGCAGCAATGACAAACTATACTGCAACTGGAAATACTATCGATTTTCGAGATAGAGGAATTTCATCAACAGCACAATATCAAACGCTAATGTTGTCGAAAGACAGTTCGATCGATGTTTATATGTTGCGATCCTATAGTGGAGCAGAAGCCCGGGCAATCATTCAAAAGGGATTCTATGAAGATCTAAACAAATCAGAGATCATTAGTGATGACGCAACTTCTTGGTTTGAACGAATTTTCCAAGATTCGTCGTTTGATGGAAAGCTATTTGGCTATCCATACGGAGTTTCATTCCAAATGATGTCAATCAATCCAAATGAACTAAATAAGTTGGGAATTGTTCTCCCGGATAAGCAACTGACATGGAACGCACTGCTTGACATTCTCGAACCATACTGCGGTAAAAAACCGTTTCCCTTGATTGTGAACCCCACACACTTGACTCAGTTAGTTCTGTGGCAGGCATATAATGCGCCTCAAGAACTCTTTGTTGCAGCGGCCGAAGAAGCGCTCCAGGTGATCGAAAGATGCAAGGCAATGGGAATGTATGATTTGACTCCCTCAGTGTATATGAGTAGTTATCAGTTTATTGACAATTATGCAATGAAGATTGATATCAATACATTGGGGGGAAACAATGAACACCCGTTTATTTCAGTCCCCTCTTTGGCCAATTCACCTTGTGGAACTCCTATTTGGTATGACTGGCTATTGATCAATCCATATAGCACCCGAAAGAAACAAGCATTTGACTATATTGAAGCACATGTCAAAGCACATGCAGAAGGAGGTATGCAATGGACAGCTGTATTGTCACCAAATAAAGCACTATATCCACGCTTCACAACAGAATGGATAAGCAACTATTGTGAGATCATGAATAATTCCACCGCATACCTAGTCTATGAATTAGAAAACGATTTCATTGAGATTTGTCAGAAATTCACTGCCGACCAAATTACGCGTGAGGATGCACTTGCGCAAATGGTTAATAAATACATGATTGTTCAAAGTGAGTAATTGATAGCACAGCATGCAAAAAATTACGACTGAGTATTGAAGAAAGGGGGTGAACAAATGAATAAGCGTTATGTATGTGCAGTTGTTCTACTGATTATTGTCCTTTTGGCATTTCAGGCATCTGCATTTGCTGCTTGTGACAAATGCTACAATGGCGAGTATGAATGGTACTTTATTTGTAATGGATCAAAGATCCTTGCTGGTACAGACTCTCATGCTGTGTGGTTTAAACCGTTGTACAACACGTGCACGAGAACAGTTTATACAAGCCCATGTACTGCTTATTGCAGACACTGTTCGAGCATAACATCTACGAGATACATGGATCATCTTTGTTACCGTGAGCATAGTTTCTGTATTCCCAGCTATGAATCACTGTGCATGTATCCTGAATAAGAATACGACTTGCGTGCTGTGCTATTAATACAGATAGAGTGAGGAGATTGTTATGAGGTTAAAAAAAACAATTTGTGCCGCCTGTATCTTGACATTTGGTATCGCTCTTGTAGTGGGAATTCTATACTACTCACCTCTTGCTTTTTGCAAGAACTTCATAAAACAGATGTATTCAATAACATATGTTAATTATCATCAATCAATAACAGATCAGCGCAATCTATATGATGATGCATTCAGAACATATGTTGAGCAAAACCCGCATGATAATGGCGCATGGATCGTTGAAGAAAAAGCCTCATACCATCTTCTCACTCCTATCAAGGTCAATTTCAAAACATTCAGCCTAACAAAACCCGTTTTGCAATGTGCGTTTGAGCTTCTGATAGACAATAAGGAAGGGAGGATATTCTTTCAAGGAGATGTAGCAGTGCAAATAAACTTGATCAGGACAGGACTTCATTCATATGAAGTATCCTTTCTGAAGTGAAAGAAGGGAGATTACCGTGAAGAAGCTGATTCCCATCATGATATGCGTATCAATCCTTGTAATGTGTCTTGCAAACTCCGCAATAGCATGTGGCTATGGCCACAAGATCAACGTTTGCCAAAGAAATGTGCAGCTGATCGCAACAGATTCCCACTTTGACAATGCATCGTACAGCAATTGTACTATAGATGATTATGGTTCTTATTGTTCACAAATGTGCGATGAATGCTTCAGAATTTACATTCGAAACACAAACCTTCATCGGCACAAAGTGGTGCACAGTGTGTGTGATATCGGCACAGAGTATACATATTGCCCAATCTATTTCTGAGAAATAATATGCGGCAGTAACACAAAGGAGGAGAAAGCATGAAAAAACCCATGGCTTTCGTAATTGCTATAGTTATGCTTCTTACATACTATGCAACAGCACTTGCATGTGATGGAATTCTGATTGGTCCTGATCTTGTTTGTAATCGTGGTGCGATTCCGGGAGAAAGTGATACGCATGTCAAGAAGGGACTAACCTGCACCAAGACAGAATACCTCTCTTATGCAACGGAGTATTGCACTTGGTGTAGCCAGAGGGGTAACACACGGTGTGGTCCATATCTGTGCTTTATCGGGCACACTACATGTGGCATCGGACGAGATTACTGGTGTTCGCGGAATCACCGACTGTAAGCATGCACTTAAAGAATAAGTAAATATTGAATAGCACCGCTACATAGGGGCTGAAATGTCGCAGCGACTTGTAATTATCAATGTGATGAGCGCATATGATATTGTTGATGCAATGCTGTTGATCATAATTGACAACAAGATCGCTTGTGAATATCAGCCCCATTTCAAGTATCAAGGGAAAATATGGTATTGCCTAGTAAAGGATGAATGATATGAAGAGTATGAAACGTGCAGCTATTATGTATATGCTGCCGGGGCTAATTGGGACACTTCTGTTTTATATAATCCCATTCATTGGAGGACTCTACTACGCAGTACATAGTGATACATTTCCGCCTCAATTTGTCGGTGGGGCAAATTTTCTTGATTTAATTGGCAATGTAATGTTCCGTTCCGCATTACGGAACACGCTAAAGATTTCATTACTTTGCGCGCCTTTGGCAGTTTTACTTGCGTTATTACTTTCATGTTATTTAAGCAGAAAAGTGAGAGGGGGGAGCTGGATAAGAGCAGTTTTGCTATTCCCATATATTTTACCAACCGCAGCAGTTGTTGCAATATGGAAAGTATTCTTTGGGTACAACAGTAGCATTTCTAGTATTATAAGCAGTATTCTTGGATATCATATTGATCTCATTCAGGGAAGCATGCAAATAATACCCACAATTATACTGTATGTATGGAGAAATACCGGCTTTTTCACAGTTATTCTTGTCGCTGCAATGCAAGTCATACCAGAGGAATTATATGAATATACGGATGTTGAAGGCGCAACGATACTCCAAAAGCATATAAAGATTACAATTCCTCTAATTATGCCGTCTATATTGATTGTCTTGCTGTTCGCTTGGACAGGCTCGTTAAAAGTCTTCAAGGAGGTGTATGCATTGAGTGGAGGATATCCTTCGACAGATATGTATACACTACAGCATTTCATCAATAATCATCTGTCAAAACTGAATTACTCAGTTGTAACAAGTTCAGCTTATACTTTTACTCTGATTCTTTTAGTGATTTTTGCAATTCTCTTCTGGTTCGAGAATCGATCACAAGAATCGATAGGCAGGTAAATGATAATGAGGAAAAGTAAAAGTGGATTTTATTCTGTTCTTACTATACTGTGTATAGGTATAGTAGCAATTCCGGTAGTTATGCTCGTTCTCTATTCACTGGAGTCACCTATCAATATGAAGCGCTACATAGAATCACTTGAAGAAGTGAGTTTGGGACAAACTGTACCTATTAAAATAATGGTTGAGGCATTTTCTTGGGATCAATACTATGATGTATTGATCATGCAGCCTGGTTATCTTCGTCAGTATTTGAACAGTGTTGTCTACACATTTTCAATTACTGCTATGCAAGTTTTCCTTGGTAGCCTAGTTGCATTCTCAATTAGTTGTTTTGATGTGCCATATAAAAACACCATCTATTTTTTGTTTGCAGTACTGGTACTTATGCCTTTTCAAGTGTTGATAGTACCTAACTATTTTGTGCTCCGATGGACTAATTTGCTGAATACTCCTTGGGCGCTATTACTTCCTGGTTTCTTTGGACCATTTGCAGTCTTTTTAATTCGACAGTATATGATCACAATTCCCAAGTCTCTCATAGAAGCTACAGCTATTGATGGCGGTAATTACTGGTCTGCATTTCTATATGTTGTAGTTCCAGTAAGTAAGCCTGCTATTATTGCTGCAAGCACGTTGTTGTTTGCAGACATATGGAATATGGTGGAGCAACCGCTTGCGTTGCTGGAGGACTATACGTTATTCCCTCTCTCAATGTCGTTGATTGACTCATCGAAAACCCCCGGAAAGTCTGCTTTTGCTGCAATTGTGTTGTTTATGATACCGCCATCGTTACTTTATTTGTATTACACCGATGATTTAATCCTTGGTATTCAACTTGGGGACCTAAAATGAGGAGGCAGTGCCTATGAGGAAGACAATCATCCGGTGGACAACGATTGTGTTTATATGTGTATTAACGATATGCACTATTGGTGGACAATCTATCAGGCATGCTAATATGCTTGTAGTTAGCTTCACACATGCAATGAGCGGGTTTTTAAAAGATGAATACTCTTTACCTGGAGTATTTGTTTGGAGAGAAAAAGAAGCTGAACGCGCACCAGAAGAACAACATAATCCAATTATCCGCTTCGAATCACCAGACCTTCTCCCAATGAACATAGACAGTTTACAGTTTGGTTACTTGAACATGCTATATCATAGTGCTGTGATCAATCAGTTTTTTGAAAATGGAAAGCAGTATGTTGAAGTAATGCCAGAAGCAATATTTTGGGATAACCACTCAGCAGAATCTGTTGTCAACCAGGTTGTATATGCAAATTACCTGCGTTGTTCAGAGCGCTATCATACAATTATACCAAGTAAGGCCTTACACATAATTGAAAATGGATCATTTATTTATTTGGCATCTTTAGAGAAAGGATACTGGTCCGAAGATTATGTTGTACAGAAAAGGCCTGTTACCGTGATAAATACATCTAATGAGTATTCAGCAATTGCAGAACGGATAATGAATAGTGATTATATCATTTTAGCCGATAACAACACACAATTACGCGAAGGAATTTATGTCCGTGAAGAAAAGCACTGATACAGATACAAAATGTGCATTTTGTCTGCTCAATGCATGTAACGAGACTGCTCACCCTCGTCGGAAAGCACGCTTAATGTTCGTTGAATTGTTACTTGACTGTGTAAAGCAAAGCTCAAAAAGAGCTTTTGTCCAGTCGTTTGGCGCATAAATTCAGTTTCATGCGTCATAATGAGTGTTTTGTCACTGCAGCCCAATTGGCAACATTTTGCACTCTATATGTGTATAAATAAATAACCCATGCTTATACCAAAACATGGGTTATTGGATGTCTGTGGGGTACGAAAAAGATGAATTTGCGTTTTTGATAGATGGATTCGAACCCACAGGATTAATGATCATCTTTTGAAACCGATTTATAATTGACAGTAAAAATCAAATCCTTTAGCTTTTCGGATTCTATGCAAGCAGCAGATGTTAAGTTTCCAATTCTAATATAGTGATCCTCCGGGATCTCTATCGCAATAGCTAATCGATACTCTCTTTGATATGCTAAATCTGGATTCTTATATAGAAATCGCTCTTTTGCACCGGTCTTAAATGCTTCAATCCTATCGATTCTGTTTTGGTCACAGTATTCTACTTTATCAAAAATAAATTCGCATCCGGTTAAGTTACAGTAGTTCAGTATCTTTCCTTCAAGTTCTTTTCCGCTAATAACAACGCAGTATTTCCCAAACCTCTCTTGCATACACGCATACTCTTTTTCGGTAAATGGCAATGTAAAGGAGGTATGTGTTTCATCTGCCTCAGTGATGTTCATTTGCGCAAAAGGAATTCCAACAAAGGATACGATAGGTATTAGCTTATCCACCCCAAACTGAACTGACAAAGTTCCTTTCGGTGCGGTTAATACTATTTGCCCCGTTTCACTATCCACAGCAGTAATGTTTTCAGTTTCAAGGTGAAGAATCGTTTCAAATCTATCTCCTTGACCTCGTTCACCGCTTTTTATCTCTTGCTGCCTAAAGTACTCTGCGATATTTCCAAATAAATTGCCACCGCATACATCTTGCGCAAACTTCTTTTCTCTACAGAACTTCAAATAGAAAAGAGGGCGGTTGTTTGTTTGCTTATTAATCTCAGCAATCAGATGCGCTTTATCCTCGGGTGTTAATTCCATTTATCCTTCTCCTTCTGTATGTTCTACCAATAAAGCATCGTGTAGTAGCTTGATCATATGACATAGCAAAATGCTAACTCTTAATAATATCTTCAAGCATCGGTTCAATCCCTGATGAAACCAGGTCTTCAACCATATGTTGGGCAGAAAACCTATTAACATCCCATGCAACATACCTTAAAATCGTTGCCGCTATTTCTTTGACAACAAATGAGAACTTGCCCTTTAGCACCCTAACTGCAAAGGAGGCAAAAGGATCGTTTGCCTCAAAGGATCTTCCGCAAACGTCACGGAATGAACGTTCTATACTTTGGATTATATGTTGTGCTTGCTCGTCATTTTCAAGCATAAAAGAGATCAACACATCAGAGAACCCTGGCTGTTTATTCAAAAGTGCTTTTGAGATTCTTTCTGGATTCATATCATAAATATAGTTTTCTACATCGTCATCATATCTCCTGCTACGTATTTTTTGCTCAATCCGCTCTCTGTTTTCCGCTTGGGCATGAAATTCAACCGATTTTTCAAAGAATGAAGATAGTTGACTGGCATCAGCATATCTATAGGCGACATCAGAATTAGTCGCCTTCTCCGTTACACTTCTGTAAATATGATGCGAATCTCTGGCATCTCCTGTCATAATAAAGTTAATCAAACGCCCCAAGGAATAAACATCACTCCGTTTATCTCCATCCTTAAGCATCATAAACTGTTCCGGAGCACAATAATAGTATTGCCCCACGGAATTTGTGTGAAGAGTTTGATGGGACGTAAAAACTTGCAAGTCCTTTCCAAGACCAAAGTCGGCGATTTTTAGCATTCCAGATATAATAAAAACATTGTTCGGACTAATATCTCTGTGAATAACGTCCCTTTTATGTACTTCAGACATAATATGGAGTATTTGCCGGATGCAGTTCAGCTTTGTCTGATCATTCAGTTGGTTGTCAAGTACATAGCGTTCCAACGTAGTTTCCGCTGGTTCCATACTGTAGGAACAGTTACCTTCATCAAAGGCGAAAACCTGAATTATTCCAAAGGCCCCCTGTAAAGATTTGGTTATATTATACTCTCTTTTAAACCGACTTCTGACCCCCGCATCAGTGATGAAATCATCTTTAAGCTTTTTTATCACCAATCCAGTGGATTTTTGCCGATAAACGTTTGCAAATCCACCGCTTCCAATGAGCACAAGATCATCGCTTTCGCGCATTAAGTGAAAGCGTCCTCTGGCAAATGTAAGCTTGCAAAGATCTTGTTGAATAATCCTATTAATCTCTGCTACTATTTTCTCTGATAACTCAGCCGCAGCCACTTCTGTTATGCCTTGATCTCTAATCAGATAGTCCTTTTTGAGAATGATATTGAAGAAGGCATCTACGTTATTGGAATTAAGCAGATCAACTATCTTGTTATATACATATACCCAGCGTGAAGGAAATCCAGATTTGTATTCATCATTCGAGCCAAAGTATTGGTTGAAAAAAGATACGAGTCTAGGGCCCGTTTTGTATGAGTAATATCCACCTTCATCCCCACAGAATAGATGTGATATTCTTGTAATAGAATCCTCACTAATCATAAAAAAGCCTCACTTTTATTAAAATCCGTTTGTGAGCTTACGAACATTTTCAACCAACCTATCATATGTAACAATATGCAGTTCCGGCGTTTCATGTTGAATTTGTCCGCGCAGTTGGTTGGAAATCTCATTCATTCTGTCACGTCGGCTAACTACCAAACAATAATGAATCCCCCAAGATGGAATGCTATTTGCGATATCTGACAGTCCGCAGCTACTTAGGAAATACATTCTATTGACATCCAGCCACCGTTTCCAATCACGAATCTGTGCCAAACCTTTTCGGACAGCTGCCGTTTCGCTATTTGAAGATTTAATTGTGTAATCCACATTAACATCTTCAAACTCAACCAAGACGATCTGATGTCCAATGGAATTATGTCCTAACAACATATAATCGGCTCGGTATTCTGCTCCCAAGGACTGTTCAGGAACCAAATACGCTGAATGATTTCCAAAATCGTAGTCTTTTAACAAGGATGCGGGAATAAACCACTTTTTGGTGTGTTTTATATAGTGTTGGATATCATTTTCCTTTGTAGCCGTATTGAGGATCTGCTGTAACTGATCCGCTTCTTTTTCAAAATCAATTTTTGCTGATTTTATACCTGTAAGGTCTATAAAATGATCTGGTGCAATAAAATCCATGATTTAATCCTCACTTATTTAATATGTTTATCAGTTGTATAGCCCTTCAGCACCTCGTACCTAAAGTCAGCATCATTCCACATTTCAAAGTCACACGCAATAAATGGATGTGCCATCGTGCCACCGCCCTTGCCTTGCCTTGATGTTATCCCAATCGCATTCGTCAGATCGATCCATTTCTTTGGCGTCAGAGTAAACTGCGGTGTTTTTGCATCAACCACTAGTTTTTGAAATGCCGCCTCATTGAATTGCGGATTATTGTTTCGTTCCCATGCTGCCAAGAGCTCCACTGTATTGCGGCTTCGCAGCCAGCTTTGAATTAAGTAGCTTGGATTCTCAGCGTCAAATTTGCGTGCGATTTCAGTCAAGGAAATATAATCATCGGATGGATGCAGATATTTGGCTACTGTTTCTTCGAGATAGGCGTTCATCTTTGGCTCATAGATAGGCGCCTCATCTTTTAAGATCGACTCAAAGATTACATCCAAATACCGGTTCCAATCCACTGCTCTGATCGGAGACAGCTTATTCACACGCACTAAAAACTTCTCTCTGGTTAGGGCGTATGCCCATTCCAGTTCTTCTTTTGTCGCTCTCGGCATCTGTTTTCACCACTTTCGCTTGATTGGGGTTTCGGCAGTTTTCTCCTTTTAAGAAATACACACCGCAGTATTCTTCAAAATCGATGATGCCCTTTGTGTATTTACCGTTGTTTAGGAGCTTATTAAGCACGTCTCTGCTCCAATGTGTATTTCCAGAGGGAGAAGGAATTCCTTGGTTGAATAAATAGCCTTGGATAGCTTCCAAACTATTTCCAGCTCTGTAGAGCCCGAAAATAGTTCTGACAACCTCTGCTTGTTCAGGCACGACTTCAACAAGTCCCTGCTTGTCCCTCCTATAGCCGTAGCAAATTCTCCCGAAAAGTCTAGATTCGACTAATGACAACTTCATAATTTTGGTTCCTTTCTAATTATACTGATTTCGACGTGCGTTTTCAATATAAAACACAAATATTAGTGGAATTAGCGCAAATCCAAAATCTTTATATTAGTGTCTTATATTTTCCGCTGATTGTTTGGGGTTTGCTTTTAATATGAAAATGGAGCGGATTTCCTTGTAAATCCGCTCCAAAACAGCATTTGTTCTATTATTTGTGGGATAAAAAGAGACAAACAGACTTGTTTCAGCTTGTTTGTCTCTTTTGGTGGGAGCAGCGGGGATCGAACCCGCACGTCTTTGGGACAAAAGTTTTAGAGACTTCCGCGTATGCCAGTTCCGCCATGCTCCCTAAGCGGCTGATTGTCGGGAAGCACGGGCGGCGGACGCGGATTATGTGAGCTACTCATAGTGCGTAATCCACAGCTCCATGTGTTCGCGGTCAGGCTTGGCCTTTCCGTCCACATAGCGATAAGACGGCTTGCGCTCCCATGCAAGCAATCTCAGAATAGAACCGGGTTCCAGAGGCTGCGCGTTGAACGCAGCCTTTTTGAGTTTCATGACGCCGGTTCGACCAGTGGCAATGTTGTACAGTCGAATCTTCGGGCTGTAGCGATCATCTACTTCCAGTACGGCATATTCGCTGCGCAGGTTGGGGGCTGTAGTAAATGGCGCGCCGCACATGGCGATCTCGAAGCGAATCTGCTCATGAATTGGCAATTCCGATTCGGGCATTTCGGATTCCAGCTTTCGCAGTATGCACAGCCGCTTTTCCTGTGTCGCGGGAACGTGTGCCTTGGAGAATTTGAACTCGCCCTCGCGGAATTCGTGAAACAGCTTCAGAAGCTTGCCGCTAGAACCGAACTCCTGAAAGTATCCGAGGCGGATCAGGATCTCCACGACCTGCGAATCGAACGCCGGATGCATCTCCATATCGTACAGCAGGTCGGTAAAACACGGATAGAAACGGTCGCGCCAGCTGTACAGCGTATCTGCGACGCGGCGGCTGATGTGTTTGACCGAGGTCAGCGCGTCCGAGATTGCTCTGCCGGCATGGTCGATGTAATAATCGCGATTATCTTGCCGGAAGCGGCACGGGGCGATGCGGATGCCGAACCCGCGCTGCATTTCCTCCTTCGCCTATGAGATGCGATCCTTGTCGCCCTTCTGGGCGTAGTTGGACAGCAGCGCCGTGTAGAATTCCAGCGGATAATGGGCTTTCAGATGCGCGCCGTACAGCGAATCCAACGCGACACATACGGCATGGGAAGCATTGAACAGATAGCTGGTGGCGTCGTTGATGATTGTCCAGACCTTTTCCGTTGCAGCGGGATCGCCGGTCAGCCGAGTAAAGCCCTCCATGAATTGCTCCTTCAGCTTCAGCACCTTCTCGGCTTTCTTTTTGGAGATCGCTTTGATTGCTGCATAGGAATCCGGTGCAGTAAAGCCTGCGCTCTGGAGAATCTTCATGATCTGCTCCTGAAAGATGATGAAGCTGGAGGTCATTTCGCGGGTCTGAACCAGCCTGTCCAGCGCGGGAATGCCGTAGTCGAAGTGCCGCCGTTCCAGAAAAATGGGCAGCATGGATTTGAACGCAGGGCGAACTGCTGCCACAAAAGAGGAGAGCTCCGTGATGTTTCTCGGCTTGTACTGCATGACCTTTTCGCGGGTCTTGGGCTGCTCCACCTGATTAATGCCCAGCGTCAGGCCGTCCGCGTACATGCGCCATGTCTCGCAGTCATTGGCTGTCAATCGGAGCAGTTCACCCACGGTGGGCTGCTCCAGTCCGGCACGTTCAAAGGCTTCGCGGTTGACCCTGACCACGTCGACGTGGAGAATGTCGTTTTTCAGATAGCCAAAAGCTTCCGCCGTTGTGCCGTCGATGAACGCCGCGTAGACCGTGCGCTTCTTTGCGCCTTTGCTATTGATGCGGATGATTCCGATCTCCCGGCGAATGTCGTTCTGGCAGAGCAGATGCGCGCAGGGATGCGGCGAAATGCTGTCGATCACACCCAGATACTTTTCGCTCATGTCGATCAGCGCATGATATTCGCGCGGCACATAGTCATGCACGTCGATGGCTTCCCGTTCATCCTCTTCGGCATAACGCAGATCGTTTTCGAAGCGCTTGAGCTGTTCGGCGATGCGGCTGGCGGTTTCATAGGGCACGTCGTTGGCGCGGCAGTACATTTTCCATGCAGACAGTCGCCGGAGCGTACCATAGGCTATCATCGGCGCGCTGCGCCACTCTCCCAGCACCTCGGATTGCGCCTCCCAGAAGATTTCCTCGTTGGCGACATTGGTGTCGATGTCGGGCAGACTGCCGGACAGAATGCGATCGGCTGAAATGAAGCGATCCGGGAACATCTCCACGGGAATGCTGAAGCGATCCACGGAGGAAAAGCCCAGCAGCATATTGGTGAAGTAGGACACCGCGGAGCCGCGCCCAGTGGCAGTGATCACGCCTCCCTTTTCCTTGGCGCACTGAACAATCTGGTGGTTCAGCAGGAAGTAATCCGCAACGCCGGTGGAGCAGATGGTTTCCGTTTCGTAAGCGATGCCTGCTTCACGCGGCGCCTTTTTCTCGGCAGTCATGCCGGCAGAATATTTCTCCCATTCAGCATAAACTGTATCCAGATACTTCTGATTGCGCTCCTCCTGCGAAAGGGTCGGATAAATGCTGGGCAGCTTTTTACTCTTATCGAACACAACGTCCTCAAAAGTGAGAAAAATGTTGGTGTTCTCTATCGCCTCGCGGATCTGCGCATCGGACAACACGCCCTGCGCCTGAAAGCGCCGATAGGCTTCAGCGCCCGAGGGATAATCCATGTACCAGCCGCTCTCATCTTCATAGCGGATATGATTGGCTTCCAACCGCTGCTGCCGAAGAATAGCGTCGTCCGGATAGATGAAGTGACTGTCCGTGCCCATGATCAGCGGAATGCCGTGCCTGCGGTACAGCTTCAGGAGAAATTGATTGACTTCCCGCTGCTTTTCCGTATCGTGATACTGGACTTCAAGCATGAAGCTGTCGCGGAAATGCCGGGCGAAGCGGAGAATCATTTTTTCCGCTTTCTCTTCACCGTATTTGAACACGCCGGCGATGCAGGCAGTGGTCACAAAGATGTCTTTGGGATCAAGGGACAGCAGCAATTCCATGTCCACACGGGGACGATAGTAAAAGCCGCTGATGTTCGCTTCTGACAGAACAAAATTCAGATCGCCAATGCCCTTTGTGGTTTTGGCCGCCAGAATGATGTGGCAGTTGGTGTTGTCCTTCTCGCGCCGGTCCTTGACGAAATAGGCTTCTGAGACATAGCGCCAGCGCAGACCGTACTTTTCCGCCAGCAGCGCGCATTCGCGATAGTTTCCCTGATTGCCGTGTTCGCAGGAGGAAAGAACGCTGTGTCCAAGTTCCACTGCGCGTTTGGCGTAGTCCTCGTTGGTCACCACACTGTCCGCCAGCACGATATTGCTGACGCAGGAATGCCGATGGTAGCAGACGTAGGGAATCTCAAGATCCTGCGCCGTAACCGGCTGTGTGGGAGTCTACAATGCGGAGGTGGTCATTCGGGCTGACTCCTTTCCCTGGCATGAATGATTTCGTTGGCGATGGGACAATGATCGCGGACTGAACAGATGAACCGGCAGAAGTATCCTGAGGACGAAACGCGCCATTCCCGCTCCGCCCTGATTGCCTGAATCGTCTGCTCGATCCAGTCCAGCGTTTCCTCATAGCGCTCCATGGAAAACGGCTCGTCGATGAACGTGTTGTAGCGGAACATATTGAACCGCAGCAGGTCGGGATAAACGCCGAAGCGCTCTTTCACATAAAAGGCGTAGGTGTACAGCTGGCGGGTGTTTTCGAAGAGCTTCTTTTTGAGCGATGGCATGGACTTCGATTTGTGGTCGATGACGCTGATCGCGCCGCTGGTCTTGTCGCGCAGCACCAGATCGGCGATGCCGACAAAGCGATTGCCGCGGATGTTCAGTTCGAATTTGTCCTCCACGGAGAGAATCTCGCAGTCGCCAAAGCCGTCGAAGGTGGAGAAATACTGAAGCCCTTCCTCGTAATACTTACCCGCCAGTCCGCGCGGGAATGGTGGGAAATACTCCTTGACTGCCTCGTCGTATTCAGCAGTGTAAACATCTGCGAGCTCAAAGGGCATCAGCTCGCCCTTTGCCCAGCGTTCGAGGAGGCTGTGGCAATGAGTTCCATAGGAAGCGTAGGCGTTCTGAAGCTGGGGCAGCTTGTCAATGTACTGCTATTTGAACGCCAGCGGGCACTGATCGTAGAGATGCAGCTTACTGAACGACCATTTCATATCGTCTGGAATCAGGCACATGGTTTCCTCCTTTCTCAGAAGGGCTGAGGCGCTTCCGCCATACGGACGGCATAATCCGGCAGGCTGTCGGCGCGGGGATTCGGCGGCGTAATACCGGTCTTATCCCATGAAAAGCGATTCAAATCACCCTTGTCCGCCTGATAGATTCTCCGGCTGTCCGGGCAATAGCAGCATTCAATGAGCTTGCATACGCCGCCCTCGCGATTTTTCAAAATGCGCAGGTTGGGCCGTTCCACCACGATGGCGCTGTCCGCCAGACGGATCGTTGCCGAACTGCCGCCGATGTCGTCCTGTCCCAGCTTTTCGCCGACCTTCCCCTTGCGCGGGTGCGCCACCAGCAGCACATGCACATGATACCGGGTGGCGAATTTCTTGAGGGCGTTGGCGAATTTGCCCTGCGCCTTGGTTTCCTCGTCGGAATCGGACAGTGCGGTCATCAGATTGTCCGCCAGAAACAATTTGCAGCCGTAGCGCCGCGCCGCCAGCTGAAAGACCTTCAGGATGCTTTCCGACTGGTTTGCTTCAAAGATTTCCTGATTGTCGAACAGATAAAATCGATCGCGGTAGTAATCCAGCAGGCGCTCCTGCACGGCATAGGGTATGCAGGGAACGCGAATATCGCGGACGGGGTCATATTTCAGGCCGATATACTCCGAACCCGCGGCCTGCAGGTTGATCCATTCCTGAAATTTCTCCTTGGTCAGCTCGCCGGAATAGGCGCAGACGCTATGCCCCTGCTCGATGGCATTCAAAAGAAGCTGCCCGGCAAGCGTGCTCTTTCCGTTTCCGGGTTTTCCCGTGAACACGGTCATTGCGCCCTCAGCCAGCCCGCCGATCACCTCGTCCAGCGCCGGAATCATGGTTTTGATACGCGGCACGGCAGTGGGATCATAGGGCGTAACGTCCGCCTATTGGATGATACCCTTGACAGGCACGGGCGCGGCGCTGTCCAGCGTTTCCTTCAGCGCTTCGACCGCCTCGCG
>ERZ780207.1094-NODE-1094-length-24816-cov-4.180647_pt1 | contig 24816 bp, 20 predicted proteins | sample MGYA00510977_ERZ780207 | MGnify/ENA primary metagenome ERZ780207 (study PRJEB29588, sample SAMEA2151383) | human gut metagenome | biome: human gut; feature: human-associated habitat; material: faeces | place: Denmark | collected 2008/2010 ... | reverse complement strand
GAGCCTGCAAATAATTTTGCGCATAAATCTTGACGGGACCGCCGCAAAGCGGATAGGCTGTCACGCGGGCACTACTTTCTTGCTGATATCATATCTAAAATTAGCAAGAAAGTAAACAACAGGTTTAGAAAAGCAAGCCGAGGCATCGCCCCGGCTTGCTTTTTGGCTATGGATTATACTCTGCCCGTAGGCATTATAACGCAATAAAAGAGGTTTTACTATCTCTTTGAGTAAAATCGAAAACGCAAAATCCTTCCGGTGATATAATGAACGAATTCCGAAGCAGTGTATCGGAAAATCGTTGAGAAAAATCCGATGTGTCGCCCTCATCTCCTGCGCCGCAATAGACAAGGAATGAGAAGTATTTGCTGCAGAATGGAAACTAATTCAACCTGAAGTAACAGGTATTTTTCCCTTTTCCTTCTTTTTTTAGCTCACCGGAAACAACCAGCTTGCGCAAGGCTCCTTCGATAGAACTGTCGCTGAGCGTCGGGCAAAGCTCACGAATAGCTTGTTTGTTGAACCGGCCGATTTTATTCTTGCTTGCTCGACGCACCATTTCAAGTGCAGGCAGTTTGGTTTCTACAAGCGCCACGCGATCCTCAAAGTCCTTGTATGCGGCAAGAATCGTCCCAAGCAGATACTTGATGAACGGAACCACATCCTCCGCACCTTCATGCCAGCCAGTCTGCGCCTGAGCAAGTGCATCGTAATACAAATCTTTGTTCTTTGCTATTTTAGATTCGAGGGGAATATACTTGCCTACAAAAAATCCGCTCCGATACAAAAGCAGCGTTGTGAGCAATCGGCTCATTCTTCCGTTGCCATCATTGAAAGGATGGATACACAGGAAATCGTGAATAAAAACGGGGATAGCAATCAGCGGTTCAAGCTCCATGTTTCCGATTACACGGTTATATTCCTCGCAGATTCTGTCTAAAGCCTCCGGCGTTTCATAAGGCGCAAGCGGTGTAAATAGAACCTCAACATGACCGTCCGGATAGGTGGCGCTAATATAGTTCTGTACATTCTTGGTGCTGCCCGCAAGCGGGTTGTTCATGTGGCTGTACAGTATTTTATGGAGCTGCAGGATGTAGTTCGGCGTAATTGGAATCGCATCGAAGTTTTCGTGAATAATACTCAAAACATCGCGATACCCCGCGATCTCCTGTTCATCACGGTTCCTTGGCGCAGTCTTCTCCTCAACAAGCTGCCGAATTCTTGTATTCGTGGTGACGATGCCCTCAATGGCATTCGATGCTTCGGTGCTCTGTATCTTGGCGATTTCAACGAGCTTTTCGAGCTCTTCTGGGCACTGTTTCAAATACAGTTCCTGCTTACCCGCTTCCTTGTATATGGCAGCAATCAATCCCAGAATGTCCGAATCCCACTTCTGATCTTTGATTGCGGAATAATTAAATTGCCTCATCCTCTCACCTCCACCCAGTTTCCCTTAAATTGTAGCGTATAGTAAGGGAATAGTCAATACGCTGTGCGATTATTCCCTTACTATTATACCCATATTAAGGGATTTGTAGTGAGAATCTTAGGCAAACAGGTAGGCGCGGTATCGGCAAAGCAGCACCGTTTAAGGGCATTTCACAGCCGAAATATAAAATACCTGACCACGGCAGAAAAGCCGTGATTAAGATTTAAAGCCCTACATAGAGCGCAAGCACAATTCCGACATAAAATCACTCCTGTGATATCTATGAGCATACGTGCGAATAGCAAGGAGTAACTGCCGTTTTTAATTATTGAGCTGAAAGAAAAAATTGTGGAATCAGCGCAGAAGAAGGAAATTGACAACCAATATATAAGGGATGAAAGACACATAAAAGATGTCGAAAAGTACTCCAAGTAATAGACATCCTTTTCGACAAGTTCAGCGTTGTTACCATGGTTTTCATTCTGCTTTATAAAAGCAGTTCGATAGCTCGTTCAGTTTTTCGGATTAATCTGCTTAGTTCTTTTTGAAACTGGGTCTTTAAATCTGGATATACCCAAGAAATCAAATAAGCCCGCATCCCACAGAGATACTGTGAAAGCTGAAAAAGAGAACGGAAAGGGTGTTGTGTTAAGTCCCTGTGCTTCAATTTCTCGTTGTTTATTTTTAATAAAAACTCTTCGACTCTAGCAGTTCTCAGCATTCCTTGATTATTATTTATAAACACAATTATTGTTCGAAGATCAGACAATCGTTTGCGTGAGAGACGGATTTCGCTTTTCGATATTACATATCCATTTAGCAAGATTTCTCCCTTGCCGTACTTCATTTTAGAATAATTTAATGAGAAATTATGCGTCTTAAGTATATTTTTGATTTTAGAAAGAAACCAAGTTTTCTCGTTAAAATCAAATGATTTGCTGGAAAACAATAAATCATCGGCATAACGAGAGTAATTGACATCGAATACTTGGCAGTATTTTAGTATACGTTGATCCAACCTTGCCATAACAAGATTTGAAATTGCTGGCGACGTGGATGCACCCTGTGGCAGAACTTCATTTATAGTAACCATATCGCTAATGAGAGAAATTAACGTTTCAGAGTCTTCTCCTAAATGGAGATAATTACCTAACTCTTCAGATATAATAGTTCTTGTTATGGAGGGAAAAAATGAACTGATGTCCACTCGAAGGAAAAAACAGTTGCCAATATGTGCAGATAAAAATTCTCTATAAGATTCGCCTTTTACAAATCCTTTAACGCAGGTCGGTAATGGCAAGGTGTACAGATAATTACGCATAAGTTTTTGCTGAAGTGAGAATAACACTGAGTCTTTTTCAAGATAGCTAATCGTACGCGTGCCATTTTTCTTTGGAATTTCAAACGTTTTATATTCATCTTTGGAGTATGCTGGCATTTTTGAATACGAGAATCCCCAAACGGCATTACAAAATGATTCTGCAGTAAACAAAATAGACCTCCTATGTTTGTAAATGAACGGGCGTTCAAGTACTTTCTTAATAAATCGCGAAGCGCGTGCTTAACGGCGGGCACATTATTATATGCACAAGCGCACGACGGCGGGGATAAAGCCAACTAGTGACAATAGTTCCTTGGAATTCAGAGTGCTTAGTTCTGACATCAAGGCCTTGAATAATCAAGCATTGCTACTCAACCGCCCATTCATCACATTTATATCATATCACAAATTCTGTTGAAAAGGTCAAATAATTCTGGAAAATTTTTTTGAAAGGCATTTATGGCAAGTTCATATTGCTCCGGAACTTTTAGATACCTTCTAAATCTATTAATTGAGAACTCATCGTCTCCCATCTCGTGCGCATAGAAACCTTCTATGTATTTAGAAAACCAACCGCTAGTTTTCTTTCCAATTGAGGTGTCGTCAAGAATCTTTCGTACATTCTCTGGTGCCGACTTTCTAATCTGCGCCGGTGTCTGCCACAAATCGCTTTTACCGTTGAAGATAACTCTTGTAGCATTAAGTTGGTCGGTTCTATGAATGCCATTCAAATAATTGATAAAGACTTCGTATACTGCGGATGAAGTTTTACTTTTTAAAAAACCGAGTGCGTAATCGAGAGTGTTTTCATTAATCAAAGCCCCCTCAATTGTAGTAGATAACGTGAAGATATTGTAGTTGAGCAAATAGTCGTGAATGGCGTCTTGAAGTGCATAATGATTTAAATCTTTTGTGCTCCAAAAAGGCAGAAAATAGTGTATATGAAGTTTTTGTACCATGGCATTTATACGCAACCGTTGGTGGTATATGTGTTGGCCGGTCTGATGCTTATTATAGTACTGAAATGGTTCTTTAGATTTATCCTTAAAATATTCTCTTTTTAATGTGTATTTCTTGGTTTTTATATCAAACGCAATTGCTTTATCCATATCTACAAGACAAATATATGGTATAGAACTATTGGTCTTTTGTGGATGCATTATAGCCAGGATAGGAAAATCAGACATGGCCTGATAAATATCTAAGTATTTTATTTTTGGAAAGAGTTCTCTGAAAATACGGTTGGAAAACAATTCGAGTTCGCTTTCACCTTCTACAAAAAGAATAGAACGGGAAAAATATGAATTGACATGGTCGTCAGTTACTCGAGTAGTCGATGTAGGACTATATTGAGGGAAAAGTTTCATTTTATATGCAGTAGAGTATTTTTCGGTCAACCTGACATCATAAAGCGCTATCTCTTCTGCAATAATTATTAAGTTTTTGGTAAGTCTGGAGGAATGGGTAGATAATAGTATGCTCATTTTGCTGTTCGTACTAATAAGTGCATCCGAAAGCTCGTCAATCAAACGAGGATGCAAACTTATTTCAGGCTCGTCAAGCAGGATTATTGGCTCTTTCAATTTAGATTTTGATATAGCATCAATTGCTCTCAAAAGTAATTCTAAATACTTTACAGTATTTGTGCCCGTTGAATAGTAGTCCAGCTTCTTCCCATTTTGATTAATTGCTTGACCAGATAAATATAACTTGATAAGCGTGCTAGCAAATTCTTTTGAGGTGTCTGGTTTGATTGAAACTCCTGCTTCGGAAAATATGTCATTTATGCGCTTGACCTTCCTTGGCATCTCCTTACTTTCAGAGGAAAGTAGTACAGCAATTTTACGTTCAATTTCTTTTCTCTCTGCATAGGAAACTTTGCAGAGCTCGCCTAGTACATCCCAAACATAGTCCCATTTCTCTACATCAAGATTGCGTGTATCGATAAAGAAAAGCGGAAATAGACTTTTAAAAATTAATCTATCTTCATAAGCGTAATTCCACTTTATACCTTTGTTTTTGATCTGCACAAGCTGTACAGATAGTATTTTTTCTTGTGCAGCATTAGCAAGAGAGATGATTTTCTTATAGTAACCGTTATATTTTTGGTGATTAATTTCAGTATCTGACTCGGAATCTGAAAACCAATTGATATCAGCGTCAGTTTTGGCTTTTGAAATTTTAACAAATTCACTGAAGTCAAAATACAAAGTAATACGAACCTCATTACTAAACGGATTGTTTAAGTCAAAAATATCTGTTCGCAAATTTGAGGATGTCAGATTGGCATAAAAGTATTCTATTGCCTCTAATATGTTAGTTTTGCCAGCTCCATTCTCACCAATCATAAGACTTAGATTTTTTAATGCAATCACAGTATTTTTTATAGACTTAAAATTCTGAATTTTCACTCTAATCAATGCCATACTGTCCACACTCCTTATCTCGAATCTCTTATGACGGCAAGAACAAAAAACTATTTCTGAGCATAATTATAATGAAAAATAGTAAAAAAACAAGAGGACATCTGATTGAATAAGTGTATATATAATTACCATCTGCGCCGCAATAGACAAGGAATAAGAAAAGCTCTCTGAAATCGCTGATTTCAGAGAGCTTTTGGTCCGAGTGGAGGGGCTCGAACCCCCGACCTGATGGTCCCAAACCACCCGCGCTACCAACTGCGCTACACCCGGCTATGAAGTTGAAGTTTTGCTGCGACTGTGGTCAGTTATGTGGTCATTGCTGATTTTCCGTCCGTTTTAACAGGCTGTTCAAATCCCGCAAGTGCAGGCACTGCAAGGCTTTCCGGCGTTTCGTCCTGCCCCGCCTCGGATACAGGCACGGCACTCCCAAACCACCCGTGCTGACAACTGCGCTACACCCGGTTATGCCTTATTCAAATGCCGACTCAGATATTATACAACATCTTCCACGTCCGTGCAAGAACAAAATAGCATGGATCGGCGCTTCGCCGCTCCATGCTATTTTTTCTTCAATTCTGCTCAGTCGCGGACGATGACGGAGATACCGTTCGGAATGACCGTCAGGCTGTGCTTGCCCATATTATGCGCAAGCTCCAGCGCGGCCTCGAGCGACGGCGCGTAGGTCATCTTCATCTCCTCAATCATGCCCTTCATCTCCGGGCGGGAGACGAATATGACCGGATGGTGCATGAGTATGCGCGCGAGAATCTGGCTCTCCCACTGGTCGGGCACAGTCCTGTCCTGCGGCGTCGCCATGAACTCGTCATAGAGCGCTACGGCGCTTTCGCAGTTTTTCAGCGATTCATAGAAGCCCTCGCCGCCGTGGCCGTCGGCGCACTCGGCGCACATTATTATAACGCCGCCCTCGTTACAGGTGGCCTCAGCCGCCGTCATGCCCTTTACGCACTGGTAAAGGTTCTGATCCAGCGGCGCTCCGCCGTTCGAGGAAATGACTATGTCCGCCCACTTGGGCTTTGCCTGACAGTAGCCCAGCAGGAAATCGCAGCCGCGGCGGTGCGCGGTCAGGTAATTGCCCGCAAAGGCCGCAACCGTTTTCTTGTCCTCGTCGATCACGACATTGACGATATATGCAAGCTTTGCCATCTCCGCCGCCGCGATCATATCCTTGTGGATAGGATTGCCGTCAAGGATACCGGTGCGGGAATACAGGCTGTCGATGAACTTGGAGCAGTGGTTGCCGAGCACCGTCACCTGATCGGACACGCCGGGCAGCACACTTTTCCGTCCACCGGAGAAGCCAGCGAAAAAGTGCGGCTCGATAAAGCCCTCGGCTATCAGCAGCTCCGTCTCGACCGCAAGTCTGTCAATGACCAGCGGCGCACCGGAGGGCAGGATGCCGATCTGAACATTTGCGTCCTTATCGCGGCAGTCGTGCACGACTATCCTGCACTCGTCCATTATCTCCCGGCCGAGCTTTGCTTCGAGCTCCGCCGTCGATGTCAGGCGGTGAAAGCCCGTGGCGACAAGCAGCGTGACCTCTATATCTGGGCTGCCCGCTCTCAGCTCACGCAGCATATTGGGGATGATGTCCCTGCTCGGCACCGGGCGCGTATGGTCGGAAATGATGATAACGCAGTTCTTTTTGCCCTTGGCAAGCTCGCAGAGCCGCGGGCTGTCGATGGGATTTTCCATCGCGGCGCGGACGATATCGCTGCCGCTGCCCTCCGCTTTCAGCTCGCCGATGCGGCTGGTGAGCACGCCCGCTCCCTGCTCTTCAAAATCTATATGGGTCTTCCCGTAAGGAATATGTACCATTTTATACCTCTCTGAACCGGTGGTCACCCGGCTACTTTTGTCTCTGAAACGGTGGCCGCCTGACTACTTTTATCTCTAAAACGGCGGTCGCCCGGCCAAGCTTATCTCTGGACTCTGCCGGAGGCATTGCCCGCGGCGAGAGCCTCGACCTCGGCAACGCTCATCTGGTTGAAGTCATGCTCGACACTGTGCTTGAGGCAAGAGGCCGCAACTGCGAAGTCGATGACCTGCTGATCGTTCTTGCCGCTGAGCAGCGCATAGATCAGGCCGCCGCCGAAGCTGTCGCCGCCGCCGACACGGTCGATGATATGTACATGGTAGGTTGTGGAGAACACGGCCTTGTCGCTTGCTGCGTCATAGAGCATGCCCGCCCAGTCGTTATCGGTTGCGGAGATGGAGCCGCGCAGAGTGATGGCGACCTTCTTGCAGCCGAAGCGCTGCGCGATCTGGCGCGCGACACTGATGTAGCCCTCATGGTCGAGCTTGCCGCTGTTGATGTCGGTGTTCTCGGCCTCGATGCCGAACACGTCCTTTGCGTCCTCTTCGTTCGCGATGCAGACGTCGACGTAGGGCAGCAGCTTTGCCATGCACTCGCCTGCCTGCTCGCGCGTCCAGAGCTTCTTGCGGTAGTTGAGGTCGCAGGAGACGGTGATGCCTTTCGCCTTTGCGGCCTTGCAGGCCTCAAGGCAGGCTTCGGGCATATCGCCGCCGAGAGCCGGGGTGATGCCCGTCCAGTGGAACCAGTCAGCGCCGTCGAATATCTTGTCCCAATCGAACTCATCGGCCTTGGCCAGAGCGATGGAGGAACCGGCGCGGTCATAGATGACCTTGGAAGCGCGCTGGGAAGCGCCCTTCTCGCAGTAGTACACGCCGAGACGCGGGCCGCCGCGGAGCATAAGCGAAGTGTCAACGCCGTAGCGGCGCAGCTCATTGACGGCGCACTGGCCTATCTCATGCGCGGGGACCTTGGTGACGTAGGCTGCGTCCATGCCGTAGTTCGCGAGCGACACCGCGACGTTCGCTTCGCCGCCGGCGTAGGTTGCCTCGAATTTATCTGCCTGCACAAAGCGGAGATACCCCTCCGGGTTCAGGCGCATCATTATCTCACCGAAAGTAATTACTCTTGCCATTATATTTTTCTCCTTTACTGCACACTCTTTATTATTTCTACCATGGTCTTTGCCGCCTCGGTCAGCTTATCGAACTCGCCGGCGTCGATCCATGCTTTCTTTGCGAGGTTGCCGCCGATGCCGAGCCCGACCGCGCCTGCCTTGAGGAAGTCCGCCGCGTTAGACTCATTCACGCCGCCGACGGCCATGAGCTTCACATGGCTGATGGGCGCGCGGATAGCCTTGAGATAGCTGACGCCGAGGTCGCCCGCCGGGAAGAGCTTGACGAAGTCCGCACCCGCGTCGTGCGCGGTCATAACCTCGGTCGGGGTCATAGCACCGGGGAGAGAGACCATGCCGAGCTCAACAGTGCGCTTGATGACGTCAACATTCGTATCCGGGGAGATGATATACTTGCCGCCGTGGGCATGGGTCAGTTCAACCAGCTCAACATTCGTGACAGTGCCTGCGCCGAAGAGCATCTTACCGCCGAACTCCTCGGTCAGTGCACCGATTGCTTCGGCGGTCTGCTGCCATGATGCGGGGTCCTTCTGATTATAGGTGATCTCCATAAGGCGCACACCGCCGGCATACAGCGCGTTTGCGACCTTGCTGCACTGATCTGCGCTGACACCGCGCACGATGGCGATCAGCTTTTCCTTTTCTATTCTTTCTATTACCTGTTCACGCATACGAATTTCTCCTTTGATTTTCATAATGTGAAAATGGTTATCACATTCTGATATTCGCCTTTATATTACAAAATTACGTCCCTCTTGTCAACCGGATATGCCCCGCTTTGCGCCGTATATGCCGCCAAAAATACGCGGCTCTTTTTGTGAGAATACTACAATTGACGCGAAGCGCCGGGGCGTGTTAGAGTATGAAAAAGCTTTTCATAATGTGAAAACGGAGATATGCTATGGCAAACTCAACACCTGTACAGTCGATAGACCGTGTTTTTGATATAGTCGAGGCGCTCTCTTCCAGCCCGCACGGGATGAGCCTGACCGATCTTGCCGCTGCGGTCGGTCTGCACGTCAGTACCGTGCACCGTCTGCTCGCCTCGCTCTCCTCACGCGGCTATGTGCAGAAAGACATAGAGACAGGGAAGTACCGCCTGACGCTGAAAATGTTCGAGGTCGGCAGCCGCGCGGCCTGCGGGGTGAACCTCGTGTCGATCGCGCGGCCATACCTTGAGCGGCTCGCGGAGTTCAGCGGCGAGGCCGTCCACCTTGTCGCACGCCTGGGCGATGAAGTCGTGTACCTCTATAAGGAGGACACGAGCAGCAGCATCGCGCGCATGGCATCGTTCGTCGGGCTCAAGAACCCGATGTACTGCACAGGTGTCGGCAAGTGCATTCTGGCAAATCTCCCGCCGGAGGCCGTGCGCGTGATATGGGACAGATCCGTCATAACCGCGTTCACGCCGAACACCATCACGGACTTTGACCGGCTCACCGCGGAGCTGAAACAGATAAAGGCTCAGGGCTACGCGCTCGATAACGAGGAGCACGAACCCGGCGTATTCTGCATCGCCGCGCCAATCTTCGATTACAGCGCCCATCCCGTCGCCGCAATAAGCGTATCCGCCCCAGCGTCCAGAATGGAGCCGGAGCGGATAAAGGAAATCGCCGCGCAGGTCGTCAGCAGCGCCGGTGCGATCACGGGCGTCCTCGGCGGCTGAGGGTCATTTAAAATACGTATTATCCACGGCGGATGGCAGAAGCTGTCCGCCGTCGACTGTTATGTCACTGCCGGTGACATACTTGGCAGCGTCCGAGATGAGGTACAGCACCGCCGCGGCGATCTCCTCAGGCTGACCGGTGCGCTGCGCCGGGATACGGGAGACGAGCATCTTCTCCCTGTCGGTGACGACATTCGGGTCAGTCACCTTTATATATCCCGGGGACACGCTGTTGACCCTTATTCCGTAGGGCGCGAGCTCGAGCGCCATGTGCTGCGTGAGCTTATAGACCGCGGCCTTTGCCGGGCCGTATACGCTGGCCTTGGGGTAGTTCGTGCCGCGGTGGACGCTGCTGGTGTTTATGATGCAGCCGCGCGTACCGTGGCGGATCATGTCCTTCGCAGCGCGCTGGGCGCAGAAGAACGTGCCGCGCAGATCGACGTTCGTGATGGTATCGAACATCTCGGGCGAGACTTCGAGAAAGGGCATAAACTTCGTGATGCCCGCGTTGTTGACGAGCACGTCAATGTTCCCGAACTCCCGCTCTAACGTATCGAACATCGGGTCGATATCGTCAAGCCTTGTGAGGTCGGCCTTTATGGCCATCGACCTTCTGCCGAGAGCGCGGACTTTTTCAACCGTGTCCTTCGCCTGCTCCTCGCTTCCGCAATAGCTGATGCAGACGTCGTACCCCGCCTTTGCAAGCTCAATGGCCTCGCCCTTGCCGATGCCGTGACCGGCGCCTGTGACCAATGCGATCTTTGCCATGATGTAAGTTTCCTTTCTTTTTATTATTCCTGTTTATTTCACTTCAAATGTATAGCTGCGGCGATAACTCACGCTCTCCCCGCTTTCAAGGTCGATGGGTGCAAACACCTCGGGGCAGAAAGCGTTGAAATTGTTCCAGCTGTAGAAATTGCAGACGGGAACGCCGTCCTCGATGAGGACGCTCATGCCCTTTGCCGCGTTCTCAAGCTTCATCCAATGGCTCTTGAGCCCCTCCCAGCCGCGGATCCAGAACGCGCTGGACTCTGTCGGCCCGTCAAATTCGCCGAGGCGGTAAGCATCGCGCTCGATGATCAGCTCACCGCGGCGCAGCTTCGGCTCGATGGTATAGGGGAAAGACAGGCGGTAATCGGAGTTTATCACGCCGCCGTCGAAATTAAAGAAGTTGTGGGAAAATTCGGTCGCGTGTATGGCCCTGGGGCCGACGTTCTTGACCGTGATGTCCATGTGCAGGGTGTTCCCCTCGAGGGTGTAGAGCTTCTCCATGTCCATAGCAACACCGCAGCAGAGATGCGGGAGCGTCCTGATCTTAACGAAATTCTCCCCTGTCTCGACCGCGTGCTCAAACGGCACAGTCGGGTAATCCTTTGTAAACAGGAACGGCGAGGTGTCCGTCTTCTTGAGCAGCCCCACGCCGGGCAGCGGGAAATAGTCCGCAACAGAAGCGCTGTCAAAAAGCGCCGTATCGCGCCACTCAAACACATTCACAAGCCCCACGCCGCCGAGGCCTACTCCGCCGCTGCTGTTGAGCTCCTTGGAAAGGAACGTGTGCCCCTTGTGCCACACCTGCTCGACCATGCCGCCCCAGTCATAGCGCGAACGGTCATAGCCCCAGCCGGGCAGCAGGATATTTGCTCTGATGCTTCCGTTGTCAATGATAACCGATTTTTCCATTGCACTTATCACTCCTGAGTACCGGGCACTTTTACCAAAGTTCCGGCAGATTTTTTATGCACGCTGCACAAGACCCCTTGTGTTATCTGGCTTTATGGTAGCAGAGATTGATCGAAATGTCAAATATCAAATATCATTTCCGTGAGAAAGTCTATTGACAATTCGCTGCGCGCTTGATAATATTGTGAACGAAGAATGAATTACGCAGCGAAATACAGAACACGGAGCGGTTGTTATGGCAGAGAAAATAGTCTTTGAAGGCACGGTTGCCTCCAAGGTCACAGAGCGTCTGCGCGAGGATATAATCAGCAAGAAGATAGAAGCCGGCAGCCGCATCACGATAAAAGAGATCTCAGAGCGCTACGGCACGAGCAATATGCCCGTGCGCGAGGCTTTCAGAACGCTCGAGGGCGAGAAGCTGCTGGAGATCAACGCCTACAAGGGCGCGACCGTTCTGTGCATCGACGAGACCTTTGTCAGGGAGATATACGGCCTGCTCCGAGCGCTGGAGTGCCTTATCTATGAATCTGCCCTGCCCTATATAGACGATGAGCTTATAGACGAGCTCAAGGCCGTAAATGAGGAGATCGGCCTTATCGCCGCCGGTCAGACGCTGAGCACCGGCTATATAGACCTGAACACGAAATTCCACGGGCTGATAATGTCCCGCGGCGGCAACTCTAAAGCTATCGAGCTTTACCGCTATTACCATATGCTTATCCGCGCCCTGCGCAAAAGCTATATGCCCAGCATCGTGCGCGTACAGGCAGTGTACGGCGAGCATGAGGAGCTTATCGCCGCGCTCGAAAAGAAAGACGCACTTGCCATCAAGGCCGCGGTCGACAAGCACGTCGGCCACGCGATGGAGAACTTCCTGAAGGTATACGCCGGGCAGATCTGACGCCCCGGCTCCGGTCATATGCCGGGATAGAAAATTCTGCTCCGGCATGATTATTGTCTGAAGAATATCAAATATCATATTCTTGTGCTGCCTGAAATATCAAATATTAAAATTGCTTTGCACATACACAAATAAACGTAAGTGGAGGTAATAAACTTGAAAGCAATTGGTAAAATCTTTGATGTCCTTGAGAAGATCCTCAAGAACATCTGCGGCGCGCTTGTCGTAGGCTTTACCGGCATCACCCTCGTCGCCGTTATCGCCCGATACGTGCTCAACTCTCCCATCTGGTGGAGCGAGCAGCTCTGCCGCTACCTGTTCATCTGGATGCTGATGCTCTATTTCCCCATCATTGTCCGCCATGAGCAGAACCTCGGCTTTGACGTTCTTGTGAAGCGCCTGCCGAAGAAGTTCCAGGACATCTCCTGGCTCATCTGCAATATGCTCATCTGCGCTTTCGGCGGCTTCTACTTTGCCTACACCGTCCAGCTGTGCCAGAAGTTCTCCGCGGCGCACAAGTACCTTGACGGTATACATCTGCCTGCCTCCTTTATGTACTCCTCTCAGGCGATCGGCGCGGCGCTGCTCGTGCTCTTCTCGCTCGAGGTCGTTATCAATCTGTTTATCAAGATAATTCACGAGAATAAGGATGGTGAAGAGATATGATGCTTGGTATTCTTTTCGGGCTGTTCTTCCTGCTGCTGTTCATCGGCATGCCCGTCGCCTACGGCATGGTCATTTCCGCCGTCGTTACTCTTTTCTTTGACCCCTCGCTCACCGGTATAATCATCCCACAGAAGCTCTTCACCGGTATGGACTCTTTCTCCCTCATGGCAGTGCCTTTCTTCATGCTGGCCGGTACCCTGATGGAGAAGTCCGGCATCACCGACATCCTCGTCAACTGGGCAAAGAGCCTTGTCGGCCACTTCAAGGGCGGCCTCGGCCACGCGACCATCGTCACCGGCGTCGTGATGGCGGGCGTCTCCGGTTCCGCGAATGCCGACACCTCCGCTCTCGCCTCCATCCTTGTCCCCATCATGCGCAAGGACGGCTATGACGACGGCTACTCCTGCGCCCTCGTCTCCTCCTGCGGCGCTCTCGGCCCGGTCATCCCGCCGAGCATAATGATGGTGCTCTACTCCGGTGTTACCTCCATCGCCATCGGCAAGCTGTTCATGGCCGGTATCATCCCCGGTCTCGTCATCGCCATCGGCTACATGGTCGTCAACGGCGTCTACGCCCGCAAGGCCGGTATCCCCAAGTCGAAGTTTGTCGGCTGGAAGGCTCTCGGTCAGGACACTCTCAAGGCGCTGCCCGCGCTCATCATGCCCGTCATCATCATCGGCGGCATCCTCTCCGGTGCCACCACCGCGACCGAAGCCGGCGTTGTCGCCTGCGTATACAGCATCATATACGGCTTCATCCGCAAGACCATGAACGCCAAGCACGTCTGGGAGTGCTTCAAGGATGCAGTCCACGGCACGACCAACTGCATGATCGTCGTTGTTTTTGCCGGTATCTTCGGCACCCTTGCCACGAACTACAACCTCTCCAAGGTCGTGCTCGCCGCGTCTCAGGTCTTCCACGGCAACCCCTACCTGATCCTGATATTCATCAGCATCATCCTCTACATAGCCGGTATGTTCATCGATTCCAACGCTGCGATGCTCATGCTCGTGCCTATCTTCACCCCGCTCATCGCCGCCTACGGCTTTGACCCGATCTACTTTGCAATGGTCTGCATCCTGACGCTCGACATGGGCGGCATGTCTCCCCCGGTCGGCCTGCTCATGTACATCTCCGCAAGCATTACCGACACCCCGCTCGAGAAGGTCGTCAGAAATATCTTCAAGTTCATCACCGTCAACTACAGCGTGACCCTGCTCGTCATCTTCATCCCCGCGCTTGTCACCTGGCTTCCCTCTCTGATGTGACAGGGAAACAAATCCGGAATCCCGGAGCATCTGCTCTGTGATCATAAAAAAATTTAGGAGGAACCCCAAAATGAAGAAACTCATCGCTCTGGTGCTTGCACTCGTTATGTGCTTTGCACTGTGCGCCTGCGGCCAGTCCGCTGCCCCTGCAGCAACGGAAGCTCCCGCAGCAGAACCCGCAGCAGAACCCGCAGCCGACGCTGCAGCTGACACCGCAGCAGTCGAGTACCCCGAGATGACCCTGAAGCTCTCCCACCACAATGCTGTTGACCAGCCCATCCACGAAGCACTGACCAAGTGGGCGACCATGATCAACGAGCAGTCCGGCGGCAAGATCACCATCGACATCTACCCCGCAGCTTCCCTCTACAACCAGACCGACGCTCAGGATGCCGTCCAGATGGGCACCCTCGATATGTGCCTTGCTGACTGCTCCCAGCTCTCTTCCGCAGTCCCCGCTTTCGCACTGACCGCAATGCCTTTCCTGTATGACAGCTATGAGACCGCAGGCAAGGTCATCTTCGGCGAAGTCGGCGCACAGCTCGACCAGCAGCTCGAGGATACCCTGAATATGCACGCTTTCGGCTGGACCTGGAACAACTTCCGCAACATGATCACCAAGACCCCCATCACCAGCCTTGACGACTGCAAGGGCTACAAGCTCCGCTCCCCCGGCACTGACCTCTACCTGAACACCTTCAACACCCTCGGCATGAGCCCCACCGTCGTTCCCTGGAACGAGGCCTACACCGCAATGCAGTCCGGCCTTGTTGACGGCGTTGAGTCCGGCCTCGAAGCCTTCTACACTCAGGGCTTCTATGAGCTCGGCAAGTACGTCTGCCTGTCCCGCCACATGATCTCCGTCATCGGCCCTGTCATGAACGCCGATAAGTGGAACTCCCTCGACGAGGCCACTCAGGAGCTCTTCACCTCCACCTGGAAGCAGTGCCAGGAAGAGCTGAACGAGACCGTTATCGCAAACGAGTCCGGCTACCAGACCAAGCTCGAGGAAGCCGGCTGCACCATCACCCAGTTTGACGACCAGCAGGCTCTCATCGACCTCTTCACTCCGTTCTGGAGCGAGAGCGCCGAGGCCGGCGGCTACACCGATCTGCTCGATCAGGTCCTTGCCATCGTCAACGGCTGATCTCAGCAAACTATATAAGGGCATCCCATGGGATGCCCTTATATCCTAAGCAATGTGTTTTGTATTTAACGCAAAGCATATTGCTCAGGATATAAGATAAAGCGAGGAACTGTATATGAAGATAAGCTGGCTCGGTCAGGCGGGCTTCCGTCTGGCCGCGGATAACGGCACGGTCATTATGATCGACCCCTATCTTTCCGACACGCTCAGATATAAAAAGGGTGAGAGCTACCGCCGTGAGGTTCCGATGCGGGATGAGCTTCTAGACTCCCATGTCGACGTTGTGATCCTCACCCATATCCATGACGACCACACCGATTTCGGCACGCTCGACAGGCTGCTCGCCGCAAACGGCCCCGTCGCGCTGCTGGCTCCCGTGAATGTGCTCGCCGCGCTCCGTGCGCGCTATGCCCGGCCGGAGAACTACATGCTCTTTGACCCCGGCATCGAGATCACGCTGAGCGGCATCCGCTTCAGCTCGACCTACGCCGCGCACAGCGATGAGCACCCCATCGGTGTTATCATTGAGGGCGACGGCAAGGTGATCTGCCACACCGGGGACACTATGTTCCATAAGCGCCTCCCGGCAGAGTACCCGCAGGGCGCGGATCTCCTGATGCTCCCGATAAACGGCAGCGGCTACAACATGAACGCCGTCGATGCCGCGCGCCTTACATCGATCCTCGCGCCGAAGGCCGTGCTGCCGATGCACTGGGATATGTTCAAGGCCTACGGCTGTGATGTGAATGAGTTTATATCGGAGTTCCGGGGCGGCGGCCAGCGCATCCTTGTCCCCGAACACTATGCCGAATTTGAAGTATAACTGGAGGATACATCCGTGAAGATCACAGATATCAAGACATTCAACGTTTTTACCTACCGGACGAATTTTGTTTTTGTCAAGCTTGAGACCGACGAGGGCATATCCGGTATCGGCGAGGGCACGCTGGAATATAAGGAAAATGCCCTGCTCGGCGCGATCGAGGATATAAAGCGCGTGCTCATCGGGCAGGATCCGCGCGAGGTCGAGCGCATATCCCATGAGCTCTACCGCGATTCCTACTGGCGCGTCGGCCCCGTGCTCCAGAGCGCCGTCTCCGCGGTGAACATGGCCATGTGGGACATCAAGGCCAAGGCCGCCGGGGTGCCGGTGTATGAAATGCTCGGCGGTAAGGTGCGCGACGGTGTGCGTATGTACGCAAATGCCTGGTTTGCCGGTGCAAAGACCGCGGATGAGTTCGCCGCTGCCGCCGTCAAGGCCAAGAACATGGGCGTCACCGCCCTCAAGTGGGACCCGTTCGGCAAGGCCTATATGTATATGGAGAACTCGGACTTCCGCCGCTCGATAGAGATCGTTGAGGCTGTGCGCGGCGCGGTCGGAAATGACGTTGACCTGCTGATTGAAGGCCATGGCCGCTTCGATATTGCCACCGGCATAAAGATCGCAAACGCACTCAAGCCCTTTGACCCGTATTTCTTCGAGGAGCCTACGCCTCCCGACTGCCTTGACGCTCTCGCGCAGGTGCACAAGAGCTCCCCTGTTCCCATCGCGGCAGGCGAGCGGCTCTATTCCCTCACGCAGATGCGCGACTTCTTGGAGCGCGGCTGCGCGGACTTCGTCCAGCCCGACATCAGCCACTGCGGCGGCATCTCTGCCGTCAAGAAGATGGCCGCCCTGTGCGAAGCACACTATGTGGCCCTCGCGCCGCACAACCCCAGCGGCCCCGTTGCGAACGCCGCGACGCTGCATATCGCCGCGAGCACTCAGGGCTTCCGCATTCTGGAGATAAGCTTTACTGACGTGTCATGGCGCAAGGAGCTTACGAATGAGCGCGTCGTGTTCGACAAGGGCAATATCCTCATCCCGACGGGCGTTGGCCTCGGCCTTGAAATAAATGAGGAGAACTGCCTGAAATATCCTTTCCAGCCCATCGATCTGCGCCACTACAAGGGCACGCTTACAAATATCCGCCCCGCTGACCATACGAGCACCTACTTTGAAGGACTCTGAGAGGTAATTTACAATGAAAATAACTGACCTGAAGATGATACATATCCGTCCGCGCTGGATGTTCCTCAAAATCGAAACCGACGAGGGGATATGCGGCTGGGGTGAACCGGTCGTTGAAGGCCGTGCAAGAACTGTCGAGACCGCCGTCAATGAGTTCAGACCCATGCTCATCGGCGCAGACCCGCTGAAGATAGAGCACCTCTGGCAGGGCATGTACCGCCGCACCTTCTACCGCGGCGGCCCCATCCTCTGCTCCGCCATCTCCGGCATCGAAATGGCGCTCTGGGACATCAAGGGCAAGTACTATAACATGCCGGTCTTTGAAATGCTCGGCGGCGCTTACCGCGACAAGGTGCGCATGTACGGCCACCTCAAGCCGACCGGCCACCCCGGCGACTTCCCGATACCCGACATGCTGAAGATAACGGACAAGCGTCTCGCCGACGGCTTCACCGTTATGAAATATTCCATCATCCCGCCGATCAGGCCCATCGACAATATGGAAATGGTCGACAAGGTCGTTGAGCGCTTCGCCGCTGTGCGTGAGCGCGTCGGCAAAAAGGTCGATATCGCAATCGACTTCCACGGCCGCGTGAGTCCCGCGATGTCCATCCGCCTGCTCAAGGCGCTCGAGCCGTATTATCCGCTCTTCGTCGAGGAGCCGGTGCTGCCCGAAAATGTGGACGAAATGGTGCGTGTGTCGCGCAGCACAACGATACCCATCGCCGCAGGTGAACGTCTCTTCACGAAGTTCGGCTTCCGCGAGCTTATTGAGAAGCAGGCCGTCTCCGTCGTCCAGCCCGACCTCTGCCACTGCGGCGGCATATTTGAGGCGCGCAAGATCGCGGCTATGGCCGAGACCTACTATATGCAGATCGCGCCGCACAATCCCCTCGGCCCCATCTCCCTCGCCGCCTGCATGCAGCTCGACGCCTGCGTGCCGAACCTGCTCGCGCAGGAGCACCCCGGTATGCCCGACCATGCCGATCTCGGTGTCGGCATTCTCAAGACCCCGTTCAAGATCGAGGACGGCTATATCCGCATCCCCGAAGGTCCCGGTCTCGGCATCGAGGTCGACGAGAGCAAGCTTGATGCGCTGCGCTTTGACGGCACATGGGACACGCCCCATCTCGAATTTGAAGACGGCAGCATAGCCGATTGGTAACATATAAAATCTGAATGGAGGCAGAACTATGTTTGATTTAACAGGTAAGGTCGCTCTGGTCACCGGCTCCTCGCAGGGGCTCGGCGCGGCAATGGCGCGCTGTCTGGCGGAAGCCGGGGCGGACGTCGCCGTGAACTACACCTCGGAGCACTCTCTTGAAATGGCCGAAAAGGTCGCCGAATACATCCGCGGCAAGGGCCGCCGCGCCATCATCATCCGCGCCGACGTCAGCAAGGAAGAAGACGTCATCCGTATGATCGAAACTGTCGATAAAGAATTCGGCCGCCTTGACATCCTCTGCAACAACGCCGGCGTCAACAGCAACCGCAACATCTACGACATGACCCTTGAGGACTGGCAACGCGTGCAGAACACCAACATCACCGGCGCGTTCCTATGCAGCAAGTACGCCATCCCCGTTATGAAGCGCAACCACTACGGGCGCATAATCATGACCTCCTCCGTCACCGCCCAGCAGGGTGCGCTGTTCGGGCAGGTGCATTACGCCTCCACCAAGGGCGCGCAGCAGTCCTTTGCAAAGACGCTCGCACGCACTGTCGCGCTCGACGGCATCACCGTCAACTGCGTCGCCCCCGGCACGCACATGACCGAGACACTGCACGAGATCCTCGTCAATTCCGATCCGCACCGTCTGGATGCCGCGATAGAGCGCACGCCCATGGGCAAGATCGGCACCTGCGAGGACGTCGCCTACGCCGTCGTATACCTCGCGTCCGAGGAAGCCGGTTACGTCACCGGCGCCTGCATCGACGTCAACGGCGGCTGCTATATGCGTTCATAACTCTTTCTCCATAATGAAATTGGGTGTACCCGTTCAGCGCGGGTACACCCAATTTTTATTTATTATGCCTGCGGTACCGGTAATGCGGCGCTTCCCGCATCGTCAACGCGGTCGCAGAAGACTGTGACGCGCGTCTTGCCGCCCTTGGTGCAGGTGTAGAGGACAAGGTCATGCCCACTGTTCTGCACGGCTTCGACGGAATTCGGGCTCAGCGTCTCGAGCCTCGTGACGGAGTAGGTGCTGACGACGCCATCCATGTCCGTGAATATGACCGTCTCGCCGCCGGTGAGCTCCTTCAGTCGCCCGAAATGGCTCTCAAAATTGTGCGCGGCGATCACGAGATCGTCCGTGCGCGTGGAGCCGAACTGACGGCAGGGCGCGATCTTCAGCCGGTCGTAGTCCCACTCGGCCATGACCGGCAGCTTCAGCCCCAGCACGGGAACCTCGACATAGCCGATATAATCATAGCCGTCGATCGTGACGGTCGGCATCGTCGGGTCTACCGGCGCAGGCGACGGCGACACGCCCGGACTCGGCGACGGCTTCCGGACAGCCTGCGCCTCGATGACCGCCTCGACGCTCTCGAGCAGGCTCTCGGCCTCCTGCCCGGCTTGTGCGTCCTCCTGACGGTTATGGACGAAGAGGAGCAGCGCTGAAATGATCAGCACTGCTCCTGCTGCCATGATCGCGATGCCCGCTTTTTTAGGCATCGTTCTCTCTCTTCTTCTTGAGCATCATTGCCCCGCCGAGAGTAACGAGGGCAACACCGGCGCCGCCAAGCACCCAAACAGGCCAATTGAGCTGACCGGTCTGGATCAGGCTCTTGCTGTTCGTGATGGTCACGACAGTGCCGTCGGCAGAAACGCTGTAGGACGGGACATAGCCCTTGGGAATATTGGTCTCAAGGACGCGCCAGTTGCCGTAAGCGTTGAGGTCTTTCCAATGGTAGGTCCACTTGTTCGCAGCGCTCAGGCGCACCGTGTCATAAGCGACATCGCCGTCATAAAGCGTTACGGTAACAGAGCTGGGACGGTTCTTGAGCGTGTCATTGCTCCATTTCTTTATCACTGTGATGTCCAGCGGAACCTTTGGATCGGGGCCGGGATCATTCGCGGTGTTGGTGATGGTGACAGTCGTGCCCTCGGTCTTGTAGCTGGGGGTGTAGCCGTCGACCGGCTCCTCCTCGACCGTCCAGGTGCTGTCCGCATCGAGCTTATCGAAGGTGTAGGTCCAATTGTTCGCGGCGTTGAGCACCTGAGTGGTCCCGGTCTCCTTGCCGTCCTTGAGCAGTTTGACGGTGACGCTGTCATTGGCGTGGCTGGCGTTGCCGTCGCTCCAGTTCTTGGTGACGGTGAGCTGGGTCTCGTTGAAGCCGTCCACACGGAACACCCAGTCGACCTCACCGACGCGGTTGGCATACCTGTTGTCAAGCGTGATGGGCACGTTCAGATCAACGGTGAATGTGGTGCCCTCGCCCTTATAGAACTTGCCGATGAAGACGTAATCGGTCAGAGCCCCGGTCTGGTCGGGAGTGCTGTTATAGATCTCCGTGCCGCCGGCCTTCACCGTCATGGTGAGCTGAGAGAGGAAATCGGACATCGTCGCGACGGTCTCATCGCGCTGACCGTCGACATTGGCCTGATCCTTGCCGCCGGTGTTCTCAAAGGTCTCGCTGTAGGTGAGGGGGTTTGCGGTCTCGTCATGGGGAACTGCCTTCATGTAGAGATTCACAAAGTCGCAGTCCGCGGCGTCCTGCGGAGCATAGGTGAAGCTGATGCTCTCGGTCAGGTTATCGCCGGGCATGACGTTCTTGAAGCTGTCAAACAGGTCGGTCGCGGTATAGTTCATGTCGCCGGACTGGAACCCGAAGCCCTGCTTCTCACCGCGGAACGTGATGGAAGCGGTGGGAGACGGAGCCGCCGCAAACGCGCTGACCGACAGGCTCATAAGCACGAGTACCATGAGCACGAGGGATGTGATCGCTTTGAATGACTTTTTCATGTCTCCACCCCCTTAGTTAGCCGGTACAATCAGACTGCCGTCTGTGCCGATTGAGAAGCCTGTGCCCCAGGCTGCCTTAACAGCCGCTTCCGGAACGCTCTGGATCGCTTCTGCCATAACATCGATGGACTGATGGCCGCCGTCCGCGTCATCGTAGTTTTCGGTCAGCGTCATGCTGTCAGTCAATTTAGTCGCGGGCTTATCTCCCGGCGCAACGGGCAGAGTATAGTAGTAATAACCGTTGTACTCGACCCAGTTTGCGCCAAGTGTGAACTGGGGAAGCGCCGCCGTGCCGCCGATGTGCTGACCGGCATCATTCGTGCGGTAGGTCACCAGCTTGACGCGGATGAAAGCATCGATATCGCCGGTGTTCTTCACGTTGACATCGGATTTCACTTTACCGTCAAATTTTTCCTGCACTTCACAGGTGACTTTGGAGGGATCAAATGTGTTCACGAGGGGTCTATCTTTATCGGTGAGCCATGCGATGGTACCGCCGACGGCCAGCGCAAAGAGCATGACCGTGGCGAGGAGCATTGCTGTCGCTCTGCCTCTGCGGCGGGGTCTTGCGCTCACAGACTGTGCCTGAGGCTTGCCGTGCTTGCCTTCATATCTGGCTTTATACATTTTTCATTCCCTCCTTCCTCAGTGCTTAAAACCGAAGATGTTGCGGACAACTGTGCTGAAGCCGTTCAGCCACTGGTCGTTGGTCTTCGTATTGGTGCAGGTAATGCTGCCGGTGGGATTCTGTGCCGTCAGCGCAGCGCTGCCGCCGTTATTGGCAGAATAGCGCCAGCTCCAGCCGGTGTTTTCGCTGATGGTGTAAGTACCGACGGGCAGTTCGACGAGGGTTTCGGTGCCGTTGCCCCAGACGGTCACTTCGGAATACTTCACGCCGTCCTTGAAAACATCGAACACATAGGACTCGTCAGCCGCGCCGCCCTGCTTGGTAATGTTCAGCGTGCAGGTCTGGATGTGGATCAGGAACGCGGGAGCACCGGGCGTTGCTGGGGTCTCCCAACCGCAGGCGGTGGTGCAATCCTGATGCACGAACGTGGTATGCTCATTCACATTTTCTATGCCGATTTTGACCGTAGCCGCAACCGGAACATCCTGCTTGGTGTACTTGCCGTCTTTAAGTTTGCTTTCATCCGGCGTGTAGCTGATATCCAGCGTCGGCTTTGCGCCGAGCATGGTTACACCTGCATCTGTCGATGCGGTATCACCGTGCCTCCACGTTTCCGAACCGACCTTGTTGCCGCTGTAATTGTTGTTTGCGGGAACTGTCTCGCCATAGTAGGCGGAGGAATCCCTGAACGTCAGCTCCGGTTTGAAGACATAGATGTTGTCGGCAGGATCGTTGACGCCGGTTTTTGCCGTTGCCGCGTCACCCTTGGCGGGGGTAGAAGTACCCGCGGTCTTGGGCGCTACGGTAACTTCGACGGTATAGGTCGTATCTTCGGTCAGGTTTTCAAGCTTGTCAGAAATGACATTGCCGTCTTTGTCCTTGACCGTAACGGTGATATCAACGTACTCGGTCTGCCAGGGATCAAGGCCGTAAGGCTTATCAGTGTCGGTTGCCTTGCTGAGATCAAGCTTTACATCGCCAACGCTGATTTCAGAGCCATCCTTGAGCTGATCGGCGGTGACTTCGCCCTTGAGGTAGACGTTCTTGTCAGCAGCGGTGACGGTCACGCCCTGAATGGGAACATTGACTTTGGGCTGCTCGAAGGTCATAACAGGGGTCTGCGCGGAACCGTTCTCGTAGATACCCGCGCTTGCATTGGTGATAACATCGTTGCCGCCCAGGAAACCGCTCTTGCGGGATACATCAAAAGAAATAACCAGTTTTTTGCCTCGAACGGTGGTATTGCCCTGCGCATCCGTTTCGGTGCCGCACCAGTTTTCGGAGAAGTCAAAGCCGGTTACGCTAACCTGGTCGCCGCTGACCGTGGCAGATACACCGCCACTGCCGCCGCTGGTGCTGCGCCATGTGTAGATATTTCCGGTTTTTCCGGTGCAGTCATAAGTATCGATTCGAATGTCGCTTGCTGTCGTCCCGGCAGGCAGCGTGAAGTACGGGGAGATAATGTCTTTCACAACCGTCTCGCTGCCCAGCGTGGTCTCAGAACCGCCCGTCTCGATTTGGTCGGAAATCTGCTGGAAAATGTTGTTCAAAGAAGCCGAGTCACCAGCAGAGAGGTAGTAGCTGGGCGTGCGGGGAGTTCCGTTGTTGGAAGAAACTTTCTGCATAAACCAGTTACAGGCAGCAGACATTTCTGCTTCTGTATAGTTAGCCGACCAACCGGAACCTTCGTAATCTTTATCTGGCTCTTTTCCTGCGGTGCTTGCGTCAGCGCCGGAGAAAATGCCTATGGAGTACACGGTAGTTCCTTCGGCTTTGATTGCGTTTGCAGTCGAAATTGCACTATTGGCAACGTTCTTTTGGAATCCGTTGTAGTCTGTCGGAGAGCCGTCTGTAAAGACGATCACCACACGGTTGCGCGTCTCACCAGTTGGAACCGGATTGGCGTCCAGAATACCCTTTGCCATGATAAGGCCGTAGTCTGTTCTTGTCGCGCCGCTCGCCTGCAACGCATTAAGAGACGCGGCTACGTTGCTCTTACCGTTGGTTGTGCTCATGTCCTGTAGTGCCGTACTATACACCCCGGCAGCATTATTTTCATACCGGTTCAGCGTGCTTCCGATAAACACGCCGGTATTATAGCCGTAATCCCAATCAGTGTCCGCATAGCCTACGACGGCAATGCGATGATCAATATTATCGGCAGTGGTAGTGATATCGCCGTCCTCGCCTGCTGCCTTAGTAGCAACGGCACTGGCAAACGCATTTGCCGCGCTTTTCAGAGCGTTAAGACGTGAGCCGCCGCCGGAGGTGGTTGTGTCGCGCTGATAAAAAGCAGGCGTATATCTCGTGCTTGCACCGGTGGACGTGCCAATGGTTTGGGTTGTACCATTGGTGTCTGTGTAGGTGTATGTGTAGACGTTCTGACTTTCATCCGCCACAGCCAGATACAGATAACCGTCATCCGTGTTTTGGAAAGTAGGCGAATGACGGCTACCCTTGTTGTTCTGGTTTAAGATAGTACCGTCCTCAAGCGCATATTTGCAGTTCCAATTTTGTAAACCATTATCGCGCTCACGGGTATAGACAACTTTTTTAATTTCACCGTTGACATAGGTATACAAATTATTCCGATTTTCCCAATAGTTCGTATATCCGTTGGAACCATTGTCATTTCGGCCCTTCGTTATTTTGTTATAGGTGATCGTCTGCTGAAGCGTCACGGAAACAGACACGTAAGAGCCATCAGGCAGCTTATGCCAAAGGTTGGCGCTGCCGCCG
>ERZ780207.1093-NODE-1093-length-24820-cov-8.799233_pt1 | contig 24820 bp, 14 predicted proteins | sample MGYA00510977_ERZ780207 | MGnify/ENA primary metagenome ERZ780207 (study PRJEB29588, sample SAMEA2151383) | human gut metagenome | biome: human gut; feature: human-associated habitat; material: faeces | place: Denmark | collected 2008/2010 ... | reverse complement strand
ACAAGTGGCTCAACGACAACGAGGAGGGCGGCAAGAACCAGTACGAGGAGGAGTTCCTTTCGCGTCAGCTGACATCATGTGGCAAACGGTGGCGCTGGACCTTCGACAAACTGGTGCGTCCGGAGGCAGGGCGCAAGCTCATCGACAACATACAGCGCATCTACGATGCCGATTTTTCAGTCATCGTATATAATTTTCTGGATATATTGTCGCATGCGCGTACCGAGACCGATATCATCCGCGAGTTGACCGAGGACGAGGCGTCGTTCCGGTCTCTGACGCGCTCGTGGTTCGAGCATTCGGATCTGTTCGTGCTGTTGAAGCTGCTGTCGGAGCGCGGCCATACGGTGATCATAACCTCGGACCACGGTACGATACGTGTGGACAATCCTGTTAAGGTGACGGGTGACCGCGAGACCTCGCCCAACCTGCGATACAAGACGGGGCGCAACCTGCAGTACAACTCGCGCGAGGTGTACGAGGTGCTGCGGCCGGAGGATATACAGCTCCCGCGCATAAATCTCTCGTCGAGCTACATCTTCGCCTACAACACCGATTTTCTGGTCTACAACAACGATGCGAACCGATTCATACGATATTATCGCAATACGTTCCAGCACGGCGGCATCTCGATGGAGGAGATGATCGTGCCGTACATAGTATTGAAACCCAAATTATAACATTATAACTTTTACATGAAAAAGATCGAGATCGAATCGCTCTCCGAACTGCCGAAGGTAGCCGAGGCGGTGTTGGGGGAGTTGCGCGGCCGCAGTGTCGTGCTTTTCCGCGGCCCTATGGGGGCCGGCAAGACGACCCTCATAAGCCGCATAGCGGCGGCTCTGGGCGCCGAGGATACGGTGACAAGTCCGACGTTTGCGTTGGTGAACCAGTACGAGGGTGAGGGCGGCCGCCGAATATACCATTTCGATTTCTACCGTATAAACAACGTCGAGGAGGCTCTCGATCTGGGATACGAGGAGTACTTCTATTCGGGAGAGCTCTGTCTGGTCGAGTGGCCCGAGAAGATCGAGCCGCTGCTTCCGGAGGATGCCATGACGGTCATGATCACGGTGGGCGAGGACGAGCACCGCTGCTTCACGATCGACTGATCGGCCGATCCGGCCATGACCGATATGGATATCGGCGTCGGATATTGCGTCTGCTGAAACTGTCGTCATGCCGTGGCGGTGTCTGGAGTTGCGACATGGTGTCCGCACGTCTTGTCCGCACGCGCACAAAAGAGTCTTTTTGGCGTCGTGCGGATATTTTGTGCCATCGTGGGCGGTATATCCCCGTGTGGCTGCGGCCGACGTTTGGGGGCAACTCTTTCGACGATTTGCAGATGCGAGTTTTTTGTGATATTTTTGACGCTGATTTTTCGGCTGCCGCGAGCTGTGAATGCAGTGCGAAGGCCTTATGGTTAAGAACAAAACAACGAATATATTGTAATGAAGGGATTTTTCAAACGTATTCTTTTTGCCTGCGTCGCCTTGGTTGCGGCCCTGCCGTCGTGGGCGCAGCTCGAGCCTGTCAAGTGGAGCACTTCGGTGGATGAGCTGGAGACGGGCCTTTACCGTATAGTCTTCACGGCGACGGTGGATGCGGGCTGGCATATCTACGATCTGGGCCCGTACGAAATGGGCGGCCCAATGGCTACGTCGTTCGAGTTTACGCCCGACGGAGCGTATACGCTCGATGGCGGGGTATATGCCTTGGCGGAGGCTCACCGCGAGTTCGACCCCATCTATGAGATGGAGATAGGATATTATGAGGGCCGCGCGCAGTTCGCACAGAATGTGCGTTGCTCGGATGGTGCCGTGATAGCCGTTACGGCCGACTGGATGGCGTGCAACGAAACTAACTGTGTCACGGGCGACAACGACTTCTCGATTGAGGTCGGAAAGTCTGCCGCTTCGGCATCGGCTCCGGCAACCGACGACTCTGCCAAAGCTGCGGCGAATGAATCAAAGGTCTCGGCTGCTGCGCCGGCCTCGTCGGGCGGTTCGCTATGGGGATATATCCTGAGCGCGATAGGCTGGGCGCTGGTGGCGCTGCTGACGCCGTGCGTCTTCCCGATGATCCCGATGACGGTGTCGTTCTTCCTGAAGGGTTCGGGCTCGGCCGCCGCGGGGCGTTTCCGCGCACTAATGTACGGGCTGTTTATCGTTATACTCTATACGGTGCCCATCGGCATCATAATCCTCATCACGTGGCTCGTGGGCGGTGATGTGGTCACGGCCGACATATTCAACTGGCTTGCGACGCACTGGCTTCCGAACCTTATCTTCTTTGCCGTCTTCATGATCTTCGCCGCCTCGTTCTTCGGTGCGTTCGAGATCGTGCTGCCCGAGAAACTCGTGAACGACAGCGACTCGAAGTCCGACAAGAAGGGCCTTGCAGGCATATTCTTCATGGCTCTGACGCTGGTGCTGGTGTCGTTCTCGTGCACGGGACCCATCGTAGGCTCGGTGCTCATACAGTCGACCTCGGGCGAGTTCTGGACTCCGATCATAACGATGCTGGCATTCTCGGTCGTGTTCGCGCTTCCGTTTACCCTGTTCGCACTCTTCCCCTCGTGGCTCAAGAAACTGCCCAAGAGCGGCGGCTGGCTCAATTCGGTGAAGGTCGTTCTGGGATTTGTCGAGCTGGCGCTGGGTCTTAAGTTCCTCAGCGTGGCCGACCAGACATACCACTGGGGCATTCTCGACCGTGAGGTCTATTTGGCCCTGTGGATCGTCATCTTCTCTCTGCTGGGCCTCTATCTGTTGGGTAAGCTGCGCTTCAAGCACGACAGCGATATGCCGTATCTGTCGGTTACGCGTCTGGTGCTGGCGATCATTACATTCGCATTTGTCGTATATATGGTCCCGGGAATGTGGGGCGCGCCCTTGAAGGCCCTGTCGGGATATATGCCGCCGATGCAGACGCAGGATTTCGTCATGACGGCGGGCAGCGGCGCGGCGGCGCCATCGTCGCAGTCGTCAGCGCCCGAGACGGGTGTCAAGTACGGCGATGTGCTCAAATTGCCGCTCGGACTGGAGGGATTCTTCGATCTGGCCGAGGCCGAGGCCTATGCCGCCAAGGTAGACAAACCGCTCTTCGTGGACTTCACGGGTCACGGTTGCGTCAACTGCCGTGAGATGGAGGCGCGCGTGTGGTCGGATCCCCGTGTGCTGGAGCTGCTGCGCAACGAGTATGTGATCGTGGCTCTCTATGCCGACGACAAACTCAAGGTTGACGAGAGCGACTGGGTTACGACCGATACTGGCAAGGTGCTCAAGACGCTGGGCAAGATCAACTCATACTATGCGTTGAAGACATACGGTGTTAATGCCCAGCCATATTATGTGCTTCAGGGCCGCAACGGCGAACCTCTGGTCGAGCCGCGCGGTTATGATCTCGACGTGGATGCCTTCGTGCAGTTCCTTCGCAGCGGAGTGGAGGCTTACCGCAATAACAAATAGAAACCGCAACTTATAAAACTTCAAGAGGCCAACCTTTCCGGGTTGGCCTCTTGAAGTTTGTAATAGTGTTAATCGTACGATATGTTGTGCAGCGCCTCTATCTGGTCGTTACCCTGCGTGTGGAAGATCTCCTGCAGCTGTTGGGGTGACATCTCCGTGTCGGGCTTGAAGTCGCCTGACGACATGTAGCGCAGCATCGAGCGCATAAACTGCCGCACCTCTGGCTGGTCGGCCGCGGGCTGCAGGTCGGCCATGCATACGAGGAGCTTGCCTTTGTCTACGGTTGCCTCAAAGAGCAGTCCGAGACGGTGGTTGCGTTCGATGTTGTCGATCACCTGCACCGTGGGACGGTAGCCTTCGGGCATGGCGTCGAGAATGATCGGGTAGCTGTTCTTGACGATGGCGTACCATTGCCAGTCGGTATGGAAATCGGTCGGAAAGTCCTCGAAGAGCGGATGTTCGGGGTCGGTGAGTATACCGAGTGTACCCGGAGATGGCTTCTTGTGTATGTTGTCGCAAATGCTCTTGAACATACGGTAATTCCAGTAGTCGGTCTGGAAGAGCCCGCCGACTGTGGCATCGGCGCATTGTGTGCGGTCGGGCATCAGCAGCACCTTTTCGCCGCGTGCGAGAGCCTCGAGTGCGGCGTCGACAGTGCGTGTAACGGTTACCTTTGCGGCTGCGCTCTCGGCGGCGACATCTACGGCCCCACGGTCGGGATATACCCAGAAGGTGTAGCTGTTGCGGTATGGCGTGCCCTTTATTTCGAGCGTAAGGCATACTTCATACGCCTTTTTTGACTCGGGCAGCAGCGTCGCGATTGTCCCTACATCCAGCACTCCCTGCTTCTCGGGCTGCGGTTCGATTGTAATCGTGCCTGCGGCTATGGTACGGCCCTTATCTTGACGGGAGAAGCGCCATGCAACCTTTCGGCCGGCAAGATCCTGAGGCGAATAGTTGGCTATGCGTATGTCTCCATAAATATTATTGTCGGCAATCCAGCATACGCGGTCGCAGATGAACAGCGGCACGGTCTGGCTGCAGAACTCGCGCCAACGTTCGGGCGTGATGAGCCCCTTCGAGTCCATGAAGGTGTCGAGGATGCCGACGTATGCCGAGCCCTGTCCCGGATAGTCCTGCAGGTCGAGCAGCTGGAAACCGCCGAATCCGCGTGTGCGCAGGTCCATCTCTATGTCGGCGCGGTATAGCCGTACGGCCCACTCGCCCGATGCACGGGCAAAATCCTCGGCCTGCGACTCCATGCCGGCCTCGCGCAGACGTCGGCGGAACTCCTCGAGGTTCCACGGGGCAAGTACACCCGTGTATTTGTCGATCTGTGCATAGTCGGGATATATCTGGAACTGTCCCGTCTCGTGGCTTATGATGGGCACGGGACACGAAGCTATGGCTTGCGAGAAGTCGGTACGGGTGTTGGGGTAGGTGTTGTTTATGATGCCACCTTCTTCGGCGTCGGCAAAGGAGAATGATCCGCGCGTATGGGTCGAGTAGTCGTCGGCCCAGCCGTTGCGGCAGGTGACGAAGTAATCCTCGCCTGTGGCGTGGCCGCGCGAGCCGAGATAGTTGTTCGAGCCGTAAGCATAGAGATGTCGGTCATCCTCGGCGCGGAAGCGCTCCACAAGCGCATTCATGACCTTCTGGTCGCCCGACATCTCGTTGCCGAGGGCGAACATCACGAATGATGCGTGGTTGCCGTAGGCGCGTTGTATGGCTGTGCCATCGGTCGTGAGAAAGCTGTTGAGGCGCTCGTCATTGCCGAGCGAACCCCATATCGGCAACTCGGCCTGAAGGTATATGCCCTCCAAGTCGGCGGCCGTGAAACATGCCTCGGGCGGACACCACGAGTGGAAGCGGCAGTGGTTGATGCCATAGTCGCGCAGCGTGCGGAAGTAGTGCCGCCACGACTCCACATCCATTGGCGTGTGTGCCGTAAGTGGAAAGACACATGCGTCGTGCTTGCCGCGCAGGAATGTCGTAAGGCCGTTTATGGAGAATTGTGTCCCCTCGGCTGCAAACCGGCGCAGACCGAATGTCGTTTGGAGTTCGTCGTGCCCCTCGATGCGGGCCGTAAGACGATACAGTGCGGGTGAGAACTCGCTCCACAGAAGCGCATTTTCACCCATCGGGAGCGTTATGTCGTACTCCGCGCGGCCGCGTTGCAGGGGCGTCGTTACGGCCTCGACGCGGTGGCGGCGCGGCGCGTTGAATGCCTCTGCCGAGAGTGTCAGACGGGTGCCGTCGGCCAGATCTTCCGATCCGGCAACCGTAATCCTGACGCGTGCGCTTTTGGCCTCGGGGTCGGGATAGACGCGTATGTCGGATATGTGTACGGCGTCGGCCGCCTCGAGTTCAATGCGTCCCAATATGCCGTTCCAGTTGGTCTGCGTCGACTCGGAGCAGGCATGGGAGCTGTTGCGGACCTGTGCGGGAATACTCTCGCCGTTGTCGACGCATACGGTTATGCGGTGGCGGCCTGCGGTGAGGTATTGAGTCAGGTCATAACGCTGCGGCGTGGAGATGCGGCTGTCGGAGCCGACATACTCTCCGTCCACCCATACGCGTGTCGGGCGTGTGCGCTCCAGCGTCAGGGTTATCGTGCGACCCTGCCACTCGGCGGGAATATCGACCTGTCGGCTGTACCACGCAGGTCCCGTGTAGGTGTAGCGGCGAGAGAGGTGTGTCGTCTCGCTGCGGTTGTCGTTGCGGTTGCCCTTGCCGTTCGTGTCGGTCGTACCCGGAAGGGTGACGCAGTCGGACAATTCCCGGTCGGTGTAACCTTTGGTTTGCCCCGTGCCGTTGGCATCGAGCGCGAAACTCCAGCTTCCGCCGAGATCCATCGTCATGCGGCTGACATCCTGTGCAGTGAGCTGCTTACACAGCAACAGCATCATCAATATTGGTATTATTCTCATGTTGGAAAAGGTATTTGCAGGGTTGGTTGCAACAAAGATAATAAACCGTCGATGCAATGGCAAGCAAAACGGCGGTTTTGCAATGGCGGAAGTGTCGCCGCTGCGGCTTGATTGCATCCCAGCATGTCTGTTTCATTGCCATGTATCGGATATATCTCCAATATTTTCCTCTATTTCTTCATAAATATATGTATGCCGCTCGTGACAATTGTTTCCATGAAGGGCATGTTTTTTCGCTCGGTCCGCAGACGGGGTGTTAGCGTATGGCTGGTGTATATTGTAAAAATATTTAATAAATACTTTTGGGGTGCATTTGTCTCCGACGGCACGGCGTGCCATCGCTCGTCTCTTTCCGGGTTTTTGCGTTGCCTGATACTCTTCTGATTGCGATTCAAATAGGCGTGCCGTATCGAAGCGGTTATGTTGAAAATACAATTTTTCGTTTCCTGCGTAGTATAATTCGTCTCTCTGACAATTTAGTATTGAAGGCAGTATTAACCTTTTTTTATGAAAAAATCGAATGATGAAATTTGTTAATCGAAAGAGTATCGTTATAGAAACGAAAAATTGTAATAAAAAAATTATCTATGAAATGTTGCTTGAATGCAAATAATGATTAACTTTGTAAATGAAGAAGGAAGTGTAATAATGCCCGAAACCAGTTTATATCATTTTTTGATTGCGCCCTTTGGCAGGTGCGTACTGGAGCATGAGGAGGGAAAATTGCCCCCCCCCTTATCGGGCGTGTCATTTTGTTGTAAATCACAGTTTTGTAGAGTACAGGCGCGGCAAATTGAGCCGTGGACGCAGCCGGTGTGACATGTAGGTGATACAGTGTCGCATCGATTGTTGTGTTTTGTTGTATTCGATCAGTTGCGGGCGGCGATGCCCGTTAAAAGACCGTATTGTTGAGTGCTTGACGATAATACGGGAAACGCCAGCATATATGTCCTGTGTCCGTAATGGATTCTTCGCTTGGCGGCGAAGGTATCCTGCGGTTGCGGGTCGAGAAAGATTTGAACCAACCGTTTTGAACCTAATAAAAAGAACAACACTAACCTAAATGTTTATGCCTATGAATAGAGCCTAACTACGATCCTTTAACTACATCACCATCGCATACTTAATGTTCGGATCAATGTGTGAAGTCCGAATTGAACAGCGTATTGCGCTTGCATCATTATGATGCGGTGCATAACGTCGTATGGAGATGTTACACCATTTACAAAACTAACCAACCTAACTAAATTTCTAACCATGAACAGATTCAACGTGAGAAAACCCTTACTTGCCGTAGTGATGTTATGCGCTATGGGCATTGTGGGGTGTAAAGACGATTCGACGGCAGGCGGCGGACAACCATACGATCCGTCTAAGCCCATCGAATTGACCGATTTCTATCCTAAGGAAGGAAAGTATCAGGAGAAGGTGATTCTGCAGGGCAGCAACTTCGGAACCGATCCGAGTGCCATCAGAGTCTATTTCAACCAGCGCCCGGCTGCCGTTATCGGCACTACCGGAAGCGAGGTCTACGTGCAGGCTCCGCGTCTGCCGGGAGACGAGTGCAAGTTGTCTGTTGTCATCGGCGAGGACTCGGTTGTGTACAACGACATCTTCCTGTATGAGTCGTCGATGACCGTGGCTACGGTCGTGGGCAACGGAACGAAGATCTACAAGGCCGGAACATTGGCCGAGGCTCAGGTCTCGCCCTATTATTGCTGTGTGGATGAGAGCGGCAACGTATTCGTGATCAGCCGTAACGGTGATGAGGGCGACGTTTCGACGATCGCCCGTATAGACGAGGTGAACAGCGAGTTGGTAACGCTCGCTTCGAATACCGTCGGTAACGTACCGTGCGTCGACCCTGAGACTCAGGTCGTATCGTTTGCCACGGAGACCACCATCGGCTCGTTCATGACGCTCGACCCCAAGGAGATGTGGGCTCCGCGTTACCGCGAGATGAAGTGGCCTGCAGGAATACCTGCGCAGATAACCAACGGTTACAAGCACTGTATGGTGGTGAATCCCGACGACGGATACATCTACTGCCGTTTCTATTTCGGACAAGTGGTGCGTATTGACCCCAAGAGCTACGAGACGACGGTTATCGCCGTAACGCCGCAGGGTGACAGCTACGGTCTGTCGTTCAATCCCCAGCACCCGAATATCCTCTATATCACGATGGACAGCAACGGTCTGGCATACGAGACGCCTCAGGGTACGCTCGGTACGGCCAACAGTATCTGCTGCATCGACGTGTCGGCCTACAACGGATATGACGATCCGGCAGAGGCACAGGCCGCATGTCTTGAGACCTTCCAGCGTCTGTCGTCCCCCCAGACTTCGGGAGGCCACCGCGACGGCAAGCTGGAGAATGCGCAGTTCCGTCGCCCGTTCCAGATGTTCTGCGACGCCGATGGCAACATGTATATTGCCGACTGCGATAACCAGTGCATTCGCCGCATGGTGATTGATAGGGACAATTACCGCACCGGAACCGTCGAGACGGTACTCGGTATGCCGGGTACGGCAGGCTGGCAGGACGGTACCGAGGAGGAGGCGCTGTTCCAGTATCCGCGCGGTATCGGTATTGCCGAGGACGGTACGGTTTACGTGGCCGACTATGGCAATGCCCGTATACGTAAGCTCTCGATTAATTAACCCTTAACGACACAACTGATATGAAATATTCAGCATTTATATGTTCCCTATTTATATTCTTATTTATAGGTGTACAGTCGATCTTTGCCCAAGACTATACGATGAAGGGTAAGGTATCGGACAGCAACGGTCCGTTGGTCGGCGCCAGCGTGGTGGTGAAGGACAACCCCGCCATCGGTACGATGACCGACTCGGAAGGTATTTTCACGATAAAGGTCCCGCGAGGCAGCACGCTGCTGTTCTCGTATCTGGGATACAAGGACGTCGAGTATCTTGTGACCAAGCAGGAGCAGAACCTCGACATCAAGTTCTCCGAGAGTGCCACCGAAGTGGAAGAGGTGGTGGTGACGGCACTCGGTACGCAGCGTAAGATTTCGACGCTGTCGGCCGTGACGAGTGTCGATGTAAATGACCTTCAGCAGCCGGTGGCTTCGGTGGCCAACCTCCTCGGAGGACGTGTTGCTGGTGTGATCTCGACCATGTCGAGCGGTGAGCCCGGTAAGAACATCGCCGACTTCTGGATCCGCGGTATCGGTACCTTCGGTGCCAACGCCTCGGCTCTGGTGCTTATCGACGGTCTGGAGGGTGACATCAACTCACTCGACCCCGCCGATATCGAGAGCTTCTCGGTGTTGAAGGATGCCTCGGCAACGGCCGTGTACGGTGTGCGAGGTGCAAACGGCGTTGTGTTGATCACCACCAAGCGCGGTAAGATCGACAAGCTGGAGATTACGGCCCGTGTTGCCTTCACGCTCTCGCATCTGAAGCGTCTGCCCAATTATGTCGGCGCATACGAGTATGCACAGCTGGCAAACGAGGCCCGCGCCGTCCGCGGCGAGGAGCCCCTCTACTCGGATATCGAGATGAACATTATCCGCAACGGTCTGGATCCCGACCTCTATCCCGATGTGAACTGGCAGGACGAGATCATCAAGCACAACTCGTGGAAGCAGAGCTACTATGTCAGCGCACGAGGCGGTGCACAGGCCGCACAGTACTTCCTGAGTTTGGGTGCCAGCATCGAGGATGCGGCCTACAAGCAGGACAAGTCGAGCATCTACAGCTCGAACGTAGGTTACAATACCTATTCGTATCGTGCCAATATCGACATCAACCTGACCAAGACGACGAAGATCTACTTTGGTTCGGACGGCTTCCTGAAGGTTCAGAACGAGCCCGGTGTTGCCAATACCGACTATATATGGCAGGCACAGGCGTCGATCAACCCTCTTCGTCTTCCCACGATGTATTCTAACGGCCAGATGCCGGCCGTAGGTTCTGGTTCTGAGACCTCTCCCTATGTGATGATCAACCAAATGGGCCGCCGCTCGTCTCAGGAGTTCTCGGGCAAGGTGACGCTGAACATCGAGCAGGACCTGTCGATGATAACCAAGGGCCTTAAGATCCGTGCACAGGGCGCATACGACATTACCAGCTGGTTCAATGAGTCGCGCCTTATCCAGCCCGCGCTCTATGAGGCCGTAGGCCGTACGCAGGATGGTGAACTCGTGACGATTCTGCGTGTTCCCGAGCAGGCCGCATCTTACGGCAAGAGCACTGACCAGTATCGCAAGTACCACTTTGAGAGTACGTTGAACTATGACCGCGTCTTCGGTGACGACCACCGTGTATCGGCTCTGGTTTACTACTACATGAGCGACGAGAAGACGGCAAGTTCGGGTACCACCAACATGAACTCTATCCCGATGCGCTATCAGGGTATATCGAGCCGTATCACCTACGGTTTCCGTGATACCTACATGATCGACTTCAACTTCGGTTATACGGGTTCGGAGAACTTCCAGCCGGGTCGCCGTTTCGGATTCTTCCCCTCGGTGGCTCTCGGATGGGTCCCCACGCAGTATGAATTCATGCGTCGCGGCCTTCCTTTCCTGAACTTCCTCAAGATCCGTGCATCGTACGGTACGGTAGGTAACGACCGTCTGGCTGGAAATCAGCGATTCCCTTACCTGACACTCGTAAACCGCGGTTCGGTGTCACCGTTCGGATCGACCGCAGTCGAGAGCCTTATCGAGTCGTATATCGGTGCCGACAACCTGTTGTGGGAGAAGGCTATCAAGGCCGACCTCGGTATCGAGGGCCGTCTGTTCGGCGACAAGGTCAACTTCGTGGTCGACTTCTTCAACGACAAGCGTGACGGTATCTTCCAGCAGCGTGTGCAGGTGCCCGAGTACGTGGGTCTTATCTCTCAGCCCTACAGTAACGTGGGTGCCATGAGAAGCTACGGTGCCGACGGTAACATCAGCTTCACGCAGCGTCTGGGCAAGAATACGTGGCTGACCCTGCGAGGCAACTTCACCTATTCGAAGAACGATGTCGAGAACTGGGAGGAGGCCAACCCCGCATACCCCTATCAGGAGGCTTCGGGTTATCCCTACGGCGTAGTACGCGGTTACCAGTCACTGGGTCTGTTCAAGGATGAGTACGATATCGAGACCAGCCCCATCCAGACCTTCGGTACGGTTATGCCGGGTGATATCAAGTATCGCGACGTCAACGGTGACGGCCGTATCGACGCCGATGACATGGTGCCCATCGCATACAGCTTCAACCCGTTGTTGATGTACGGTTTCGGAGGTGAGTTCCAGTACAAGAGCTTCACGATCGGTGTGCTCTTCAAGGGTACGGGACGTACGGATTACTTCCGCGGCGGTACGGGTTATACCCCCTTCTACGAGGGACGTACGGGTAACGTGCTGACTCAGGCGGCCGATCCGCGCAATCGTTGGATCCCGAAGGAGTACGCCGAGGCAAACGGTATCGACCCGAGTCTTGCAGAGAACCCGAATGCTCTTTATCCCCGTTTGCAGTACGGTCTGAACAACAACAATTCACAGACGTCGGACTTCTGGAAGGGTGATGCGCGCTATCTGCGTCTGCAGGAGATTACGCTCAACTACAACTACAAGGCCAATGCGCTGAAGAAGGTCGGTATTTCGTCGATCGACTTCCAGTTGGTGGGCAACAACCTCTGCGTTTGGGACAAGGTCAAGATATTCGATCCCGAGCAGGCTACCAGCAATGGTAAGGTATATCCTCTCCCGATGACGATAACCTTCCAGATGTATGTCCATTTCTAACCTTAAAAATGAGATTTAAGATGAAGCGATTATATATGATAGTTCTGTCGCTGGCGGTTGCTTCGATGTTCGGGTCTTGCAACTTCCTTGATGTAGACAGATATTTTTCCGATGAGATAAAGATCGACTCGGTATTCAACAGTACGCGAAATGTTGAGGCCTACATGTGGGGTATCACGAACTATTTCGGCGACGAGGGTTCGATCCATCAGAATGCCGACACTCCGGGTCCGTTGGCTACCGACGAGGCTTTCACCATGTACGAGACTCTGCACGGCTATAACGGTCTGCGTCTGGTGTTGAACGAGATCAACGCCAGCAACCTCTACTCTTTCGAGACGATGTATAAGAATTCATACATCGCCATCCGCAAGTGTAACACTCTGTTCCAGCGCATTGACGAGGCTGCCGACATGACGGCCATCGACCGCGCCGAGATCATGGCGACGACGCGCTTCCTGCGTGCATACGCCTACTATAAGATCCTGACAGTCTTCGGTCCCCCGATCATCGTCGGTGACGAGGTTATCCCCTCGAACGAGGAGCTCGTCGCATACGACTGCACGCGTTCGACCTATGACGAGGCTGTGGAGTATATCTGCTCGGAACTTGAGGCTGCGGCCGTATCTCTGCCCGCGACGCGTCCGATCATGGAGTTCGGCCGTCCGACGAAGGGTGCTGCCTATGGACTTATAGCCCGTATCCGCCTCTATCACGCCAGCCCGTTGTTTAACGGCGGTGCCGCTGCCAAGCGTTGCTTCGGTACGTGGAAGCGCAGCACGGATGACGCATACTATGTATCTCAGACCTATGACGAGTCGCGTTGGGCTTTGGCTGCAGCTGCTGCCAAGCGCGTGATGGACATGACCAACGGCGGAGCCCCCATGTACCGTCTATATACTGTTGAGGCCGACTCGGATACGCCGGCTCTTCCCGAGGGTGTGACGAGCGATCCCAACTACTATGAGCCGTGGCCTGTCGGAGCTGCCGGTATCGACCCCTATCGTTCGTATTCGGAGGGTTTCAACGGCGAGGCCGTGCTTGCAACCAACCCCGAGTATGTATGGGCCTGCAACAGCGGTACGCTCGTTGCCAATACGCAGATGGCATTCCCGTTGAAGGCAGGCGGTTGGAGCGGTATGGCGCTCCCGCAGAAGATTATCGACAACTTCGCAATGGTTGACGGCCGTTCGATTGACAACTCGAGCGAGAAGTATCCCTACTCGGAGAGCGGTTTCACCACGCAGCAGAAGAACTTCTCGGGCTACCGTCTCAACAGCGGCGTATTCAACATGTACAATAACCGTGAGATGCGTTTCTACGCTTCGGTAGGTTTCAGCGAGTGCTACTGGCCCTGCAGCTCGAGCACCACGTCGGGACTCTACAACCTGACCATTACCTACTACTACGATTCGGCCAACGGTAAGCTGAACAGTGCTACCGACTACACGCCTACGGGCTATGTGATCAAGAAGTTCATCCACCCGTCGGATGCATGGGACGGAACGAATGCCCGCCGTATGGACAAGGCCTTCCCGATAATCCGCTATGCAGACATCCTTCTGATGTATGCCGAGGCGCTGAACAACCTGACCACGACCCATACCGTACAGTTGGGCGAGCAGACCTATACCGTATCGCGCGACATTCAGGAGATCCGCAACGCCTTCGATCAGGTACGTCACCGTGCCGGTCTGCCGGGCCTGTCGGACGGCGATCTGGCGAGCGCCGACCACATGCAGGAGCTGATCGAGCGTGAGCGCATGATCGAGCTTCTGCACGAGAACCATCGTTACTTCGACGTACGCCGTTGGGGTATATATGAGGAGGTCGAGAGCGAGCCCGTTACCGGCATGAATGTCGACAGCGGCAAGGCCGGATTCTATACCCGTGTGATCCCCAATACCTCTCGTATCGGCTCGCGTCTTGTGAACAAGAAACTCATGTTCCTGCCGCTGCCTCTGAGCGAGATCCGCAAACTCCCGTCAGTGGACCAGAACCCGGGATGGGAAGACTAATTGTTTCACGGATAAAAAGTTGAGATTATGAAATTCAGATATATAATGACTGCTGCGGCTCTTCTCGGTCTTGTCGCGTGCAACGAGAACAAGGTTTTCGAGAAGGAGCAGTATAAGAATGTCTTCGGTTTCATCAGTGACACCGAAAACATGAACAGCAAGGTTTTCAGTCTTCACAAGACCGAGTCGGAAGGTTATCTGGCCTTTTCGATGGGCGGCACGAACAACATTACGGAGGATGTGACGGTGAACATCGTCGAAGATCCCGAGCTGATCGAGACATACAACCGCAACAACTACGATCAGGAGGTTGCCAAGTATGCCAAGCCCATGCCCAAGGACAAGTATGAGATCACGTCGATGCAGTGTGTCATCAAGGCCGGAGAGACGGGAGGCGTTATCCCCGTTAAGATTCGTCCTGCGGGTCTTTCGCCCGACACGACCTATCTGATCCCGGTACGTGTTGATACCTACGATCGTTGTGAGATCAATCCCGAGAAGAGCTACCTTCTCTATAAGGTTCTTATCGAGAACCGTTGGGCCGTCGGTGACGGAACTACGAGCTATACGCTCCGCGGCAAGCGCCGCATTCTGGGCGACCAGTCGGAGCTCTCGATGCCCGGAACAAAGATTCTCTTCCCGCTGACTGACAAGCGAGTACGTACGATGGTCGGTAACGAGGCCTATGCGGCCGACGAGGAGACGCTCTATCGCGGCGCCATGATACTCGAAATCGCCGATAACGGCAAGGTCAAGATCCTTCCGTATCGCGACGTCGAGGTCGTGCAGCTCGACAATGAGGATCCCGAGTATCCCAACAAGTTCTTTATCGAGGATGACGGATTCAACACCTACAAGACCTTCCTGCTGTGCTATCAGTACACGTTCGAGGGTGTCACCTACGTGATGAAGGAGGAGTTGCGTCTGCAGTTCAATCCCGACGATGAGGAAGACTATGAAGATACCCCTGTTGAAGAATAACTTAACAACCGAGTACAATGAAAAGATACATATTTAGTTTAGCTGCTCTGTTCGCCGCTGGCGCATTGACCTTTACGGCGTGCGACAACTATGACAGAACGGAGGTTGATTACGCTATATTTGTCAATCAGCAGTCTGTCACGATGTTCGTAGGCGAGCAGACCCAGTTGGTTGCGAGTCCCGCCGACGGCGGTACGTTCAACTGGTATACCGATGACGCCGAGATAGCAACTGTCGAGAACGGACTCGTGACGGCCGTGGGCGAGGGCGCAACCACGATATATGCCGAGCGTGACGGCATGACCTTCTATGTGGACGTGACGGTCCAGAACAAGATCGTGCTTACCGATATAAAGCTCAATTCGTATGATCTGCAGCTTACCATCGGCAGTACCTTCGAAATGTCGGTCGAGATGGTGCCCATCGATGCAAATGACGTATCACTCTCGGATTTCGAGTGGTGGTCGGATGACGAGGCTGTGGCCCGTGTGAACCTTGCCGGTGAGATTACCGGTGTAGGCGAGGGCAGCACCACGGTACATTATCGCAAGGGTACGATCGAGAAGACGATATCGGTTTACGTATCGACGACGCTTCCGTTCAACGGCCCGCATATCCTGAGTGCCGAGGCTCCTCTGGAGTTGTGGTTCCGTGATTTCGATATGGGCGGCAAGAATGTGGCCTTCTTTGACAACTCGTCGGGCAACAGCGGCGGCAGCACCTATCGTTCGGACGGTGGCGACACCAACAGTGCCGATGTGGATATCGAGGGTGCCGGCAATATCGGTTACACGGCTTCGGGTGAGTGGCTCCTCTACACGGTTGATGTGCAGGATGCCGGAACCTACTCAGTGGTTGTAAATGCCTCGGGTAATGGCGGTACATACTATGTTGAGGTAGACGGCGTGAATGTCACCGGAGATCTTACGCTTAACGCTACGCCGGGCGGATGGGGCGATTACCAGCCCAATGCTCCGTTCGAGCTTGAGTTGACCGAGGGTATGCACAAGATCAAGTTCTACATGAGCAATGCCGCATACAACATTAACTTCTGGACGTTTACTTACAAGCAGTAACGTTAAGACAAAACAATCGGGGAGGCGAATGAAAATTCGCCTCCTTTTTTTGTAAGGTCGGCTCCGAGAGTGGGGTAGGGTGTGTGAATACCTCTGTGTTCCCGAAACGGCCGTATTACCGATATTACTTTGTGTATATGTCGGTCGGTTATGAGAAGGGCGTATCTTGCGGTTCGAGAAGCGGTCTGAATATACGGGCTTGAGATGTAAACCGAAGACATGTGAGTATTACGTGTCGAAGATGAGTGTCGAGAATGGGTGTCGAGGAGAAGAGTATGGAATGTGAGTCATGTGAGTTGGAAAGAGAGTCGGAGGCGTGTGTTGAAGACATGGATGGGAAATGTCTGAGGGACAGAGAGCGGGTGTGGAAGCAGAAGTAGGAGACAGAAATGGGAAGGGTGGTGTCGTTTGCCGGGAAAGCGGGTACGAATTATGAATCCATGTGGAGTGGAAGGTGTGGGTATGAAAAAAGCGGGATGCATTTGCATCCCGCTTTGCTTCGACCGTCTCGGCGTCCACAAGGGACAACGTAGCGATCGTCTGCCGACGGAGGAGTTGCCCCCCCCTGCGGACAGGCTATTTAACTGCGTTAACTATTGCTTCGAAAGCCTTGGGCTCGTTGAGCGCCAGATCTGCCAGAACCTTGCGGTTCAGGGCGACGCCTTTGGCGTTAACCTTACCCATGAATTCAGAATAGGTCATACCGTAGGTACGTGCGGCGGCGTTGATACGCGTGATCCACAGTGAACGGTAAGTCCTCTTTTTGATCTGGCGGTGTGCGTATGCAAACTGCAGACCTTTCTCGACAGTATTTTTGGCTACTGTCCAAACGTTTCCCCTTGAACCAAAGTTACCCTTGGCAAGCTTCAAAACCTTTTTTCTCCTTGCGCGTGACGCAACAGCGTTAACTGAACGTGGCATAGTAAATAAGTTTTTGATGGAACTCGCAGCGGCACGATTCTCTCGTACTCTTTGGGGCTGCTTTGTCCCGCATTAATTTGTTAATAAAAAGTTTCCGGCGGTCGGTTACTTTACGAGCAGGCTCTTGATCTTGGCCTCGTCGGCAGCCGACACGGTCGAAGCGTAGCAGAGATTGCGCTTCTGTTTCTTAGTCTTTTTGGTCAGGATGTGACTGTGATAAGCGTGCTTGCGCTTGATCTTACCTGTGCCGGTGAAAGTAAAGCGTTTCTTTGCAGCGGCATTAGTTTTCATTTTTGGCATTTTTCGAAAAAGTTAATTTAGTTAAACATAGCGTGCAAAGATACGTTTTTTTTTTGAATATGTGCGCGGCGAGGATATTTTTTACGTCGGCGGTGAGGCCATAAGTCGCCATGTTCTGTCAGAAAAGGATGTGAAGATAGCGTAACTCGGGCGATTCAGATGCCGGCATTACGGTCGGGAACGGCTGGTATCGTCGGCTTTGGAGGATGTTTGTCGACTTCGTTGTTTGATGTGGATAAAAGGGAACTTTTTTTCTGAGATTACATTGGTGCGTGATTCGAGCAGGCAACCAAAAACACTTTCATTATTAAATATTTTATCTATTCTGGGCCGCGATTATTATTTGCGTCCTTTTTTGTCGTAATCGTATTTTTCGGGGCAAAACGGGCTTTCGTTGTTGAAATTATTTAAAAATAAAAATCATATCATGCGTTTAGCACTGGGAATCAATGTGTAACACACGAAAGTGGACCTTTTAATAAATTTGCTAACGAAAAAATGTTACCGTCAGAAGTAAGAAAAATTTGCAACCATAAAATTAAATATTAAATTTGCAATACCGAAACTTCAACCGACATAGTACTCGTAAGAGCAAAAATTGATGTTTGTTTTGCTTGTGGGGTGCATGTCGTGTTTATGTTAATGGGGAAACGGTTGTCGAACCCGTTTGTAAAAGAAGTCTCGACACTAACCTTTTTTTTAACCTAATTATTAAATTATGGTCAATTTCTACTCATTCTTAAAGAATGTAGGGGGAGGGAAATTCCGAAATTCTGTGATTTCAGTATTTACCGCTGTATTGCTATGCTTTTCGGTAAATGCCAACGCGCAGGAAGTAACCGTTAAGGGTACCGTTACCGATGCCAACGGTCCTTTGGTCGGAGTTACCGTAATTGAAAAGGGTAACGAAACCAATGGTGTCGCTACCGATATCGACGGTAAGTACGAGATCAAGGTTCCCGCCTCTGCTGAGCTTATATTCGAGAGCCTCGGATACCAAGCCCAGACGGTCAAAGTCGGTTCAAAGACCGAGATCAACGTCAAGCTGGAAGAGAGCGCACAGCGTTTGGACGACGTTGTGGTTACTGCTTACGGAACTCAGAAGCGAGCTTCTATCGTCGGTGCAATCCAGACGGTGGAGCCTGAAAGTCTGGATGTCGGTACTACAGCCAATCTGAGTAACAACCTTGCGGGTCAGATTGCTGGTATCATTGCCTACAAGCCTTCGGGTGAGCCGGGATATGATGCTTCGAGCTTCTGGATCCGCGGTATTTCGTCTTATCAGGGTACCACCACGCCGCTTGTGCTTGTCGACGGTATCGAGCGTACGCTCGATGACCTCGATGTCGAGCAGATCGAGTCGTTCTCGGTACTGAAGGATGCAGCTGCGAGCGCCATGTACGGTGTGCGCGGTGCAAACGGTGTCATCGTCATCACGACCAAGCGCGGTAAGATCGGTAAGCCGAGTGTCAACTTCCGTATCGAGCAGTCAATCCAGACTCCGACTCAATTGCCGGAGTTTGCCGGAGCAGCCGATTATATGGAGTTGCTCAACGAACTCTACGGTGAGGAGAAGCCCGGAGAGTTGGTCTATTCTCTCGACCGTATCGAGAAGACTCGTACGGGATACGACCCCGAACTTTATCCTGACGTGAATTGGTTGGAGACCATCACTAACAGTCTGGCGGAGAATACGCGTGCCACGTTGAATGTAAACGGCGGTAGCGAGATTCTGCGTTACTCGTTGGTTGCAACCTACTTCCGCGAGCATGGTATCATGGCGGTCGATCCCAATGCCGATTACGATGCCGCCACGCGTCTGAAGAAGTTTACGGTGCGTTCGAACGTCGACGTGAACATCACCAAGACCACGTTGCTGGGTATCAGCCTCGGTGGTTATTTGCAGGAGTTGCGCAAGAGTGCCCAGTCAACCGATACGGCATTCGATATCGCATTCCAGACTCCGAGCTTCGTGCACCCGCCCATCTATGATAATGGTGCCATTCCTATCCGTTCGGGCCGTAACAACCCGTGGGCCGAGCAGACCCAGAAGGGTTATTCGCGTAATACGGATGCGAAGCTGGAGAGCCTCGTAACATTGGACCAGCAGTTCGATTTCATTACGCCGGGTCTGTCGCTCAACCTCAAGTTCGCGTTCGATAACTATCAGAACAAGTCGCTTACTCGAAGCAAGTCTCCCGACTACTACAATGTCGCCACGGCGCGTGACGAGAACGGTGATCTGATCCTCAATATCGAGGGCTATGGACAGGAGTTCCTCGGAACCTCAGCCAGCGGCGGTTACGGTAACCACCGTACCTACCTTGAGGGCAGCCTGCACTACAATCGCACCTTCGGTGAGAAGCACAACGTGGAGGGTCTGTTGCTCTACATGCAGGACAGCTACGACAGCGGCAGCTACCAGCCGTATCGTCATCAGGGACTTTCGGGTCGTGTGTCGTACAACTATGACAACCGTTACGTTGCCGAGTTCAACTTCGGTTACAACGGATCGGAGAACTTCGCCAAGGGACACCGTTACGGATTCTTCCCGTCGGGAGCAATCGGATGGTTGATCTCGGAGGAGCCTTTCTTCAAGGCATGGAAACCCGTAGTGTCGACCCTGAAACTCCGTGCATCGTTGGGTCTTACCGGTAACGACAACATCGGAGGACGTCGTTTCGCATACATCACCACGATCAATTCGAGTGCCGACGGATATACTTGGGGCTACACGGGCGGTTTCAGCCGTACGGGTGTCACCGAGGGTGAGGTCGGTGTCGAGAACCTGAGCTGGGAGACCGTGCGCAAGGCCAACGTCGGTATCGAGATCGGCCTGTTCAACGAGTTCAACCTTCAGTTCGACCTCTTTGACGAGTATCGTACCGATATCTTCATCCAGCGTTCGTCAATACCTACTCAGATCGGTTTCATCAGTACTCCGTATGCCAACTACGGTATCGTTGACAACAAGGGATTCGAGTTGTCGTTGTCGTGGAGCCACCGCTTCAACAAGGATTTCTACATGCAGTTGCGCGGTACTGCATCTTATGCCAAGAACTGGATCCGCGAGATCGACGAGGCCGAGTCTCTGAAGGGTTCCTACCGCAGCCAGACCAACCGCTCGATCAACGAGCATAGCGGATATGTGGCTCTTCGCCTTTATGAGGAGAGCGATTTCATCAACGGTAAACTTGATCCGTCTCTGCCGCAGCCGGAACTTGGTGTTGATCCCATGCCCGGTGACATCATGTATGCCGACCTTAACGGTGACGGTACCATTACCGGTATGGACGTGACCTATCTGGGACACACGACGGCTCCGCGTTTCGTATACGGTTTCGGTGGTAACCTCGTTTACAAGAACTTCGACTTTAATGTCTTCTTCCAAGGTGTAGGTGACGCATACAAGATTATCGGTAACGGATCGAGCTACTTCCTGCCGGGTTCGGGACAGGGTATTCTGGGTAACCCCTATTCGAACTATCAGGACCGTTGGACTGTCGATAATCCCTCGCAGGATGTGTTCTGGCCTCGCCTGCACTATACGGGAACGTTCAACAACCTCTCATCTACGTGGTGGCTCAAGAACATGTCGTTCCTGCGTCTGAAGAACATCGAGTTGGGATATACGCTGCCCAAGTCATGGGTTGATAAGATTCGCCTCAAGTCACTCCGTGTCTACGTAAGCGGTAACGATCTGTTGACATTCTCGCAATTCAAGTTGTGGGATCCTGAGATCGATACGAATACCGGTCTGCGCTACCCGAGTATGAAGTCGATAGTGTTCGGTATTGATTTGAATTTCTAATCGGAACAGTTACAGGATATGAAAATATTTAAGTATATATCGGTTTTGATAGTTGCATTAACGACTATGACTTCGTGCAACTATCTTGATAAGGAACCCGATACGGAGCTTACGTTGGATATGGTATTCAACGATAAGGTCCGTATGGAGGGGTGGTTGGCCTATGTATATTCGGGCCTGCCGGATCCATTGTGGGGTTACACCAACAAGTACGGCTGCGCCGCACTGGCGGATGACGTGCGTCCCTCGTATCTGTGGTATCAGTGGTCGTGGGATTGCAACGAGCGTGCCGTTGGTACGTGGGCTACCAATAAAGGTTGGAACGGCGATGTTTGGGCCAATATGCCCAAGAAGATCCGTGAGGCCAACATATTTATGGAGAATGTGCATGCCATATCTGAGGACGGCGTATACCAGAGCGAAGTTGATCTGATGAAGCTCGAGTGCCGCGCTTTGGTTGCATACTACTATTGGTGGTTCCTCTTCTGGTACGGACCGTGCCCCTTCGTGGAGGGCGGCGAGGCCTACGCTACGGATACTCCCATTGAGGAGCTGAAGTTCAACCAGCGTCCGTGGGACGAGATTGTCGACTGGATCGATAAGGAGTTGAAGGAGGTAGGCGATCAACTGCCTGCGCTCTATCCCGAGAACGAGAAGTTCGGACGTATCACGAGTCTCTTCTGCGCATGTACGCGTGCCCGTATGCTTCTCTTCAGCGCCAGCCCGCTGGTGAACGGCAACCCCATGTATGCTGATTTTGTCAACAACGAGGGTACGCCGCTCTATCCTACGACATACGATGCAAGCAAGTGGGAGCGAGCTTTGGAAGCCTGCAAGGAGGTGATCGACATAGCCGAGTCTAAAGGTTTCAAACTCTACACCGTCAACAATGACGATGGAACGATCGATCCTTTCATGTCTGTTCTCGGTGCTGCGACCGTAAAATATTACGACGGCAATACTGAGGTTCTCTTTGCTCGTCCCAGTTGCGAGTCTAATACGTGGGTTAACTACAATACGCCTCGCGGCGATGGCGGTAACGGCGGTCTGGATGTTTCGCAGACGCTGGTTGATGCATTCGCATTGAGCAACGGTATATATCCCTTCGATCCTCTTCAGGGTGAATATGAAGGAGACGTATACAAGAAGGATGCAAACGGATACAAGACTATTCCCATCATCAATCCCGCAGCTACTGATGCAGGGTATTCTGAGTCTGGATTCTCGTCTGATCCTACCTATGCCAAGACCAAGTGGACAGGTTCGAAGGAGAACCGCGCAGACGGTACTTCGATGATTACTGACGCCAATACGTTCAACATGTATGTCAACCGTGAGCCGCGTTTCTACTGTGCAGTGCAGTATAACGAAGGTTGGTTTGTTGCCGGCAAACGTAAGAACTGCTACTACAATTCGAGCGGCGGCAAGAACTTCCAGGATCTTGTCGGACACACTACCGCTGACAATGACGGTACGCATGATGCTCCGCAGAACGGTTATCTGGCCTACAAGGCTGTCAACCCGCTTTCGAGCAAGAAGAATGGCAGTTACGTTTACCAGCAGGGTAAATTCTACGGCCTGCCTGAGTTCTATCTGAGCTATGCCGAGTGCTTGAATCAGGTACGCCCGGGCGATGCTGATATTCTGGTGTACATTAACAAGATCCGTGAGCGCGCCGGTGTCCCCACCTATACGTGGAGTGCTGCCGGTGAGAACGAGATACAGGTTCCGTCGGATCAGGAGTCGATGGATCGCCTTATCAAGCGTGAGCGTCGTGTAGAGTTGTGTGTCGACGATACGAGCATTCGCTGGTTCGACATACGCCGCTGGATGATGGCTGAGGAGATTTGTGACGGTCAGGATTACTACCACGGAGGTATGAACTTCACCGGTACGGAGCGTTCGTCGGATCCGAACAATCCTAATGCCTTCTTCGTTCGTAAGGCCAACGGTCTGCCTCGAGTATGGAAACAGGAGTACTATTGGATGCCTATATTCCAGACCGAGATTGACAAGAACGAGAATCTGGTTCAGGCTCCGTTCTGGGAGGATGACACCGCTACCTCTGTAACGGAGTAGTTGTAATATAATCTGTAAAACGAATGATTATGAAAAACATATTTAAATCATTGTTGCTCGTGGGGGCCATGGCTTTTACTTTCACGGCCTGCGACGACCCCGATGGTTTGGACAACTGGTTCGACAAACCCGAAGCGGATCGCAGTCTGACGCTGACGATTCCGGGCGAGTCGTTGGAATTGACCGAGGAGAATGCGTCTGAGATGCTTACCTTCTCGTGGAATCTGATTAATCCGCCATCTGAAGAGTATACGATAAATTACGTATTCAAGATAGGCGTTGTCGGAGACGATTATACCACGTGCTTATCGAGTGGCGATCTCGGATCAGAGGTTTCGTCATATACGTTGTCCAAGCGTCAGTTGAACCGTTTCATCGTTCAGGTGTACGGTCAGAACCCCAATGTCGAGGCTCAGCTTCAGGCCAAGGTTCTGGCTTACATTGATGGCGGTCAGTTCTACTACAAGCCGAGCATATCGGAACAGGTTTTTGTCGTAAAGCCTTACGATATATCGCTCCAGCGTCTCTATCTGGTAGGAGATGCCAATCCTGCCGGAAGTGCGGCAGAAAACGGTATGGAGATTACGGCCGTGAACAAGAACTACTTCTATCAGAAGTTGAATGCTGTGCTTAAGCCCAACTCGTCGTTCGTGGTATCGCTGCAGAACACCTCTACTTATCCGGCCTTCATGGATGGCGGAGACGGTAAAATGGTGTATGTTGCCTCAGAGGCAGATGCTGCAAACTACAGCGCGTTCAAGACCTTGGATCCCTATGTTGAGGGAACTCACGGTGTAGCGAATAACTATGCTGTCAGTGTGGATTATAACGATGAAGGTGATGTCCCGACGGGCGGATGCTATGTCGGCCGCTATTGCACGTTGCCAGTCTATGCTGTCGGTGATGCCGTTACCGGTGGCTGGGGTACATGGGTTGCCCTGAATTGGGACTATAAGAATCCCGATGAGTTGACGCTCTCTAACGACTTTAAGGATAAAACTTCGACTGGCAGTGAGGGTTGCTTTAAGTTGCATTCGTCTGAGACGTATAATGATCCTTCGTGGCGTCCTGTCGTTGCCAATGCTGATGCGCGATCAGATCATCGTGTGACAACCTCTTCGGCAGGTGATCTCAAGTGGAATATTCCTGACGGCACGGCCGGCAGCTATACTCTCCACTTCAAGAACCACGAGATGTGGATCAGTCTGGAGGCTAATTAGTGCTGAGAAAACCTTAATTCCTCTTAATTTTGTCAGCGGCGGGGCAGTGATGCCTCGCCGCTTTTTTGGTGTCTGAGTCCGAGCCTGAGTCCGAGCCTGAGTCCGAGCCTGAGTCTGAGTCCGAGTCTGAGTCCGAGTCTGAGTCTGAGTCTGAGTCTGAGTCCGAGCCTGAGTCTGAGTCTGAGTCTGAGTCTGAGTCCGAGTCTGAGTCCGAGTCTGAGTCCGAGTCTGAGTCCGAGTCTGAGTCCGAGTCTG
>ERZ780207.1090-NODE-1090-length-24860-cov-4.733723_pt1 | contig 24860 bp, 20 predicted proteins | sample MGYA00510977_ERZ780207 | MGnify/ENA primary metagenome ERZ780207 (study PRJEB29588, sample SAMEA2151383) | human gut metagenome | biome: human gut; feature: human-associated habitat; material: faeces | place: Denmark | collected 2008/2010 ... | reverse complement strand
TCACTACAAAGATAATATTTCAGCCTTTATTATTTATGGTGCAAATCTAAAGGACAATGCGGATGAACGCGGATTTTCATTTTTCTTCTTTTTATACGTGCCAATCCGCTCATTCCGCGTCGTCCGCGTATCCATCTTTCATTTTCTAAAGTTCTACTTGACGCCCGTAACTACTTACTTTAGCCGCGCAACATCGGTAGTTAGCTAACCTAACAAGCAATGTTGTCTAGTATGACAAGCAATGTCGTCAGGTTTTATAAGCAATGCTGTCGGGTTTTACATACAAAGCCCACGAGTATTGCAAGTAAAGTCCGTGAGTATTGCCAGTAGTTCCCAAGAGTATTGCAAGCATGGCTCGCGAGCCGTGCAAGTGTTGCTCGGTAGTGGCTGATAGGGTATTTATAAGTTTTTTCGCCCCTTTTATTGCAGATAAACTTCTTGTTTGCTTAAAAATGGGTATGTATTGTTATGATAAGAACCATAACCGTTTTTATTTTATACCTACTGTTAGGCTAATAATTGTGTTATTTTGCAAGTGAGCCAATGCAAATTGGCGGTTCTGAAAATTTAATGATATAGTAAATAAAATCATGAAAACATTGTTTAACCTGAAAAAACTAACTCTTACCTTTTTATTCACAATGGGGGCGTTGTCGGTTCATTCGCAGTCGTCAAGTTTGCCTTATATTATGGATATGGTGCACAACAATCCGGGCGAACCTCTTTACGAGAGTATGTACGACAGACCGGACGTATTGAAGTCGATGGGTTATAATGGAAAATGCTATTTTTTGTTCGATTCGCCTACGTTGGCCATTAACTGGGACGATTTCGATAAAGACATCCTTCCGCCGGGTACGCCCGACCGTGAATGGGTCGACAAAAAAGCGGCGCGTCTGCACGGACTGTTTAATGATTGCAAGCGGAACGGAGTCGACGTATATGCCATGAGCGATTTGATTCTGTTGCCCAAACGGCTGGTCAGTAAATATGGTATCGAAAAAACATTTGGTAATCCTCAGGATACATTAGTTCAGCGTATATTGCGCTATCAGCTTAATGCTTTTTTCAAGCAGTTCCCTCAGATGGACGGTATTGTGGTACGTATCGGCGAGACCTATTTGGAAGATGCGCCGTTTCATGTAGGACACATTCAGAAAAAGGATAATGCAGATCAGTGCATTATTCCTCTGATGAATTTATTGCGCGAAGAGGTGTGTGTAAAATTAAACAAAAAGGTTATTTTCAGGACATGGTGGGCATTCGACACAGACGCAAAAAAATATCAATATATTAGTGATCAGGTTGAACCTCATCCCAATCTGGTGATTGCTATCAAACATTGTGAGGGAGATTTTCATCGTGGAAATCCTTTTAGTAAAGTCTTGGGATTAGGCCGTCATCAGCAATTGGTGGAAGTTCAGTGTGCCCGCGAGTATGAGGGTAAGGGCGCATATCCCAACTATATTGCTCGTGGGGTGATTGAAGGTTTCGAAGAAGACCGGGCAAAAAAGGAAGAAGGCAAGTACTGGTGCATCCGCGATATTTATAATACGGGTAAGTTAGTCGGTATGTGGACCTGGACGCGCGGTGGCGGATGGGAAGGACCTTATCCTAAAAATGAGCTGTGGTGCGACCTTAATGCATGGGTAATGGCTCAGTGGGCTCGTTCACCGCAGCAACCGGAAGAAAAGATTTTCCATGACTATGCGACCAAGCGTTTGAAACTTTCCCGTAAGGATGCGGCGCGTTTCAGAGAGTTGGCATTGCTTTCGGAGAAAGCTACACTGAGAGGAATGCGTAGCGCTGCTTTCCCGAATGATGTTTTTGCTATGTGGGTGAGAGACGAATACATAACCTTTCCTGCCTTACCAAAGAACAAAGAGAAAGTCCTGACTCTGTTGGCCGAGAAGGATACGGCAGTGACATATTGGGAACGGATCGTTGAATTGTCAGAGCAGATCAGCATCCCCGATGCTTTGTTGGATGAAACGATGAAGGTGACATGTCGTTATGGCAAGCAGATGTATCGGATTTATCGTGCGTTGTTCCATCTGGCTGCCATAAGACAGGGGCTGACGGAAGAAGATAAAACAGTTTATCTGGCAGAATACGACGATGCATGGAAATGCCTCGAACAGTTGGCAGACGAAAAACCGGCATCCTGTCCGTCTTTGTATTCGAAAACACTTATCCGCCGTACATGGTCGGAAGTGGCAGATAAAGCAGTGAACGGGATGCGGTAAGTTTCGGGAAAACGTTTCCGCAATTAAAAGCCCGCGAAATGGAATATAATGGATAAGAAAAACACTTTTGTAGATTATCTTTTTTATACTTGTGGAATAATTTAGAGAGAAAACAAACATAAAATAACTTTATAATATCATTAATACCATGAAAACAGAATTATCAAATAACTATTCTGGAACGCTATTGGCAAGAGTTATATGCCTGTTGTTATGCGGCACTTTTTTTGTATTGCAAGGAGGACAGGCTCATTCATATCCGGAGGCAAACGATACAGAGAAAGCAGACAAAGACGCATGGCAAGTGGCACGTTGGCTGGGTATGGGATGGAACCTGGGTAATCAGTTGGATGCCATAGCAGAAGGTGTGTCCAACGAAACAGTTTGGGGAAATCGTCCTGTGACACAAGTTACATTCGACAAATTGGCTGCGGCCGGATTTACTTCCGTACGTATACCTGTTACTTGGATGGGACATATTGGTAGTGCGCCTGAATATAAATTGGAAGAATCGTGGCTGAAACGTGTGGAAGAAGTTGTAGGATATGCCGAGAAAGCCAGATTGAATGCTATTGTTAATATACATCATGATGACAATTATTGGCTTAGCATGAAGAAAGCCATTCAGGGGGAAGAACAAAACGAGGCGATTAAGGCTCAGTTGAAGGCTGTGTGGACACAAATAGCTGCCCGTTTCAAAGACAAAGGACATTTTTTGCTGTTCGAGGCGATGAACGAAATCCACGACGGTCGCTGGGGATGGGGAGATAACCGGAAGGACGGTGGCCGTCAGTATGCTATTCTGAACGAGTGGAATCAGATTTTTGTAAATACAGTACGTGCTACTGGCGGCAAGAATACCGACCGTTATTTATGCGTACCGGGTTATGCTACCAATATTGAACTTACTCTTCAGAGTTTTGTATTGCCTAAAGACGTTGTGCCTGGCCGTTTGCTGGTATCTGTACATTGTTACGATCCTATGGATTATGCCATGAGCAACAAATATACAGAGTGGGGACATACGGCAGATGCAGCTAAAAAGGTGACCGGTGACAACGAAAATCAGATTGCCAGTCAGTTTAAAGCGCTGAAAGAACACTTTGTAGAAAAAGGCGTTCCGGTATACATCGGTGAAATGGGATGTATACACCGTGCAACCGAAAGGGAAGAGGCATTTCGTAAATACTATCTGGAATATTTTTACAAGGCGGCCCGCACCTATGGTTTGGCTCCTTTCTACTGGGACGACGGAGGTAAGGGACTGTGTCTGCTGAATCATGCTACAGGCGACTGGCAACCGGGTGCGCTTGAGGCGATCGGAGCCATGAAGAAAGGACTGTTTACGGAGGATAGTTCTTATACCTTGCAGACGGTCTACGAGCAAGCTCCCCGGTAGAGCATTGACAGCTGTTATTTCTCTTTGATAAGATGGTAAACTTTGAATAATCAGTCGGATTTTTTCGGCTGACAGCCCTTTCTATGTCCTGAAAATAGAGACATAAAAACAGAAAATCACAAGTTTTATTGAAGTAAAAAGTATTATAACGCTGTAATGTTATCCAAAACGCATCTATTTGTTATCATTTGCATCCTGTTGGGTAATGATACATCGGGTATATTTGTTACGGAGAAAAAGATTTTATTTGGAATATGTATTATTAATATGGAATAGTTGAAGCTATGGTTAAAGCATGTATGTTACGGAATTTGTTATTCGTTATGGGAGCTGCCGTTATGTTGCTATCCTGTAAGGAAGATATTGGACGATTGGAGAACTCTAATGTGATGCGTTTATGGTACGACGAACCTGCAGAGTATTTTATCAATGCTTTGCCTTTAGGAAATGGACGTTTGGGAGCTATGGTGTATGGACGTCCGTCGGAAGAACTGATCCATTTGAATGAAAGTTCTTTTTGGACCGGAGGACCTGTCAATTTAAGACCTAATCCTGATGCTTTCGTTTATTTGCCGCAAATACGAAAGGCTTTGGACGAAAAGAACTATGCCTTGGCCGATCAGCTGGCACATAATATGCAAGGATTGTTCAGCCAATCTTATGCACCAATCGGAGATTTGCTGATCAAGCAGCAATACAAGGGAGAAACAACTGACTATTATCGTGATTTGGACTTGCAACGTGCAATTGCTACCACTCGTTTTAAGGCTGATAATGTGGAGTATATTCGTGAAGCATTTGTGTCTTATCCTGATCAGGTGGTGGTAGTTCGTTTCACTTCATCGGTATCCCAGGCTCTTGATTTGGAACTACGTACACAGACTAAGATGCATGCTACTGTAGCAGTTGACGGAAAAGATTTGCTGGTCGAAGGCAGAGCACCTTCGCATGCCGATCCTACTTATATTAATACATCAGACGAACCTGTTCAATGGGGAGATTCGTGTAGAGGTATGCGCTTTCAGACACGTATTCGTACTTTGAAAAACGATGGGCAGGAAACTTTGACGGATGGAAGCATTCGGATAACAGATGCTTCGGAGGTTGTTCTGGGTATATCCATTGCTACCAGTTTCAACGGTTTTGATAAATGCCCGGTATCAGAAGGAAAAGACGAGAAAAAACTGGCCAAAGCGTATTTGGACTCTGTTTGTGGGAAATCTTACGATGAGCTGAAACAGGCACATATTGCTGATTATTCTTCATATTTTAATAAGTTAGGTTTCTATTTGAAAGGAGATGCTTCCAAAGAAAAGATGCCTACTGATGAACGTCTGCAAGCATATCAGACAGATAATTCCGATCATGGGTTGGAAACGTTGTTGTATCAGTACGGACGTTATCTTCTGATCGCTTCTTCACGAAAAGGAGGGGTTGCTGCCAATTTGCAGGGAATATGGAATGTAGATGTACGTCCGGCGTGGAGTAGTAATTATACAACCAATATTAATTTTGAGATGAATTACTGGGCTTCTGACAAAACAGGCTTGGGAGATATGAATGAACCGATGATTCAGCAAATCATCAACATGTCGAAAACCGGACGGTATGTTGCTTCGGATTATTATAAATGCCGTGGATGGGCTGCCGGACACAATTCCGACATTTGGGCCATGACCAATCCGGTTGGTCATCTGGGAATGGGCGATCCGCAATGGGCTAATTGGACAATGGCTTCTCCTTGGCTTTCACAGCATTTGTGGGAAAAATATGCTTATACGGGCGACGAGGAATATCTTAAAAACACTGCATATCCGATTATGAAATCAGCCGCAGAATTTTGTCTTGACTGGCTGATTGATGATGGCAACGGGTATTTGCTGACTTCTCCATCTACTTCTCCTGAGCATCGGTTTATAGGTGAAGATGGGAAAGCGTGGGCTGTTACCAAAGGAGCTACGATGGATTTAGGACTTATCCGGAATCTGTTTGAGAATACCATAGAAGCTATTCAGGTTTTGGGCACAGACAAGGATTTTGCCGTTTCTTTGAATGAGGCATTGGTAAAGATGCTACCTTATCAGCCGGGGGCTGAGGGTGATCTGAATGAATGGGGAGCTGATTATGCAGATGCAGAACCACAGCACAGACATGTTTCCCATTTATTTTGCCTGCATCCGGGACATGATGTTTCTGCCAATCGGACTCCCGAATTGTTTGAGGCCTGTAAGAAGACTTTGTTGAAAAGGGGGGATAAAGGAACGGGCTGGTCTTTGGCATGGAAAGTTTGTTTCTGGGCGCGTCTTTTGGATGGCGAACATGCTTATAAGTTGATTAACAACTATCTGAACTATACAACGGAACGAGGTTTCTCGGAGAATGGTGGAACGTATCCGAATTTGTTTAATGCTTGTCCTCCATTCCAGATTGACGGGAACTTTGGAGTTGTAGAAGGAATATCCGAAATGTTGCTGCAGAGTCATTTGCATGAAATACATTTGTTGCCAGCTTTACCTTCGTCGTGGGATGCAGGAGAGATTATCGGACTGAAAGCTCGCGGAGGTTATGAAGTGAACATATCATGGGAACATGGAAAACTAAAAAAGGCGGTATTGTTTGCGATGAAAGATACAGAGTGCCGTTTGCGTACGAATGCCCCCATACAGATAAAAGGGGTTAAGATGAAAACCATTGAACAGAAGAGCGTAGCTGGAACTACCTATCTGAATGTATTTGATGTAAAACATGGAAAGAAATATATTATAAAGCCTGTGTGAGATGAAGATTTTTGTTTTTTATCTGATTTGTATGATTGCCCCCCTTTCTTTGTGGGGGCAAAATTTGCATAAAGGTATCATGATGTATGGTGACAGCAGCCGGACGGGCAGGGGCTGCGTTCTGGTAGGCGGGAGCAGAATTCTGATAATTTGCTCCACCGCCCTGATTGCTGCTCTTGGGGCCTGCAAAGCTGATGTTGTTGGCTACGACTTCCACAGCCGTGCGATTGTTGCCGTTCTTATCCTGATACTGGCGGGTCTGAAGACTGCCTTCAATGGCGATCAGACTGCCCTTCTGGAAATACTTGGAGACGAACTCTGCCTGCTGGCGCCATGCGACGATGTCGATGAAATCGGCCTGACGCTGCTCACCCTGACGCACAAAATTGCGGTCGCAGGCAATGCGGAAGCTGCACACATTGGTGCCCTGGGGCGTGGTGCGGAGTTCAGGATCCGCCACAAGACGGCCCATGATGGCAACAACATTCAACATTTTACGGTCTCCCTTTCTGTCACAGAAGAATTACTCCTCGTGAGCAATGATCAGGCTGCGCATAACGCCTTCAGTGATCTTGTACACACGGTCCAGCTCAGCGGGGAAGCTGGGCTCGCTGGTGAAGTTGATCACGGTGTAGACGCCCTCTTCCTCGTCGTTGATGGGGTAGGCCAGACGGCGCTTGCCCCACTCGTCGATAGAATCGATCGTACCGTTAGCCTCGATCAGGGACTTGAACTTACCCACCAGAGCGGCGGAAGCCTCCTCATCGAGAGCGGCGCTGGTAATCAGCATGGTTTCGTACTTTGCCATTTTTGTAGCACCTCCTTTTGGACTTGAGGGCCCTGCGGATCTGCAAGGCCAAGGGTACACAGGCTGCGGTATCGCGGCCTGTGTGGTGTGTCTGTTCAGACAGCAATTTATTATAGCAAGCTTCTTTACTTCTGTCAAGCTTTTTTGACAAAAAGAACGATAAAAAATGTTTTGCATTTTTTGGTAAAAAGGACTATAATGTAAACGCTTTCCCTGCAATATGGCAGGGCCGGGGCTCCGGCAGTGGCAGGGAAGCGGGAAAAATTAAAGGAGGATAATCCATGTATTCGTTGTTTCGAGATCTGGCAATCATAATCCTGAGCGCGAAATTCTTCGGACTGGTGGCGCGTAAGTGCAAGGCTCCGCAGGTGGTGGGTGAGATCATCGCCGGCCTGCTTATCGGTCCCTGCGTGCTGAACCTGGTGCAGATCAGCGACTCCATCTCCATCTTTGCAGAGATCGGCGTTGTGATGCTCATGTTCACCACCGGCCTCGGCACCAACCTGAAAGAGCTGATCAAGGCAGGCCCCATCGCCACCCTGATCGCTACCGTTGGCGTGGCTGTGCCTCTGGTGGGCGGCACCTTATTATATGGTGCGTTCTACGGCTTTGCCGCAGTTGGCAGCCCGGAGTTCTACCGGGCGCTGTTCATCGGCACCATTATGACCGCTACCAGTGTGTCCATCACGGTGGCGACCTTGCAGGAGCTTGGGCACCTGAAGAGTTTTTTGGGCACGACTATCGTCAGTGCCGCTGTCATTGATGATGTCATCGGCATCGTGGTGCTCACCTGTGTGCTGGGCGCCAGCAGCGGCACCGGTACGGGTCTGGGCAAGGTGCTGTTCAACACTCTGCTGTTCTTTGCCACCGCACTGGGCGTTGGCCTTGTGGTACACTACGCCATGAAATGGCTGGATCAGCGCAACCCCCATACCCAGCGTATCACCATCGTGAGCATGGCCTTCTGCTTTGCCATGGCCTACATCGCAGAGGAATACTTCGGCATCGCCGATATCACCGGCGCTTACATTGCAGGTATCGTGCTGTGCACCATGGATGACGCACCCTATGTAGAGCGCCGGGTGGATATCAGCAACTACGTTATCTTTGCGCCGATCTTCTTTGCCTCCATCGGCCTCAAGACCGATATCAGCGGCCTGACCCCGGAGATTTTACTCTTCTGCGTCTGCTTCGTGGTTGTGGCACTGATCACCAAGATCATCGGCTGCGGTCTGGCAGCAAAGATCTGCCGCTTCAACTGGGACGATTCCCTGAAGGTCGGCGTCGGTATGATGACCCGCGGCGAGGTGGCACTGATCGTGGCACAGAAGGGCTTGGCCATCGGTGTGGTAGACCCGGTCTACTTTACCGCTGTGATCCTGCTGATCGTGGTGTCCAGCGTGGCTACCCCGCTGGCACTCAAGGCCATGTTCACCAAGCGCCCGCCCGTGCCGCATCCCAGTCAGGCAAACTAAATCAGGAATTTAATTTTCATGTTTAGGGTTCAGAAAGGCCTGCGGGCGTTTCTGAACCCCTTTTTATCTGAATATAGGCAAAAAAACGGGGCCGCTGCACATAGTTTCGTGCAACAGCCCCGTTTTTATTGTTTACGCAGTATATAATTTACAGCGTCTTGCAGAACTCCTTCAGGTAGGCGCGGAACTCCTCGCCGATCTCAGGGTGCTGCAAGGCCAGTTCCACCTGAGCCTCCACGACCTTGAGCTTGTTGCCCATATCGTAGTGCTTGCCGGTGAATTCCACGGCGGTCATGCCGCCGCGGGTACGGGCATACTCTGCCATGGCATCGGTCAGCTGGATCTCGCCACCGGCACCGGGCTTGGTGTGGGCAAGGATCTCGTAGATCTCCGGGGTCAGCAGCACACGACCCAGAATGGAATAGTTGCTGAACTCCTGCCCCTTCTTGGGCTTCTCGATCATATCGTCCACAAAGAAGTAGTTGTCGTGGATAGGGGTGGTCTTTAAGCTGCAATAGCGGCTCACGTCCTCCCAAGGCACAGCGGACACGCCGGCAACCGGACGGCCGAACTCCTCGTAGGCGCGGATCAGCTGGGCGCAGACCGGATCCTCGCCCCAGATCACGTCATCGCCATAAATGACCACAAAGGGATCATCGCCGGTAAAGGCCTTGGCGGTGTTGACTGCGTGGCCCAGACCCAGCGTCTCCTTCTGGCGCACAAACAGGATGTTGGCCATATTGGCGATGCCCAGACACTCCTCCAGCATCTTTTCCTTGCCGGGCTTTGCCAGCTTTTCCTCCAGCTCGGGGCTGCGGTCAAAATGATCCTCAATAATGCTCTGGTTGCGGCCCAGAATGATCAGGATATCGGTAATGCCGGAGCGGACGGCCTCCTCCACCAGATACTGGATGGCGGGCTTATCCACGATGGGCAGCATTCCCTTGGGCATTGCCTTGGTAGCGGGCAGTACGCGGGTGCCAAGACCCGCAGCCGGAATAACGGCTTTGGTGACTTTTTTCATAATGATTCTCCCATGTTCTCATTTTATGCACGGTGAACCGCGCTTTTCAGCAGGATCCCCATCCTGCATGAACCGTTATCAGATAAAGGTGCCTACCAGTGCGTTCAGGTCCGGCCCCAGCAGCATGGAGCAAAGGCTGCCTACTAGCATCAGCAGGATGAACGCTCCGATGCAGGCTGCAAAGCTGACACCGCCCTGTGCGTTCAGCACGGCGCGGCGCTGCTCCGGGTCCGGGAACTCGGCACGGATGCGGCGGATGCGTGCCGCTGCGCTGCGGCGGTAGAGCCACTTGCCATACAGCCCCCGCACCAGCATCAGTGCAAAACTGAGAAGGGACATGACGCGGCTCAACACTACCAGCATAGAGGCGCTGATCCCGGCGGTCAGGGGGCTGCCGGTGGTCTGCATCATACTGATTAAGGTGGGAATGAACAGCAGCAGTTCTGCGGCCAGAAAGCCGAAGGCAGGCTTCCACGCCTTGCGGTAGAAAAAGTAGAACGGGCCGAACAGCAGCGCTGAAAAACTCATGGAGATCTTGGAGTGACGCAGCTGCATCTGGCTGTAATCGTTCAGGTAGACCGGCGCGGCTGTGCCGATAAAATCCACCCAGTCCTGATAGGGGACGCCGTCGATCAGTTCATCCTTGCCAAAGGCGGCGCGCACATTGCGGTGCACCGGGTCAACGACCTTCTCGGTAAAATTACGGTACATTTCGTCCCGGTACATCCTGCTGTAATCAAAATCCCGGTTCTGCTCGGCGCTGGCGGCAGCACGGTCGTTGGGCTGTTCTGCGCTCTCAGGGGGCAGGGCAGCGCCGCAGCAGCGGCAGACATTCTCGCTGCGCAGGGTGCGCTCCCCGCAGGTGGGACAGGTGCGCAGCTGCGCATCCTGATAAGGAAACTTCCATTCATAGCCTGCGCCATGGGCAGGGGCGTGGATGCACAGACCCATTTTCTCGTAACAGGTGCGGTGATAGGGTGCACCGCAGTCCGGGCAGACCACGATGTCGTCCTGAAGGGTCAGCGGCTTGCCGCAGCCCTCACAGGGACAGCCATAATATTTCGGCATGATATCCTCCTGTGAAATCGATCATACTGGTATTATACTCCCCCGGGTATGAAAAGAAAAGGTGAAAATCTTTAAAAATCCGGCAAGATAGTATTTTTCCTCTTTACTTTATCACAGATTCTCGGTATACTAATGAAGTATCTGTGTATAAACTGTGTCTTTTGGCGGAGCAGAAAATGCGCGCTGCGCGTGCGTTTTGCACCCTGCCGGGGACATTATTGTTATGATGTAAACCCTTGAACGAGAGGAACTTAGAAAATGATCACGACTGATGAACTGAAAGTGCAGTTGGCCGAGCACGCCAAGGCCGTTAAGGACCTGGAGGAAGCACTGGCCATTGAAGCAAGCCGCAAGCGCGTGCAGGAGCTGGAGCACACCATGTCCCGCCCCGGCTTTTATGATGATACAGAACTGAGCAAGAAGGTCTTTGACGAAGTCGGCGACCTGAAGGGTAAGCTGAACCGCTTTGAAAAGCTGCAGGGTCTGTACGATGACGCTGAGACCATGCTGGAGATGTTGGACGAGGAGTACGACCCCGCCATGATCCCCGAGGCCGAGGAGGCCGTGAACACCGTGGGCAAGGCTGTGGAGGAACTGCAGCTGATGACTATGCTGAACGGCGAGTACGACCACAGCAACGCCATCCTTACCTTCCACGCAGGCACCGGCGGCACCGAGGCACAGGACTGGGCCGAGATGCTGTATCGTATGTATAACAAGTGGGCACAGGCACACGGCATGACCGTGGAGGTGCTGGATTATCAGGACGGCGACGAAGCCGGTCTGAAGAGCGCTTCCATGATGGTCAAGGGGGCCAACGCCTACGGTCTGCTCAAGAGCGAGAACGGCGTGCACCGTCTGGTGCGTGTCTCTCCCTTTGACGCCAACGCCCGCCGCCAGACCAGCTTTGCCTCTCTGGAGGTCATGCCGGAACTGGACAACACCATTCAGGTGGACATCCGCCCCGAGGATATCGAGATGCAGGTGTACCGCTCCTCCGGTGCCGGCGGCCAGCACATCAATAAGACCTCCTCTGCTGTCCGTCTGATCCACAAGCCCACCGGCATCGTGGTCAACTGCCAGACCCAGCGCAGCCAGTTCCAGAACCGCGACTACGCTATGGAAATGCTGAAGGCGAAGCTCTACCAGATCGCCAAGCAGCAGCATATGGATAAGATCGACGACATCAAGGGCGTACAGAACGAGATCGCATGGGGTCACCAGATCCGCAGCTATGTGTTCATGCCCTACACCATGGTCAAGGATCACCGCACCAACTACGAGACCGGCAATGTGGATGCCGTGATGGATGGCGATATCGATGAGTTCATCTTTGCCTACCTCAAGGCCGCCAGCCGCGGCGAGCTGCAGGACGCATAAGCGCCTGTCTCTGTAAAAATCATAACCGCACCTGTGTCCCTTTTTGGATGCAGGTGCGGTTTTTTCGTGCTTGTCTGCGCATACTAACCCCGAAAAATGCGCAGGGAGGCCGTAAAATGTCCAAGCACAGCATCGTCAGGTGGATAAAGATGATAGGGGTTTATCTGCTGGTGGCCGCCGTGGCGGCGCTGGGCTGGCTGTGGTGCGTCCTGCCGGAGGAAGTCTATCTGGAACCGGAGCAGCCCCTTGCGCTGCCCCGCTTTGGCTGGGTGGAACCTATGGGCCTTCACGGCAGCCAGAATGCGGCCAGTACCCAGGTCGTGGGCAGTTACCAGACCACTCTATCACTGGGCGGCTGGCTTCCCATCAAGAATATCCGCACGGTGGTCACGGAGCGCACGCAGGTCACGGTCTGCGGTACGCCGTTCGGGGTCAAAATGTTCTCCGAGGGGGCACTGATTGTTGGCTTTTCCGATATCGACAGCCCCGGCGGGAGCACAGTGAACCCGGCAAAGGCAGCGGGACTGCGCCTGGGAGACCGCGTGATCCGCATTGGACAGATCAGGACGGAAAACAATGACGCTGTGAAGGAAGCGCTGGAAGCTGCCCGGGGAAGCGCCGCAGAGGTCATCTATGTCCGCAGCGGGGAACAGCGCAGCACCACCCTGACCCCTGTCTGGGATGCCGCTGCCGCCCAGTGGCGGGCAGGCATGTGGGTGCGGGATTCCTCCGCCGGGGTGGGCACTCTGACCTTTGTAGATGCGCAGGCCGGGGTGTTTGCCGGGTTGGGGCACCCTATCAGCGACAGCGACACCGGCGAGCGGGTTGCCCTGCGCAGCGGCGAGATCGTGGCCTGCCAGATCGTGGGCTGCACCGGCGGTACCGCCGGCAGCCCCGGAGAGCTGAAAGGCAAATTCCTCAGCGACCACGCCCTTGGAAGGATCTGCATCAACGGCGAAAATGGTGTTTACGGCACGGTAAGCACCGCCATTGCCGGGCAGCAGACAGAGCTTGCCTTTGCGCAGGAGGTGCTGCCCGGCGCGGCAGAGATCCTGACCACCACCAGCGGCGAAAAGCCCCGCAGCTACCGTGTCTATATTGAAAAGGTGAACGACGCCGACCCGCGCCGCAACATGGTGCTGCGCGTCACCGACCCGGCACTGCTGGCGCAGACCGGCGGCATCGTGCAGGGGATGAGCGGCAGTCCCATCCTGCAAAACGGACGGCTGGTGGGTGCAGTGACCCATGTGCTGGTCAATGACCCGACACGAGGCTACGGTATTTTTGCACAAACCATGCTGGAACAGGCGCATTCCGTGCCCGGAACGGACGCAGCAGCATAAAAAAGTATGACATTCGAGCAGAATTTCCATAATTTCCCAAAATAAACCGTTAAACTATCTGGAAAATTATGGTAAAATCCATGGTGTTAAGGGAACTGCACACATTGGAGGAAACAACCATGGATAAAGTGAGATTCTTGATGTCGGATACCGGTGCTCAGATCACAGAAGCCTGTCGTGAGGCGCTGGAGCAAAAGGGCGTGGAAGTGACCGTTGTGGAAAAGGATGGAAACAAGGTTTTACAGAAGATGCTGGCCGTTCGCCCGCAGGTAGTGCTGTTGGACGCCTTTATGCCTGGGCTGGACGCGCTGGCGGTCAAGCAGCGCTACAACGCCGCAGGCGAGCGCCACACCTCGTTTTTCGTCACCGGCGCGTTCCAGAGCGAGGAGATGGTGCAGGAGCTGCTGGACGAAGGCTTTGCCTACTATTTCGTCAAGCCCTTTGATGAAAGTGTCCTTGCCGCCCGGGTGCTCAAAGCAGCCAGCGGACAGGAAAAGCACCTGCTCCACACCAGCGTGGACAGTGATGAGCTGACCGTCACCGAAATATTGCACCAAATTGGCGTGCCTGCGCACATCAAGGGCTACCAGTTCCTGCGGGATGCCATCCTGCTCACCATGAACGAGCCGGAGTACATCAACGCCGTGACCAAGCGCCTGTACCCGGAAATCGCCAAGAAAAACGGCACCACCGCCAGCCGGGTGGAGCGCGCCATCCGCCACGCCATCGAGGTTGCATGGGACAGGGGAGACGTGGATACCCTCAATAGCTACTTCGGCTATACCATCCATAACCTGCGGGGTAAGCCTACCAACTCGGAGTTCATTGCGATGATAGCTGATAAGATGCGGCTGGATAAGCGGCAGAGAGTGGGGTAAAAAGCCGAAATAAACGGAAGCGGACATACAATTATAGAAACATGGGATAACCCAAAGGCTTCATCTGAAAAGGTGGAGCCTTTTCTCTTTGCATTTTCCTTCCCATCTGGTACAATGGTGCAGAAGGGAAGTGACAAAATGCCGGAAGTGGATGCGATCCGTGCGCAGCTGTTTGCGCTGCAAGATAAGGAATATCAGATCTTTAACAGCCGCCTGATGCCCACCCTGCCACCGGAAACGGTGATCGGGGTGCGGGTGCCGCTGCTGCGTAAGCTGGCAAAGCAGCTGACAGATACCCCGGAAGCGGAGGTGTTTCTGCAAGAACTGCCGCATTTTTATTATGAAGAAAACGCTCTCCACGCCTTTCTGCTGGAGTCTGTCCGGGATTACGGCACAGCGCTGGCGGCAACGGAGCGCTTTTTGCCCTATGTGGATAACTGGGCAGTCTGCGATTGCTTCAGCCCCAAGGCGTTTGCGCAGCATAAGCCGGAACTGCTGTGTGCTATCCGGCGCTGGCTGGGCTCTGACCAAGTGTATACCGTGCGCTACGGGATCGGGATGCTGATGCGGTATTATCTGGACGATGCCTTCCGGCCGGAATATCTGGCTTGGGTGGCGGCGGTGCACAGCGAGGAATACTATGTCAATATGATGCGGGCGTGGTATTTTGCCACTGCACTGGCAAAGCAGCCCGCAGCGGCACTGCCGTGGCTGACCGAAAAGCGGCTGGACGTGTGGACGCACAACAAGACCATCCAGAAAGCAGTAGAAAGCCGCCGCATCCCCCCGGAGCAAAAGCAGGCTTTGCGGGCGCTGCGCATTCGTTCACAAAAGCTTTGCGAAGAACGGTGCGTTTGACTGTTTACAATGTGGCGAATTTATTGTAAAATAGAATATAGCAAAAATGCCGGGTCTATCCGGCGAAAGATAAAATAGGTGGTGTTTGGATTATGGCATTGAAATATAAGCGTATCCTTCTGAAGATCAGCGGCGAGGCGCTGGGCGGCGAAAAGGGCATGGGCTTTGACGAGCCCACCATGGACGCCATTTGCGGCGGCGTGAAAAAGGCCCATGAGCTTGGCGTGCAGATCGGTATCGTTGTGGGCGGCGGCAACTTCTGGCGCGGCCGCTCCAGCGGTAAGATGGAGCGCACGCTGGCCGATAAGATCGGTATGCTGGCTACGGTGATGAACGCACTGGCTGTCTCCGATAAGCTGGAGCAGCTGGGCGTGCCCACCGAGGTGTTCACCTCGATCACCATGCCGCAGGTGGCCCCTGCCTTTACCCGCAAGGACGCTCTGCGCGCCATGGATGAGGGCAAGATCGCTGTGTTCGGCGGCGGCACCGGCAACCCCTTCTTCTCTACCGATACGGCTACCGCGCTGCGCGCCGTGGAGGTGAGCGCCGACGTGATGTTCAAGGCGACCATGGTGGACGGCGTTTACGATAAGGATCCCCACAAGTACCCGGATGCCAAAAAGTACGATACCCTTACCTTTACCAAGGTTCTGGAGGATCAGCTGGCCGTTATGGACGGCACCGCAGCTACCATGTGCCGCGACAACAAGCTGCCCATTCTGGTGTTTGATCTGGCCGACCCGGACAACATCGCACGGGCTGTGCAGGGCGAGAACGTGGGCACGCTGGTCTACGAGGGCTGAGCATAGCGCCCCGGTGCAACTGCATACGATTGGATAGAGCAGCAGCGGCGCAGTGCGCTGCCTGCATGGATCAATAGAATAAAGAAACAGGAGAACAACGACAATGAGCAGCAACACCAAGGTTTTCGAAGATAAGATGAAGAGCTCTGTGGAGCACCTGAGCCGCGAGCTGGCCGCTGTGCGCGCAGGCCGTGCGAACCCCGCCGTGCTGGATAAGGTGGTCGTGGACTACTACGGTGCTCCCACCCCCATCCAGCAGTTGGCCGCTGTGGCCGTCTCTGAGGCACGCACCCTCACCATCACCCCTTGGGATCGCACCCTGCTGCGTCCCATCAGCAAGGCAATCATGGCCAGCGATGTGGGCATCACCCCCATTGATGACGGCGTTACCATCCGCCTGAACTTCCCCGCACCCAACGAGGAGCGCCGCAAGCAGCTGGCCAAGGAGGTCTCCAAGCTGGGTGAGGACGCCAAGGTTGCCGTGCGTAACGTGCGCCGCGACGCTATGGATAAGGCCAAGGCCATGAAGAAGGCCGGCGAGCTGACCGAGGACACCCAGAAGACCATGGAAGAGGATGTCCAGAAGCTGACCGATAAGTATATCAAGAACATTGATGCTGCCGTGGAAGAAAAGCAGAAGGAGATCATGGCCGTCTGATCCGCAGCACACAATAACAACTGGGAGGTGCCGTGCGCTGGTGAAAGGTGCGCGGCACTTTTTGCAGGGCAGCCCTGCTGCCGGGAGGTATAAATGGCACACCCCAAAGAATTTGCCGAGGGGCTTTCCATCGGCATCATCATGGACGGCAATGGCCGCTGGGCGAAAAACCGCGGCCTGCCCCGCACCGCAGGACACAAGAAGGGTGCGGCGGTGTTCAAGGATATTGCCAACTACTGCGATGAACTTGGCGTAGCATCGGTGTATTTCTATGCTTTCTCTACCGAGAACTGGAAGCGCCCGCTGGAAGAGGTGGGAGCCATCATGAAGCTGTTCGCCCAGTACCTCATCGAGGGCTTTGACTACAAGAACCGCAATATCCGCATTAAGTTTTTGGGCGACCGCACCGCGTTGGATCCCAAACTGCAAAAGATGATGAATGAACTGGAAGGGGACTCTGCCTGCAAGACCGGCATGACCCTGAACATTGCCATCAACTACGGCGGCCGCCCGGAGATCGTGCGGGCAGCGCAGCAGCTGGCCGCAAAGGCTGTGGCAGGCGAGATCCGCCCCGAGGACATCAATGAGCAGATGATGAGCGATGCCATGTACACCGCCGGACAGAAGGACCCGGACTTTATCCTGCGTCCCAGCGGAGAAAAGCGGCTGTCCAACTTTATGCTCTGGCAGGCCGCCTATTCGGAACTGGTGGAGATGGATGTGCTCTGGCCGGACTTTACCCGCGCCGATCTGGACACCGCCATTGAGGAGTTCAACCACCGCAGCCGCCGGTTCGGTGGCATCTGAGCGGTTCAGTAACCGTATTGCAAACCCTGCACCTAAGGTGCAGACCCGACAGACCCGGTACTTCCTCGGGTCGGAATGCGTTGCCCTGCAAGGGGCTGCTGCCGGAAGAACAAAGGAGATCAAACCTATGAAAACACGCATTATTACTGCGATCGTGGGCATTCTGGTGCTCATTGGCGTGATGTTTACCTTCAACACCATGGTGTTCAATCTGGTGATCGCAGCCATTACCCTGATCGCCATCCACGAGATTTACAGCGCCCTCGGCTTTGAAAAAAAGGACTGGCTCATGTACGCAGTGCTGGTACCCTACACATTGCTGGTCATGCTTTCCAGTTACAGCGCCATGCGCAAGCTGGTCATGCCCATGTCTTTTGTGCTGGTCACCTTTTTTGCCATCTATCTGGTGGTGCGCAACGGTACCATCAGCTACCAGAAGGCCAGCGGTCTTTTGGTGTTTTCGGGCATCGTGATCTTCTGCTTCTACTCTTTTATCCTGCTCAAAGAGCGTCTGCCGGTGGAAAAATTCGGCTATGATGCGGTTTTCTTCATCCTGCTCATCCTCTGCTTTGCATGGGGCGGCGATACCTGTGCCTATTTTGCAGGCCGCGCCTTTGGCAAGCATAAGCTGTGCCCGGTGGTCAGCCCCAAAAAGACGGTGGAGGGTGCCATCGGCGGCGTGCTGGGCACCATGGTGTTCGGCGTGGTCGCCACCCTCATCTACTCCATAGCGGCAAACCGCATGGAGGCCTTTACCCGCTCTAATATCGGCGTTTCCATGTATGTGATTATCGCGCTGCTGGGCTGTATCGCCGCTGTGCTGGGCATCTACGGCGACCTGTTTGCCAGCGTGGTCAAGCGCCAGTGCGGCATCAAGGACTACGGCACCATCTTCCCGGGGCACGGCGGCATTCTGGACCGCTTTGACAGCGTGATGTTCATCGCGCCCTTCGTGACCATGGTCATTACCGCCGTGTTCTACGCCTGATACAGGGGAGGAAACTATTATGTCTAAAAAAATTACGCTGCTGGGTTCTACCGGCTCTATCGGCACCCAGAGTCTGGATGTCATCCGCGCTCAAGGGTACGAGGTCTACGGTCTCTCTGCCCACAGCCATGTGGAAAAAATCTTGCAGCAGATCGAAGAGTTCCACCCGAAATACGTCTGCATGACCGACCCGGACGCCGCCGCAAAGCTGGACGCTGCGCTGGCAGGCCAGGCAAATGCGCCCAAGCTGCTCACCGGCCCGGAGGGGCTGAAGGAGCTGGCTGCGCTGGACGGCCCGGATGTGGTGCTGAACAGTGTGGTGGGCATTGCCGGCCTTGGTGCCAGCCTGTGCGCCATCGAAAGCGGCCACGATCTGGCACTGGCCAACAAGGAAAGCCTTGTTACCGGCGGTCATCTGGTCACGCAGGCTGTGGAAAAGCACGGTGTGCAGCTGCTGCCCGTGGACAGCGAGCACTCCGCCATCTTCCAGTGCCTGCAGGATAAGGAAAGCGCTCCCAGCCTGACCAAAATTCTGCTCACGGCCTCCGGCGGCCCCTTTTTCGGCATGACCACCGAGCAGCTGCGCGGCAAGACCCGCGCAGACGCCCTCAAGCACCCCAACTGGAATATGGGCGCTAAGATCACCATCGACTCCGCCACCTTGATGAACAAGGGTCTGGAGCTGATCGAGGCCGTATGGCTCTTCGGTCTGCCCCCGGAAAAAATTCAGATCGTGGTGCAGCGCCAGAGCATCGTCCACTCTGCGGTGCAGTTCAGCGATAATTCGATCATTGCGCAGCTGGGTGTGCCGGATATGCGCATCCCCATCCAGTACGCCCTGACCTACCCTAAGCGTGTGCCGGGCGTAGTGCCAGAGTTGGACTTTACCACCCTGAAGCTGCTCACCTTCGATGTGGCCGACGAAGAGACCTTCCGTTGCCTTGCCGCCTGCAAAAAGGCCATTCGCAAGGGCGGTCTTGGCCCCTGCGCCGCCAACGGTGCCAACGAGGAAGCCGTTAAGCTGTTCCTTGAGGACAAGATCGGCTTTTTGGATATCGGCCGCTTGGTGGAGGCTGTTGTGGATAGCGACAGCTTTGGCGGCGACTATACGCTGGCAGACGTGTACGAGTGCGACCGCATGGCGCGCGCATTCGTGCGGGCACACCTGTAACGCTTTATCAGCAATATACGCCTCGGCACTGTTTTTGTAACAGTTCCGGGGCGGTATAGGAGAACGAATGTCATTTATTATCACCATTCTTGCCGCGCTGCTTGTGTTCAGTGCGGTGATCGCCATCCACGAGTTCGGGCATTTTATTGTGGCAAAGCTCTGCGGCATTCAGGTCAACGAGTTTTCCATCGGCATGGGGCCGGTGCTCTGGAAAAAGAACCATAAGGGCACCCAGTACAGCCTACGTGCCCTGCCTGTGGGTGGCTTTGTAGCGCTGGAAGGGGAGGAAAGCCCCGAAAGCCAGCAGGCAGAAGCTGCCCATACTGTGCAGGAGCAGCCCGCCCCGGAGACGGAAGCATCTGTGCAGCCCACCGGCGTCCCCCTGAATGAAGCACCGGTTTGGCAGCGGGCACTGGTCATGGTAGCCGGTGCTGCCATGAATTTCGTGCTGGGCTTTGTGGTGCTGGTGTTTTTGATCGCCGCTCAGAATGAGCCCATCACCAGCAAGACCATCTACGCCATTCAGGACGGTGCCCTCTGCGGGCAGACCGGCCTGCAGGCGGGGGACAAGGTTCTGGCGGTGAACGGCCGCCGCTGCTTTGTGGCCAATGATATCCTGTACGAGCTGGTGCGCACCCGGTCTTACAGCGCAGATTTTACCGTCCTGCGGGATGGCCAAAAGGTGCAGCTGCCGGGGGTGCAGTTCGACACATGGCAGGACGAACAGGGTGAGACCCACATGAGCATCGGTTTTTCCGTCTATGGACTGGAAAAGACCCCCGGTAACGTGCTGCGGGAGGCGAGCAACAGCGTGCTGTATTACGGCCGCATCGTGTTCACCTCTCTTATTGACCTGCTGCGCGGGCGGGAGAGCATCAACAACCTCTCCGGCCCGGTGGGTATCGTGTCGGCCATCGGGCAGGCCGCCAGCTATGGCTGGCAGGACTTGCTGGAACTGCTGGCACTGATTACCGTCAACCTTGGCATCCTCAACCTGCTGCCCTTCCCGGCGCTGGACGGCGGCAAGGTAGTATTTTTGATCATTGAAGGCGTCACCGGCCATGCTGTGCCGGAAAAGCTGCAAAGCGTGCTCACCCTTGCAACCTTCGGGCTGCTGTTCGGGCTGATGCTCTTTGCAACCTACAACGATATTCTCCGGCTCATCACCGGGACAGTATAAGAAAGGGGAACCCTTATGCGGCAGAAAAAACGCGAAGTGAAGATCGGCAATGTGACCATTGGCGGCAGCAACCCTATTGCGGTGCAGACCATGCTCAATGTGCCGGTGGAGGACATCGAGGGCAATGTGGCGCAGGCCAAGCGGTGTGAGGCTGCTGGCTGTCAGATTTTGAGAGTCACCTGCCCCAGTCCGGCAGATGCAAAGTGCATCGAGGCCGTCAAAAACGCGGTGAACATCCCCATCGTGGCAGATATCCACTTTGACTATAAGGCTGCGCTGGCCTGCGCAGATGTGGGTGTGGATAAGATCCGCATCAACCCGGGCAATATCGGCGATGATGACCGGGTAAAGGCAGTGGTGGATGCCTGCCAGCAGAAGAATATCCCTATCCGCATCGGCGTCAACGGCGGCAGTCTGGAAAAGCACATTCTGGCCCGCTACGGCGCACCCACCCCGGAAGCTATGGTGGAAAGCGCTTTGTACCATGTGCGGCTGCTGGAAAAGTTCGATTTTAACAACATCGTTATCTCCATCAAAAACTCCAACGTGCCCCGCATGATGGAAGCCTACCGCCAGCTCAGCGCCGTCACCGATTACCCGCTCCATGTGGGCGTCACCGAAGCCGGTACCTATCAGATGGGTCTGCTGAAAAGCGGCATGGGCATCGGCGGGATGCTGCTGGAGGGCATCGGCGATACCATCCGCGTGTCGCTGGCTGCCGACCCGGAAAAAGAGGTAGAGGCAGGCTTCAACATCCTGCGCGCCGTGGGCTTCCCGGTCACCGGGCCGGAGGTCATCACCTGTCCCACCTGCGGACGCACCCAGTACCCTTGCACCGAGATCGCCAACGAGGTGGAAAAGCGGCTGCAGGGCTATAAAAAGTCCATCAAGGTAGCCGTGATGGGCTGCGTTGTCAACGGCCCCGGCGAAGCCCGCGAAGCCGATATCGGCATTGCAGGCGGCAAGGGCGAGGCCGTGCTGTTCATCCATGGCAAGCCCATCAAAAAGCTGACCGGCGATAACATTCTGGATCAGTTCATGGACGAGATCTATAAATTGTAAGTATTCTTTTCCCTACTGCCACACCTGCAAAAACGGGTGCGGCAGTTTGTGCTGTAAAGAACCCACCAAAAAGGAGTACCATTTGTGAAACCACTTGTTTCCCAGCTGTGGCCGCAGTTTATGGCGGACCCGGATTTTGCGGCCTGCTTCGGGCAGGTGATCGTGGAGCACGCCCGGATGCTGCGGCAGGACCGGCAGGTCGAGTTTACTCTGCGCAGCGCCGCCCCGCTGGACCAGAATCTCTGCGCCCGGCTGCTGGCTTCCCTGCAGCCGGACTACGAGGGCTTTGAACTGAAGATCAAAAACCTGTTCGGCTATGCCATGCTGGACGAGCACGCTTTGCGCATCCTGCTGGAGGACATGAAGCGGGACGGTGTGCCCATCAACGGCTTTCTGGACAGGAGCAGCATTACCATCACCGGGCAGAATATCACGGTGGGGGTGTGCCACGGCACAAAGTTTTTGCAGGAGATGGGCTTTGAGGAACTGCTTGCAAAGCGTATTGCCGAGCATACCGGCGTTACCCCCAAGGTGACGCTGCAAAGCGCAGTGACTGCGGCGGAGCAGCAGCAGATGGAGGAAAAGCTGGAACGCAAGATTGCACCGCCGGTGGTCAAATTTGAGAAAAAGAACACCGCACCGTCTATCAAGGTGGAGGGGCTCAACCTTACCGACAAGCCGGTTATCATCTTCCACGGCAAAATGTTCACCCCCAAAAACCTTACCCCCCTCAAGGATCTGGGCGGCGAGGGCGGCAAGTGCATGATCTGGGGCGATGTGTTCTTTACCGAGGTCAAGGGCAACTACCGCAAGATCTACACCGTGTCCATCACCGACTATACCGGCTCAATCAACCTGAAAGTCCGCGCACAGGAAGGGGAGGACTGCTCCAAGTGGGAGGGCATTGGCAAGGGCAGCACGGTCATTGTGCGTGGCGACTGCTCCTACGATAAATACGAGCACGACTACATCGTGTACCCCTACGATGTGCTGATCGTGGAGCGCAAAAAGCGGGAGGATACCGCCCCGGAAAAGCGGGTGGAGCTGCATCTGCATACCAAGCTTTCCAGCATGGACGGCTTCTGCGACCCCGGCGGCATCGTCAAGCTGGCGCACCGCATGGGACACCCCGCCATTGCCATCACCGACCACGGCGTGTGTCAGGGCTATCCGGAAGCCATGCTGGCAGCCGATGACATCCACAAAAAGGACCCGGATTTTAAGCTCATCTACGGGTGCGAAGCCTATTTTGTGGACGACATGGTGCCCTGCGTCTATGGCGTAAAGGATCAGCCGCTGGACGGCGAGTTCTGCGTGTTTGACACCGAGACCACCGGTCTTGACCCCGGGGTAGAGTACCTTACCGAGATCGGCGCGGTCATCATCCGCAATGGCGAGGTGGTGGAGGAGTTTGATACCTTCGTCAAGCCTGGTAAGCCTATCACCCCCAAGATCACCGAGCTGACCGGCATCACCAACGAGATGGTAGCGGACGCCCCCGGCGAAAAGGAAGCGCTGGAAGCCTTCCTTGCCTTTGCAGGTGACCGCATTCTGGTGGGGCACAATGTCCACGCTTTTGATATGCGCTTTCTGCGGGCAGCTGCCAAGCGCAGCGGCATCAAGCTGGAGCCTACCTATATTGACACCCTGACCATGGCGCAGACTATGTACCCGGGCCTGCACAATTATAAGCAGGGCACCATCAATAAGCATCTGGAACTGCCCGCCTACGAGGCGCACCGCGCCTGCGAGGACTCCGCTGCACTGGGACGCATCTTCTGCGTGATGCTGAACGACTTAGCGGAAAAAGAGGTGACGAAGGTCAGCGAAATCAACACCGGTCTTGGCGGCAACCGTGAGGTGCTGAAAAAGAAATACTACCACCTGATCATTCTGGTCAAAAACCAGATGGGTCTGAAGAACCTGTACAAAATCGTCAGCGAGGCACACGTCAACTACTTTTTCAAAAAGCCTCGCGTGCCCCGCAGCCTGCTGAACAAGTACCGGGATGGCCTACTGCTCACCAGCGCCTGTGAGGCAGGCGAGTTGTACCGCGCCATCGTGGACGGCACCAGCTACGAGGAACTGAAAAAAATCGCCGCCTACTACGATATCCTTGAGATCCAGCCGCTGGGCAACAACGCCTATATGGTGCGGGACGGCAAGGTGGACAGCGAGGAACGGATCAAGGAGTTCAACCGCACCGTTATCAAGCTGGGTGAGGATCTGCATAAACCGGTCATTGCCACCGGCGACGTGCACTTTACTGAGCCGGAGGATGCGATCTATCGCGCTGTATTACAGGCGGGCAACGGCTTTAAGGATGCTGACAATCAGCCGCCGCTGTTCTTCCGCACCACGCAGGATATGCTGGCGCAGTTCTACTATCTGCCCAAGGAAAAGGCCTACGAGGTGGTAGTAAAGAACCCCCGCAAGATCGCCGCCATGATCGACAACAATGTGCGCGCCATCCCCCGGGGTACCTACCCGCCCAGCATCGAGGGCGCAGAGCAGCAGCTGCGCGATGCCACATGGGAGCACGCCAAGCGGGATTACGGCGACCCCTTGCCTGAGATCGTGGAAAAGCGGCTGCAAAAGGAACTGGACTCCATCTGCGGCCACGGCTACGCGGTTCTGTACGTCATTGCGGTCAAGCTGGTGGCCTACTCCAATGCGGGCGGCTATCAGGTCGGCAGCCGTGGCTCCGTCGGCTCATCCGCCGTAGCGCACTTCTCCGGCATTTCCGAGGTCAACTCGATGCCGCCGCACTATCTGTGCCCCAACTGCAAGCACAGCGAGTGGATCAATGACGGCGTCCACTTTGACGGCTTTGACCTGCCCGACAAAAACTGCCCGGTCTGCGGCAAGCCCGCCCAGAAGATGGTCGTCTGGGGCGTAGCGTACTAAGGCAACACCGCACAATTCCCGCCTGACG
>ERZ780207.1089-NODE-1089-length-24911-cov-2.737005_pt1 | contig 24911 bp, 13 predicted proteins | sample MGYA00510977_ERZ780207 | MGnify/ENA primary metagenome ERZ780207 (study PRJEB29588, sample SAMEA2151383) | human gut metagenome | biome: human gut; feature: human-associated habitat; material: faeces | place: Denmark | collected 2008/2010 ... | reverse complement strand
CCCTGCTGGTGCTACGGCTCCGAAACCATCGACATGGACCCGCTGATGCCCAAAGCCATCTGGGGCTTCAACAAAACCCAGCGTCCGGGAGCCGTCTATCTCGCCTCGGCGCTGGCCGGGCACAATCAGAAGGGACTGCCCGCATTCGGCATCTACGGCTCCGAAGTGCAGGAGCAGGACGACAACAGCATCACACCCGACGTGGAGGAGAAACTGCTGCGTTTCGGCCGCGCCGCCGTCGCCGTCATGCAGATGAAAGGTAAATCCTACCTCTCCATCGGTTCGGTATCAATGGGAATTGCAGGCTCAATGCCCAATCCCGATTTCTTCCAAGAATATCTGGGCATGCGCAACGAAGCCGTCGACTGCTCGGAGATCGCCCGCCGCATCGAACTGGGCATCTATGACAAGGAGGAGTTCGAACGGGCGATGGCCTGGGTCGAAAAGTACTGCAAGACGCACGAAGGCGAGGACCTCAATCCGGAACACCTCCGCTATTCGCGCGAAAAGAAAGACGAGGTGTGGGAGTATGTGGTCAAGATGACGATGATCTTCCGCGACCTGATGACCGGCAATCCGAAACTCGCCGAAATGGGCTTCGAAGAGGAGGCCGCCGGACACAATGCCATCGCCGGAGGTTTCCAGGGTCAGCGCCAGTGGACCGACTTCCGCCCCGACGGCGACTTCTCGGAAGCCATCCTCAACACGTCATTCGACTGGAACGGCATCCGCGAAGCCTACACCTTCGCCACCGAGAACGACACGCTGAACGGCGTTTCGATGCTCTTCATGCACCTGCTGACCAACCAGGCGCAGCTCTTCTCCGACGTCCGCTCTTATTGGAGTCCCAAGGCCGTAGAGCGCGTCACGGGAAAGAAACTGACGGGCAAAGCCGCAAACGGCATCATCCACCTCATCAATTCGGGAAGCAGCACTCTGGACGCCTCGGGCGCGATGTCCGACACCGAAGGCAACCCCGTGATGAAACCCTTCTGGGAGATCACCGAAGAGGACGCCGAGCGGTGTCTCGAAGCGACGACCTGGCATCCGGCCGGCCGCGAGTATATGCGCGGCGGCGGTTTCTCGTCGAAATTCTTCACGCGCGGCGACATGCCGGTCACGATGTGCCGCCTGAACCTGATAAAAGGGCAAGGCCCGGTTCTGCAGATCGCCGAAGGATGGGCCGTGAACGTCGACCGCGCAATCTTCGAGCACATCGACAAACGCACCGATCCCTCGTGGCCGACGACCTATTTCGCTCCTCGGCTTACGGGCAAGGGTGCCTTCCGAAGCGTCTACAACGTGATGAACAACTGGGGCGCCAACCACGGAGCCATCACCTACGGTCACGTCGGAGCCGATCTCATCACGCTCGCCGCGATGCTCCGCATTCCGGTCTGCATGCACAACATCGACGAGGAGAAGATCTTCCGTCCTTCGGCCTGGGCCGCCTTCGGCTCCGATCCCGAAGGGTCCGACTACCGCGCCTGCAACAACTACGGACCGATATACCGGTAGCGTATTGAAAAAAAGACCTTAAAACTTCCATCTATGAAGAAAATTCTATATTCGCAACGACTTCGCCTTTTGTGGGCCGCGGTCTGCCTGACGGTCGGCATCGGCCCGATCCTGGCGGTCCCCGCCCCAAAGGGCAAAATCACCGTATCCGGTATGGTAACGGACAAGAACAAACAGCCGCTCATCGGCGTAACCGTGATCATCAAGGACACGTTCTCCGGCACGACGACCGACAATGCAGGCAAATACACCATTAACGCCGCCTCAAGCGACGTGCTTGAATTCAGTCTGCTGGGCTATACCCAGCAGGAAGCGCTTGTCGGGACCCGCACGAAAATCGACGTCACAATGGCCGAAGACTCCAAAGAAATCGACGCCGTGGTGATCGAAGTTGGCTACGGCGAGCAACGGAAAAAGGACGTCAGCGGATCGGTCGGCGTCGTCAAGGTCACCGACCTGATCAAAGCCCCCGTCACATCGTTCGACCAAGCTTTGCAGGGCCGTGTAGCAGGCGTCAACGTCTCCTCGTCCGACGGACAACCGGGCACGGATTTCAACATCGTGATCCGCGGCACGAACTCCCTCACGCAGGACAATTCGCCCCTTTACGTCATCGACGGATTCCCCATCGAGAACTTTTCGAACGCAGCGCTCAACCCCGAAGACATCGAGTCGATGACCATTCTCAAAGACGCCTCGGCAACAGCGATCTACGGTTCGCGCGGCGCCAACGGCGTCATCATCATCGAAACAAAAAAAGGAAAGGTCGGACGCGCCGTCGTCTCCTACACGGGAACCTTCGGCGTACAGTCGGTAACGAAAAAGATCGACATGATGTCCTCCTACGATTATGTCAACTACATGATCGAACGCGACGAGTCGAACTATGCGACCTTCCTGACCAATGAAGGCCGTACGCTGGACGATTACCGGAACATTCGGGCGATCGACTGGCAGGACAAGATCTTTCGCACGGCATTCGTCCACATGCACAACGTATCGCTTCGGGGCGGTAACAAAATGACTCGTTACGCCGCCTCGGCATCGCTCAGCAACCAACCGGGCGTAATCGTCAATTCCGGCTACAAGAAATACCAAGGCCGCTTATCGCTCGATCAGCAAATCAGCAAAGCCGTGAAGCTGTCGCTCAACGCCAACTACACTCAAGACAAGATCAGCGGCCAGACCAGTTCGTCAGCCCTCTCCACATCCAACTCTTACGCCACCTACCTTATGTACCGCACGTGGGCCTTCCGGCCCGTGATGCTTTCACACCAAAGCACCGACGATCTCTTCGACGACGATTTCGACGGCAGCAACTCGGCCGTAATGAATCCCTACATCACCACCATGAACGAAAACCGACACCAGAAACGCACGACCTTTATGGCCAATGCCAAACTGGGCATCACATTAGCAAAAGGGCTGACTCTCAATATCAGCGGAGGTTATACATCATACAACTCCCGAACGACGGAATTCAACAATTCGGAATCCTACAAAGGCTATCCCCGTCCCAACAACAGCAAGAATGTAAATGCCTCGGTCGCCGATTACCTCCGGAACGACTGGATGAACGAAAACGTGCTGACCTATAAACGCAAATACAACAATAAACACAACTTCGACGTAATGGTCGGCTTCACGATGCAGGGCACTACGACGGAAAAATACGGATTTGAGACCACCAACATCCCCGACGAGGGGCTGGGATTGAGCGGTATGGACGACGGACTTCCCTACGCGACGAACGTCTCCCTGTCGGAGAACACACTCATGTCGGCATTGGTGCGCGTCAACTACAACTATAAATCCCGCTACATGTTCACGGCCTCGTTCCGTGCCGACGGCTCCTCGAAGTTCATGGACGGACACCGATGGGGTTATTTCCCCTCGGGGGCTTTTGCATGGCGCATGGGCGAAGAGCCATGGCTGCGCATGGCAGGCTGGATCAACGAGGCCAAACTGCGCGTGAGCGTCGGCATGACCGGAAATAACCGTGTGGGGGACTTTTCGGCCTACCCTTCGATCAGTATGTCCGACTACTATTCGATCGGGAACGCCACGCCGGGCGAAGCCTACATTCCTAACAACCTCGGCAACCGCGACCTGACGTGGGAAACGACCACGCAGTACAACATCGGTTACGACCTTTCATTGTTCCGCAGCCGGCTCAATTTCACCGTCGATCTCTACCGGAAGAACACGACCGACCTGCTGCTCAACGCCAACATGCCATACAGTTCGGGATATACCAAAGTGTTTAAGAATGTCGGCGCCGTACGCAACCAGGGTATCGAGCTATCGCTAAGCACCGTGAACATCCAGACCAAAGACTTTACATGGTCCTCGGATTTCAATATCAGTTTCAACCGCAGCAAGGTAATGGAGTTAACCGAAGGTGAAGAATTCCTGCTTTCGAAAGTCAGTTTCACGGCTGACTACAACAGTTCCTACCTCTACATCGCACAGGTCGGACAACCCATGGCGCAATTCTACGGCTATGAATGGGCCGGAGTCTACGGTCTCGACGATTTTGACTGCGATAGCAGCGGAAATTATACGTTGAAAAAAGGTGTTCCCACTAACGGAGAGGAGCGCGACAAGATTCAGCCGGGAGACATCAAGTACGTAGACCAGAACAACGACGGGGTTGTAAATGACAAAGACCGCGTTGTCATCGGCCGCGGCGAACCGATCCACACCGGAGGGTTCAATAACAACTTCACGTACAAAGGACTGACGCTGAACGTCTTCTTCCAATGGAACTACGGTAATGACATCATGAACGCCAACCGCATCATTTTCGAAGGCAACGCATTGAGCAAGAACATCAACCAGTACGCCTCCTACGCCGACCGCTGGTCGCCAGAAAACCAGACAAGCCGGAATTTCCGTACCAACGGCCAGGGGCCTTCGGGCGTTTACAGTTCGCGAACGATCGAAGACGGCTCGTTCCTGCGCCTGAAAACTCTACAACTCAGCTACAAACTGCCCCGGAACTGGATCCGCAAACTCCACATTGCAAGTTGCGAAATCTTCGTATCGGGTCAGAACCTCTTCACCTGGACCGATTATTCGGGACTCGATCCCGAGGTATCGACCCGTTATACGGCGCTCACCCCGGGTTTTGACTACTCGGCATATGCCCGCAACCGCATCTTCACCGGCGGCATCAAACTTATCTTCTAAATGCTTACGACCATGAGAAACACATTATATTATGCCCTGTTTGCCGGAACAGTGGCTATAATGCTCTTCACATCGTGTTCGCTACTGGACACCGAACCCGAAGACTTCGTTCAGCCCGGTGAATTCTACAAAACCGAAAAACAACTCCAGTCGGCCTTGCTCGGCGTCTATGCGACACTGGCCAACAACTCGGTCTACGGCGTCAATATGCTGGGGCGCGTAGGCCTGACGGCCGATCTGGGATACGAACGCTATTCGATCGACGAAAGCTCTGTCGGTTACTACAACGTCTCCTCGGCCGACGCCAAGATATTGGGCTACTGGCGCGACTTGTACAGCGGTATTGGACGAGCCAACATGCTGCTTAAATACATCGGCCAGCCCCAAATGGATGAGACAATCCGCACGAAAATCGAAGCTCAAACCCGGTTCCTGCGAGCCTACTACCATTTCATGCTCGTCATCCGGTTCATGAATATTCCACTCATTACCGAAGTTCCCGAAGACAGCAACAAAACAAGCGTGCAAATTCCGCAATCCGATCCGCGCGAAGTTTACAGGTGGATCATCCGTGAGATGGAATGGGCTGCCCCGCTGCTACCCGACGCATCGACACTTACAGGAGGCGGAGAACTCAGCAAATCAGCTGCCTACGGACTTCTCGCCCGCGTAGCGCTCTATATGGCCGGTAATCCGCTCAACGAACCAGGAATGTATGCCAAAGCCAAGGAGTATGCCGCCACAGTCATCGGCTAACCAAATCCATCGTACAAAGATGTCTTCCTAAAACTCATCCAAGACGAATACGACATCCGGGAATCGATCTTCGAAGTGGAATTCTACGGGAACAACCAGTCGACCTATACCACGACAGCCGGACAGGTAGGACGCATCAACGGCATCGCTTACAGCATCGACATCAACAACTGGGGCCGCAGCCTGGGCACGATCCGCGCCTCGCAGTATTTTTATCAGTTGTTCGACAAAGACGACCTGCGGCGCGACTGGACCATCGCCTCCTATTCTTACGATGGGGAGACCGGGGAGAAAATCGACTGCGCAAACAATTACTGGATGCGCTTCTGCGGCAAATTCCGACGGGAGTACGAACTCTCCAATCCGAAAGACTCGCAATACACTCCGATCAATTTCCCGGTACTGCGTTATGCAGACGTGCTGCTGATGTACGCCGAGGCTGTTGCGGCCGATCCGGACAACGACGACAGCCAGGAACTTGCCGACGCTTACGAATACCTGAACAGGATACGCCGTCGCGGTCACGGGTTGGACATCCAGCCACCCCCACCGGCCGTCGATCTGGAACAGGCCGGCAAATCGGCACTGCTCGACGAAATCAAAGACGAACGCGCCCGCGAACTGGGCTTCGAACTGCTGCGCAAAGACGATCTCGTGCGCTGGGGAGAGCTATACGACCGCATGCAAGCCATACGGTCCACGATTCCCGACCATTACACGTCGTCCTACTATGTGGCCGCCCGCCTCTATTACGGAAACGTGTCCCGCCGCGACATCGTATGGCCGATTCCGTCGTATGAACTGGGAGTCAACCGCAGACTGGTGCAAAACGAAGGATTCTAACCCCAACCGACAATTTCAGAACCATGAAAAAAATCATAGCATTCATCGGAATATCGCTGCTGGCCGCAGCCTGCGAAAAAGGGTCGGTATCTTCCCCCGATTTCAAAGTTACGGTGGCCTCAACGACCGTCAAAGCCGGCACACCCGTCGTTTTCAGCATCTCGGGCAATACCGACCTCATCTCGTTCTACTCCGGGGAACTCGGGAACGACTATGCTTATAAAACCACCGACCGGATCACACCGACGACGATGTTCATCACCTTCTCGACCGAGAATCCCAACGGGACACCCGGACACGGCAACCCGTCGCGTGTGCCATTCTGCTACTCGTTTGATTTCAACGGCGCGGACAAAGCTTACACGGTCGAAGACGTAACGAGTGCAACCTGGACCGATTTTACCGACCGATTCAAAATGCCAACCGACATCAACCAGACCGTCGCATCGGGCGAAGTGAGCATCAACGAACTTTTTCCCGACGCCCAAACCCCGATGTATCTCATGTTTCATTACTGCGTGGATACCTACGACGCCTCGTTATACGGAGGACAGGGAAATCCGCGCACGCAATGGCTCATCAAAAACTTCCGCATAGACGGCGTAACGGAAGCGGGCAACAGCACGCTCTATCCATTCGTCGACTGCAACTGGCAGGTCGTGGAGACCGAATCGTTCGAGGACAACGGCAAACAGCATCCCAATGTCAACACAACCCGTATCCTGATGTACTGCGACGCCTATCCCAAGACCCCAAAAGAGTGTTACGTGATCGGCGGACCTTTCTACCGGCAGGCGGACATCAACACGGGACCGGATCTGGCAGAGGGAATCAAATCGACAGCCGATCCGATGCCCTCGACCTACGAACATACGTTCGAACAGCCGGGAACCTACACCGTAACGTTCGTCGGCATCAACTCCAGTGTCTACGGGCGCAAGGAGGCCATACGCCAACTTACGCTCACCGTCGTCGAGGACAGCGGCGGCATCACACCGCCCGATCCGGGAGAATGGAACGACTAAATCCAATTAAGTTATGAAAAACAACATCTTCCTATTCAGCATGCTGGCCACGGCCATGCTCGCCGGCTGCCAGGACGCCCCGATCCCCGGCGACAATACGGAAAACTATTTCTCCTTTTCAGCCGGAGTCGCCAAAACACGCACCGAAGCCATCGTAGAAGATGACGGGCTGACCTTCCGTTGGACGGACCGCGACGAAGTCGGTATATACGGTATTCAGGACGACAGATCATTAGGCGACAACTATGCTTATACGGCATATCCCGATTCGGAGGACGCCGCCAATTGCGTCTTCCGGTTCTCGACCTACGGGCAGGAACGTAGCCGCAGGCAGCGAGTTCTACGCCTACTACCCCTACGATCCCGCCGCAAACGAGAGTACGCCGGGTGCGCTGCCGATCGTATTGCCCGCCGAACAACAGCAACTCACGGCTGGCTCGCCGGACCACCTTGCACGCTATGGATTCATGACCGCCGCTCCGGTACGGATTGCAGATCCGGCGAAGGGAGCCGGATTCAATTTCCGAAACCTCTATACCATCGTGGAACTGAAGCTGAAAATGGCGGCATCATCCTCGTTGGAAGAGGTTCCCGTGAAACAGATCCGCATCACATCGGCAGCGACCGACCTCGCCATCGTCCGGGGCACGACGGATCTTACCGCTGTTGAACGACGGATCGACATCATCGAGGGCGGCAAATCCGTCACGATGACCTTCGGACAAACAGCCTCGTTAGCCAAATCGGAGCGCAGTTTCTACTTCGTAGTCGCACCCGGAAACCATCCCGACGGCGACATCACCCTGGAAGTCACGGCCATCGACAACTCGGTCAATACGCTCACACTTCCCGGTAAAGTGGATTTCAAATCCAACATGCACTATGTTAAGTCCGTCGAACTCGCACTGGAAGATTTTAGACTGACCGACGAATTCAACGTCGTCCCGGCAACACTGAGCTGCAACGCAGGCGAAAGCATCGACTTTGTTTTCAGCGGCATAGCCGACAAAATCACATTCTGGTCCGGTGAAACAGGCCATGAATACCGTTACGCTACGCAGGGCAAATTGCAAGAGTCTTCAGTAAACATGAATTTCAAATCCATCTACATCAACGGCATGCAGCGCAACTGCGCCACGGTACGCTATTCGACCAACTTCAACGGAGAGTATACCGAAGAGGCAATCAACAAGGCCTCCTGGACCGACGTATCCCCGCAATTCCAGCTTCCACCCTATATCAGCGTCAGCTCGGGCGCCGCAATCGACCCCGAGGCCAATGCGATCACCCAGCCTTATGACTCGGGTGTCGCCGACATAACCTCTTGGTTCCCCGACTATGACACGCCCGTCTATTTTGCATTTTTCTACCACGTGGACACTTACGACGCCGATTTCGTCGATGAAAAAACCGGATTGAAAGGCAACGGACGCACCTGGTTCCAGATCTACTCCGTCGAGTCGCAAAGCTGCTACCCGAACGAGGCTCCTACACCATTGATCTCCGTCGTCGGAAAGGCGCAGGAACAGATCGAAGTCGTCAACGGAGCATCCTATGCCGAGGGTAAGGACACGAATATCTGCAAAAAAGGCGTCTCCAGCGGTGGCACGACCGTAATCCGTATGCAGGCGGCATTCAAGCCGACGACCGACCGCGACGCCTGGGCCATAACCCATGCCATCTACCGCCCCGCCCCCAAACATGCCCCGGCCGACACCGGAATGACAGTCAAATCGGCGAGCGGCGAACAGCCGGAAAAATATTCCCATGTCTTCATGCAGCCGGGGGAATATGTCACAACAGTAGTCGCCACCGTAACCACCCTGGCCGGCGAACTCAAACTCGAAAAAGAATTCAACATCCGTGTCAACTAACAACAACGAATCATGGAACGAATCACCCTGAAAAGCCTTTGCGCGGCACTGCTCCTGTTGGGAGCAGGAGCCGGGCAAATCACAGCCCAGCCGATCCTGCGGCTGCCGTCAATCATCGGCGACCACATGGTCCTGCAAGAGAACTCAAACGTCAAGATATGGGGATGGGCCGAACCCAACAAGGAGGTACTGATCATTCCCTCCTGGTCGCAAGATACGGTCCGAACCAAATCGACCGGCGACACCAAGTGGCTGGCAAGCATCCAGCCCCCGGCGGCGGACAACCGGACATATACACTGACAATCCAGACACAACAGCGGAAAATCGAAGTCAAAGACATACTCGTCGGACAAGTGTGGCTGTGCGGAGGACAGTCGAACATGAACTACAGCGCCGCACAAGGGATCACCGACATGCAGGAAGAACTGCAAAAACCCATGAATCCCACGATCCGGCTCTTCACCGTCACCCGCAACAGTTCCCCATGGTATCAGGAGGAGTGCGAGGGCAAATGGCAGGTATGCAATGCCAAAAGCGCCCTCTGGTTCAGCGCCGTAGGCTATTTCTTCGGAAAAACCCTCTCGGAAGCGCTCAACCAGCCTGTCGGACTGATCAACGCCTCGTGGGGAGGCTCGCCGGTCGAAACATGGACACCGGCATCGAGCATGTCCAAAGAACCGGCGCTCAAAGGAATGTGGACCAAAAACCGGAAGAGTAAAAGTCCTTACAACTACACGATCGGATCGATGTACAATGCCATGATCCATCCGATCACCAACTTCGCTCTTGCCGGAATCGTCTGGTATCAGGGCGAAGCCAACGTCGGCCACACAAGTTATGCCGATGCGTTCTCGCTGCTGATCGATTCATGGCGCACGCGGTTCGGCCGGGACCTGCCGTTCTATTTCGTGCAGATCGCCCCGTACAAATACAAACATCCGAACAGCGGTGCGGAGATTCGCGAACAACAGGCCCGGGTGGCCGCATCGAAAGACAGGACCGGCATGGTCGTCGTGTCCGACCTGGTAGAGAATGTCGGCGACATCCATCCGCGCCGCAAACAGGAAGTCGGACGCCGCCTGGCCAACTGGGCGTTGGCCGAGACTTACGGCAAACCCGGCTCGAAATACCGCCATGCGACATTCGCCTCAATCACAGTCAAAGGACAAAAAGCCATTATCGCGTTCAACAATGCCGAAGGAGGTATCGTCAGCGACGGAAATCCGGCCGAAGCTCTCGAAATCTGCGATGCATCGATGGTCTTCCGGCCTGCCCGGGCCATGATCGACCAAAAAGACGGATCGCTCATCGTCTGGAACGACGCCGTACGCAAACCCGTCGCTGTGCGCTATATGTTCAGCAACGAAGGTATCGGAAACCTCAAAGACACAGCCGGACTGCCGGTGGCCCCTTTCCGCACGGACTCCCCGCTGCTCGCCGCCGACATGGCCGCTGCGGAACTGGCCAAGGAGATGACCCTCACTGGCGTCAAAGCCGAGGGTGACGGATACAAATCCGTCAAACTGAAGAAAGGGGCCAAACTGTTCCTCAACCGCAGCTATCCCGTAAACATCCTGCCCGAACGTTTCAACGATTTCGACATGCTGATACGCGAAGCCACACCCGGCCAACTGTCCCAGGTCTGCTCCGTCACACCCGCTGCGGACGGCTTGGTCTACATCATCGCCCGCAAAAACGAACGGACGGCGGAAGACCTTTTCGGCTGGCGCGAGGTAAAAAATTCCGAAGTAACGTATTCGACCAGTAAAGGCGACGTATCCCTCAAAATTTTCAGCAAGAAAGCAAAAGCCGGAAAGAAGATCGAAATTCCGCAAACCAAGGATTTCTGCGGCATAACGCTCATTGCAAAAAAAATAGATTACACAAACGAATAATTGCCACAAAGTCATGAAACAGCGCCTTTTCCTTCTCGCATGCCTCGTATGCTATACCGTCCAGTCAGTATCGGCATGGAACCGCACAGCCCATGAAGCCATCGCATACATCGCCGAACAGCATCTCACGCCTTCAGCGAAAGCCGCCATCGAAAAATATCTCGACGGTCGCTCAATCGTCTACTACGCCGCATGGATGGACCAACAGCACGAACACATCCCATTCAAACATACAGTCGCCGTCGATGAGAACAACGACCCCCTGCCGGCCTCGAAACGCCCCGAACTGGATGGCATGAATGCGATCATGAGATCCCTTAATCGGCTCGAGAACCGGGACATGCACCCAAAAGACTCGATAGCCCTCGACATCAAATTTATTGTTCACTTGATCGGCGACATTCATTGTCCCGCGCACATTGTCTATCCGAAAACCACTCGACTCTTTCCAGTAAAACTCTATGGCCGGGTTCAGAAATACCATCCGATTTGGGATGCCATGCTCGATAATAACCACGGCTGGACCTATCGCGAATATCAGGAACAACTCGACCGTTTCACCGACGAACAAATGGCTGAAATGGCAGCGGGGACACCGGTCAGTTGGGCCAGAGAAAACGCCCAGCAGTGCCGCATCATCTACGAATGGGCGCAAAAAGACGATGAATTGGACCGTCCTTTCGTCAACAAGGCCTATCCGCTGGCCGAGGACTTGATGTTACGCGCATCTTACCGGTTGGCTAAATTGCTCAATAATATTTTCAGCGAAGAATAACCGCTATGGTAGCCAAACATTTGCACCGGTATACTGATAAACTGCAACAGATCGAAGGACTCGCCCCCACATTTATCACAAAGAGTTCTCGACAATTATATCTCACTGAATAGCCCCGATAGCTATGGTCATTCGCAAACTCACGCTTCTCTTGTTGCTGGCAGGTTCGTGCTCCTCCGGGGACAATACACCCTCTTTGCCGACTTTCGATCCGGATGCTCTGATCTCTGTTTCCGGAACAATGATCGACATTCGAGACGTACGTAGCGGCGATGCCCTATATCCCCAAAACGACGACTTCAAAATCCCACAGGAGTTCGCAATCGCATTTGGAAGTAATATGCATTATGCCACCACACTCCGTGAATACCGGGGTGTAGAGCGAGTATCTGCTAACCACCCCACCATCCTGCGAATAGCCGTAGCAGACAATATTCACCCAGGTAGCATGTGGAACGACAGCCATACTTCTTTCCGAATAGGTTCGCTCCGCATGCACCTTTACACCTGTCATTACACGACTCCCGGCAAATGGATTCCAGTTCCGTCCGGCCAACCTAACGCCGCAACATTGGTTTTCGGCCGGGAGATTACCGTCGATGGAGTCCCTCCGGCTCCCGGTAAACTTATCGCCTCGGCAACCGAACTCCGCAAGCGTAACATCACCAATCCGAGTATCATGATTCTCTCCGACGGAAGCTATTTCGTCGGCAGTTCCGGCCCCGACCCCAAAGGCAATACGTATTTCCGTTCGACCGACAAGGGTCTCAGTTGGAAAAAATGCTCGAATCCGGACTATATGAATTTCTGCAAATGCTTTATTTGCCCTTCAGACCCCAGCACCCTCTACGAAGTCGGTATCAGTGCAGCGACACGCGGCAATATTGTGATTCGCAAATCCTCTGACAAAGGACACACCTGGTCATCCTTGACAACCCTTTTCAAAGGCGATTATCACGGAGCCCCAACCCCTTTCATCGAGTATCAGGGACGCATTTGGCACGCCATGGGAACAGCCCCTGCCGACGGCAAAATGGGAATAACCGTACTCTCTATACCGGTCGGTTCCGACCCTATGCGTCCGGCCAACTGGACCCTCACGAACACACTCACGGGCGTTACCTCCTGGCTCTCCGGAAATCCGGACCATATCTTCAACGAGTGGCAGGAAGGATGTATCGTCGTTGATCCTGCTGGCAAATTGGTCGTACTTATACGTATCGATGATTCGAGGACAAACGATTTGGCTGCACTCGTCTCCGTCACCGATCAGCGAACGATCACCTTTAATCCGGCAACAGGTTTCTGCGACATGCCGGGCGGCGGCAAAAAATTCACTGTCCGCTACGATACCGTAAGCGGAAAATACTGGACACTGGCCAATCCCTGCTATGACGAAGACCGAGTCCGGACCCATACAGGTTGGTATAGCACCCGAATCTATCCCATTTTTCTGCGTAGCAGATTGGTGCTCTGCTCTTCCGCTGACCTACGGAACTGGACAGTCGTGAAAGAAGTGATCTCGAGCAACAATTGTTTTTTCCACGGATTCCAATACACCGACTGGGAGTTCGATGGGAATGATATCATTGCCGTGAGCCGCACGGCATTTCCCGAAAGCCGGGGCCTTCCCATTCGTCAGCATGACGCCAATATGCTGACCTTTCATCGGATTACCGATTTTCGCTCGGCCGGTTTTACAACTGAAAATATCACTTACGATCAACTTTAGTCCTTTTAACCAAACAATCGTGATTTTTTGTAACTTCAAAGCAACCTCACACTCTAAACTATGAAAAAAATAGACCAAAAACAAGCCCGGTACAATGTACCGGGAGGAAGCCGCTGGCTTCTGATTCTGACATTCATGCTTATGTCGTTTCATGCCGGAGCCCAAAACAAGGTTACAGTCTCAGGCGTTGTTTCTGACGAAAAAGGCACACCAATGGTAGGTGTAACAGTTTTGGTGAAAAACACCAATATCGGTCGAATTACCGGCATAAAAGGAGAATACCGTCTCGAAATTCCGGCAAACTCCGTACTGGTATTCTCCTATATGGGTTACACGACCGAAGAGAGGCTTGTCAGCACGCAGACACAGATCAACGTGACACTGACCGAACAAGCACAAGCGATCAACGACGTCGTCGTGACGGCCCTCGGTATCAAACGCGAACAGAAGGCACTGGGATACGCAACGACCAAACTCGGCGGCGACAAAATCTCCGAGGCGCTTTCGACCAACTGGACTTCGGCTCTTTCGGGTAAGATCGCCGGTCTGAATTTGGTGCGCTCGGGTGCAGGTCCCGCCGGATCGAACAAGATCATTCTTCGAGGTGAAAGCAACCTGACAGGTGATAACCAAGCGTTGATCGTGATCGACGGGGTGGTCATCAACAGCAGTAGCGGACTTTCGACGGGATCGGGCAACAGCTCCTATTTAGGAGAAGATTCTCCGGTCGACTTCGGTAGCGCCTTGAACGATATCAATCCCGAGGACATCGAAAGCATCAACGTACTGAAAGGTGCAGGAGCAGCGGCGCTGTATGGCCAGCGAGGTGCTCACGGAGCGATCATCATCACAACCAAAACCGGAGAAGAAACAATGAGAGGACTCAAAGTATCGTTCTCATCAACCGCCAATTTCGAGACTCCATACCATTGGCCTGACTATCAATACGCATATGGTTCAGGAACAGAAGGTGTCAATTATTTTTCGTGGGGAGCGACCGAAGACGGCCCAAACACCCGCAATACAAGCCAGGCATGGGGCCCCAAATTCGACGGACAGATGTTCTACCAATACGACCCGGCGACCCATGGCCAAGCTACGGAAAGGACATTGTGGCGTCCCTATCCCAATAACCACAAGGATTTTTTCCGCACAGGCCAAACTTATACGAACAGCGTATCGTTAAGCGGAGGCTCTACCAATACGAATTTCCGAGTAGGGTATACCAATGTCTACAACGAATGGATTATCCCGAATACAGGATATAAGCGTAATACCATTTCGGTTTCGGTCAATCAGAAAATGACCGAAAAATTACGGCTTTCCACCAAAATAAATTACACGAACAAAAAGAGTGACAACCTGCCTGCTACCGGTTATAACAACCAGACGGTCATGTATTGGAATATCATGCAGGTTCCCAACGGCAATCTCGATTGGCTGAAAGAGTACTGGATGCCGGGTAAAGAAGGAGTTGATCAGAGTTATCCGTTCAGCACTTCGCCTGACAACCCTTACCTGATCGTCAACGAGATGCTCAATAAGCTCAATCGCCATACCGTAACAGGCAATGTTCAGATGAATTACGACATTATCAAAGGACTCAACCTAATGGTCAGAGGTTCGATGGACATGTCTTACGAAGATCGTTCCGAACAGCGCCCAATGGATACGCAGAAGTTCAAATACGGCATGTATCGTACCACCAAAATATTTGCTCAGGAAATTACGGGGGACTTCTTGCTCAAGTACGAAAAGAAGATTTCAGCTTTTGAACTGTCCGCTTCACTCGGAGGCAGCACTTTACACAATCGCTACCGTCGGGAGAACAATCGGGCCAACGCCTTGATGTTCCCGCAGATCTTCAGCCTTTCCAACAGCAAATTCGCTTTAGTGACCATTCCTTATGAGAGCGATTATATCATCAATAGCATCTACGGTCTTCTCACGCTTTCATATAAAAACTACCTCTTCCTCGACGTTACCGCACGTAACGATTGGAGCAGCGTATTGGCGACACCGGATTCGACGGATAATTCTTCGTTTTTCTATCCTTCCGTAAACGTGAGTGCCGTGTTATCGGATATGTTCCGGATGCCACGATGGATTACTTTCGCCAAGTTAAGGGCATCTTTCTCCGAAGTGGGCAGCAGCGGGACCAAAGTTTACCAAAATACTTACGTATATTCGACTGCCGACGGTTTTTCAGGCGGGCTGACGAATCCTACAACCCTTCCAAATCCCGATTTGCGTCCACAGCGTACACGCACCTGGGAAGTAGGTGCGGATGTCCGGTTTTTCAATAATAAACTGGGCGTGGACATTGCCTTGTATCAAGGGGAAACTCGTGACCAGATACTTACGGCCACACTCGACAGAGCGACTGGGTACAATAATATGATTGTGAACGGCGGACTCGTCCGTAACCGGGGTGTCGAAATCGAAGCTAATGCCACCCCATTCCGCAACAAGAACGGCTGGACCTGGCGGCTCTTCGGCACCTATTCAGCGAATGAGAATACCGTGATGGAATTGACGGATGATCTGTTTGCACTTCAATTACAGAATACCCTATCGGGACGAGGTTCTATGGAGGCACGTGTGGGACAAAGCATGAGCGCCATCTACGGTACGGGTTACAAACGTGCTCCCGACGGACAGATCGTTTACGGAGAAGACGGCTATCCGCTTCTGGCCAACGATCTGATCTATCTGGGTGACAGCAACCCGAAAGGCAAAGGTTCGTTCGGAACGGAGATAAAATACAAGGGTATCAGTCTCAATATTTTATTCGACGGACAGTTCGGCGGCAAAGGTTACTCTTTCACGAATGCCATGTTGATGGAACACGGAAAGCACGAAAAAACACTCCCAGGACGTTATAACGGTATCATCGGCAACGGCGTTATCGAGAATCCTGACGGAACCTATCGGAAAAACGATGTCGTGGCGAATGAAATCTGGACCTATTATACACGCCATAGCGGTCGTGAAAACCTGGAGGGAAGCATGTTCAACACCGATTTCCTCAAACTCCGGGAACTGACCCTGAGCTACTCTTTCCCGGCCCGTATCTGCAAAAAAATCGGTATGCGGAAACTGAGCATCGGTGTTTACGGCCGCGATTTGTTCATGATCACCAATTGGCCGGCTTTTGATCCGGAATTCGGCACGCTGAACAACGGGGCCATCGACAAAGGATTTGAAATTGCCCAATTCCCCGCTACACGCAATTTCGGTGTCAAACTCAATATCGAATTTTAAACGACAGAACCATGCGTAATCATTTCAAATATATTGTCGCAATTCTGCTCCTCCTTTTCGTATCCGTATCGTGTACGTCGAATTTCGAGGATGTCAGCAAAAATCCCAATGCCAGCGACGAGGCACTGCCTCAGGCATTGCTCGCTCCTGCCCTGACAAGTGTCGTGAAGGCCAATATGAGCCGCACACGCAGCCTTACCAATGAGCTGATGCAAGTCACGGTGCTGATGGGCGACATCGAAGGCCGTATCTTTCGCTACGACATTCGCAAATCCGTGGCCGACTACCTTTGGAACAACTGGTATGTTCAGTTGACTAATTTCAAGGATATGTACGAAACGGCACAAACCCTGTATACGGTGGAAAGCGACAAGACGTACAATACCTATATGGGAATTTCGCTGATTTGCCAATGCTGGGTCTTCTCGATGCTCACCGACACTTATGGCGACATCCCCTATACGGAAGCATGCCAGGGCAAGAAAGGTATCCTCACCCCGGTTTTCGACCGTCAGGAGGATATTTATACAGACATTTTCGCCAAACTTGAACAAGCAAACGAATTATTGGCAAACGGAAGCGATCTCCCCGAGGACCAGGTGATTTGCGACCCTCTTTTCCAAGGAAATGCCCTGAAATGGCGTAAATTCAGCAATTCTTTGTATTTAAGGCTATTATTGCGCGTCTCCGGCAAAGAGGAGGAAACGGCTGCTGCAAAAATTGCCGAAATACTGGAAGAGCGCCCGACGGATTATCCGGTCATGACGAGCAACGACGATTCTGCGATTCTGCGCTGGACCGGAGAGCAACCCTATGTTTCGCCTTTCTATACGCTCCGCGATTCCGACTGGCGCACGTATGTCCTTGCCGAATTTTTCCTGGACAATCTCAATCGTTGGAACGATCCCCGCCGGCCCAAATGGGCGGATACTTCCAACGGCGAATACGCCGGCGTCCCGAGCGGTTATCCCGTCGGAGAGGAGGTGTCTGCAAGATCACGCCTTCCCCTCGCCCTCAAAAACGACCCCCGGCTGGGCAACATCATGAATTATGCCGAACTGGAATTCATAATCACCGAAGCCTCCGTCAAAAGATACATCTCGGCCGATGCGGAAACCCATTATAAAAACGGCGTCATCGCGGCCCTCGGCATGTGGGACCTTACGGCCTCGTCGGCATATTTGGACAATACCGCTGTCAAGTGGGACGATGGCGAAAGTTTGGACGACAAGATGTCCAGAATCCATCTGCAAAAATATTATTCCCTGTTTTACACAGACTTACAGCAATGGTTCGAATGTCGCAGAACCGGATACCCAATCCTGCCCAAAGGCGCCGGGCTGCTCAATGGCGGCGAATTGCCGTCAAGGCTCAACTATCCGGTTTACTTGCAGACAACCAACCGGAAAAATTACTACGATGCCGTATCCTCCCAAGGCGAAGACGAAATCAGCACCAAAGTATGGTGGCAGCGTAAGGACAACCAATAATGGAAAACGTGATTGAAAACAAAGCAATTATGAAAAAGATAGTATTGGCAACCGCACTTTTCGCCTTATGCGCAACGAGTGCATGCAAAACGGACCCGGACTGGGTCGCGGGTACACTAAACCCGACGGTATCGATCTCCGACGTCCGGTTCCTTTACAAAGGCAACAATCGGCAGCTCACCACGGACGACCTTTCCGGAGCCGTCCAGATCAGCGGAGTAGTCAGTTCAAACTACGCCGAAAAGAATGTTCCCGAAGGCATCGTCATCATACAGAACACCTTTCGCAGCAAGACCAGCGGAATCGCTGTACATGTAGGTCCGGAATTAGCCTCAACTTTTCAGCCGGGAGATTCGCTCTTACTTCAAATCGCAGGCAAAACCCTCACCCGGGAGAACGGAGCATTGACTATCCGATCGCTGAATAGTACGGAAATAACGGTTCTGAGCACCGGGCACAAGCTGTCGCCAATCCCGGTTACCGCAGCTACTTTGGAAGCCAATCCCGAAGCTTACGAATCAATATTGGTCCGGGTTTCCAACTGCACCCCAGAAGACCCTTCTGTCGAAAATCCCTCCTATAAGGAAGGTTTAACCGTCGGAGATGGGACCGGGACACTGACCATCTATGCCCGAGAAGGGAGCGATCTGGCAACCCTTGCCGTTCCCGAAGAACCGGCCACCTACATCGGACTGGTATTTACCGAAGCCGGAGAAGATGGCAATACACAACTGTTTATCCAACCCCGATCGCTCCGCGACGTAATCGAGAAATACATTGTGCTGGCATGGAACCTCACGGGGCACGATAATATAAAGTACCCGACCCGGGATGCCACCGTTGTCAACGCCAATCTGGAAATGTCGGCTTTGAGCCGCGGTCCGGGGCTCACGGCTCAAAAGGCAGGCAATGCTTTCGCCTCAGAATGGCCCATGGACATCAGCAAAGAGGCCGCCATCGAACGCGGGTCCTACTACCAATTCACCATCACCCCCAAAAACAATGCCCAGGTTTCACTTCTGTCGCTGGATGTCGCATTGCGTGTCCAGCCCAACGGACCGAAAAACTACATTTGGATGTACAGCCTGGACAACGGAGAAAATTTCTCCGAAATGAGCGGCAATCTGGTTTTCAAAGGTTCGACAACCGACAATAACGGCATTCAACAACCGACTTTGAATCTTGAGGAAGTAGCCGGAGTTCAGGAATTCTCCGAGCCGATGATCGTTCGCATTTACGCTTGGGGAGCCGCCGATGCCAAGTCCACTTTCCGTATCGGACAGAGCCTTGCGAACAGGCCCTACGCACTCACCCTTGAAGGAATGATCCGTCCCTGATAAACACCGAAATCATGAAACATTATCTGTTATCTTTGCTGCTGCTCCTGTTTTCGGGAACGAGCTATGCCCAATTGGTCGCGTGGAATTTCGGCCCCGCGACACGAGGTGATGAAAAAACGAGTGTATCGACATTCGCAGATCCTTGCATGGAGGCTTCCGAACTCAGCCGCGGTCCCGGCGTCCGGCCACAGCGGGCAACTTATTCGTTTGCCGGGCTCTGGCCGGGGTGCAATTCCATGCTGGGAGCTGTTCGCCAGGGGGCTTTCTACGAATTCTCGCTGAAAGCCCGCAAGGGATGTCTTTTCTCGCTGAAAAGACTTGCTCTTGTATTGCGAGTGCAACCCGACGGTCCGAAAGCGTATATCCTCACCTACAGTACCGATGGCGAACATTTCATAGACATCGGAGCGCCGGTACGCGTTGGGTCCACCGGGAATGACGGCAAATTACAAAAACCGATCGACCTCTCGGCCGTTCCGGAATTGCAGAATGTTCCGGCGAAAAAGACCATAACATTCCGTCTCTATGCCTGGGGCAGCAAAGAAGGATCGGAAAATACGGCCTTTCGCATCGGTAAAAGTACGGCGGATCGTCCAGCCTTGACCGTGCAGGGAACAGCTTGGAAAAAGTAACTAGAAAACGAAACTGCAATGATTCGAAAAACATTGATCGGTGCATTGGCCTTTCTGTATCTGCCCGGAAATAATTCCGGGCAGATACAGAAGCCATATGGTATCAGGATGGTGGACATTCCTTCCGGAGAATTCATCATGGGTTCGCGGGGTTACGGAGCGGTCGAGGAGTTCGACGAGGCCCCGGCACACCTTGTCCGCATCAGCCGGCCGTTCCGAATATCGGCAACAGAAATCACGAATATCCAATACGAACAATACGACCCCTCGCATCGTAAACTGCGTGGGAAAGCCGGGTTTTCCACCAAAGATAACGACGCAGTAATCTTTGTCAGCTACAACGATGCTCTCGGTTTTTGCCGCTGGCTTTCTGAGAAGGAGGGAAAAAATTACAGACTCCCGACCGAAGCGGAATGGGAATACGCCTGCCGCGCGACGAGCATTACTCCATTCAATACTGGCACCAATGGCCTACCGACCAAACAGCATAAGGTCCAGGAGTATAACCGCACTCCAAAAACTGTTTCACTTCAAACGGCCCTCTTTCCACCGAATGACTGGGGCCTGTACGATATGCACGGCAATGTGGAAGAGTGGTGTCTGGACTGGTACGGGCCTTATACACAAGACCCTCAGACAGATCCCTCGGGACCTGCAGAGGGTCTGTATCGCGTCACACGAGGCGGCAGTCACAATACGCCCGTAAAATATCTTCGTTCGGCCAACCGCTCGGCAATGATTCCGGAGGATGCCACTTGGGCCGTAGGATTCCGAATCGTAGAGGCTTTGAACCCCACTTCACACACCCCGGTCATAGCCACACGGCCCGAGCATATTTCCCAAAAACGTTACAAATGGGCCGCACCGACCGATAAACCCTTCTTTTTAGAACCGATTTGTTACGTTCACAAACCTTATGCAAATTCCGGCGTCCCGTTCTACGGTCATAATCATTGTCCGGCAATCACTTGGTGTGCGAACGGTGATTTACTGGCCGCCTGGTTCTCGACAGATGACGAAGCGGGACGCGAGATGGTCATTCTTTCAAGCAGACTGCGTGCCGGAAGCGACATATGGGATTCGCCCCAGGAATTTCTACGTATCCCCGACCGTAATCTGACGGGCACATCTCTGCTTCACGACGGTGAAGGAACGATCTACCATACAAACGGAGTCGAAGTAATCGGCGGCTGGAAGAATCTGGCCATCATCCTCCGCGAAAGCCGTGACAACGGAGCGACGTGGACCCGTCCGCGGATTATCGTCCCGGAGCACGATCAACGGCACCAAGTGATCGCCGGATTGTTCCGTACCCGGGAGGGGTATCTCGTACAACCTTGCGATGCCGTCCCGGGACACTACGGAGGCTCGGCCATACACATCAGCCGCGACAAGGGCCAGACTTGGGAAAACCCGTATACAAACCCGGAAATTCCGATATACGAAGAAGGTGCAACCGGAGGTCTGATCGCTGGCATACATGCCGGGGTCGTACAGTTGACAAACGGAGATCTAATGGCCTTAGGACGCAACAACGACATCGAGGGAGGTGCGAAATATCCGGGACTGCGAATGCCTCGCAGCATCTCATCGGACATGGGACAAAACTGGAGTTATTCTGCAACAGAGTTCCTGCCGATCTATTCAGGTCAGCGACTCGTCCTGCGCCGGTTGAACGAAGGTCCACTGCTACTCATCTCTTTCACACATCATCCCTACGACAAAAAGCGCCGGGGCATGGAATTCGAGGACGCCCGCGGGAACAAATTTACTGGCTATGGAATGTTTGCGGCCCTCTCATTCGACGAAGGAAAAACCTGGCCCGTCAAACGGCTATTGACCGACGGCAAGCGTCGTTTGCTTGACGGAAGAGGTTGGACCGGCTATTTTGAAATGACCGAAACGCAAGCTGAACCGCTTGGTTATCTTGCCGCAACTCAAACCCCGGACAATACGATTCATCTGATAAGCAGTAATATTCACTACCGATTCAACCTAGCCTGGATACTAGGAAAACCGGACATGAACAACTGATAAGATTAAAAAAATGAAAAAATTCTTTATCGTAGCATCATTTTTTTTCGCTTCGACCTGCTTCGCCTGCGCCAAAGGTACGGACACGGAAACCAGCGGGAAATCGAATGTCTCAGAATACCAGACAACGGTTTCGGGCCGAGTGACCTGTCAGGGACAACCTGTTGTCGGAGCCGTGATTTCCGACGGCATCGAATTAACACAGACAGATGCCAACGGACATTATACGCTCCGTTCCCCGGAGCGCATGGGCTATGTATTCATCTCCGTCCCATCAGGCTATAAAGTGGCCCACAAGGGTGTATTGCCGAATCATTACCTCGACATTAAGAGTAAAAAAACCGAAAACGCGGATTTCGAGCTGCTGCCGATGGCCGACAAGAAATACAAGCTCTTCGTCATGGCCGACGTACATCTGATCGGCAGTGCGACACACCGGGATTTAGAGCAATTTCGTTTTACATTCCTGCCCGACATCACAGCCGCAGTCGATACAACCTCGGAAGAAGTATTTTCCCTCTCATTGGGCGATATGACCACAGACTCCCGGTGGTATCATGAAAATTTCATGTTGCCGAATTACCTGAAAGAGTTCAAAAACTACCCTTCGCCGATCTACCATATCATGGGTAACCACGACAATGACCCCTCGGCCACGGGCACAACGGAAGAAAAGCTGGATTGGAGTGCATCGGCTCTTTATCGCAAGCATATCGGCCCGACCTACTATTCGCTCAACATCGGAGATGTACATTATGTCATGCTGGACAATATCGTCGGACTCGGCAACTGCAAGTATAAATATCTCATTAATTCGGCACAACTCGCATGGCTGAAAAAAGATCTTGCATTGGTCGATAAATCCACACCGCTGATCGTCTCCATGCATGTTCCTGCCTATACCTACACCGGTATTTCCGATGGAAAGCCCATGACCAAGAAACGGAATACACAATACCAGGATGTGCAGGTATTGATAAATATACTGAAGCCATTCAAAGAAGCGCACATCCTGACCGGACATGATCATCGTAACCGGAATATCCAAATTACGCATAATATCCTCGAACATAATTTCGCATCGGCATCGGCCATTTCCTGGAAACTAAACGACGTCCGAATCATGACTACCGACGGGACGCTGAGCGGCTATCAGATTTTCGATATTTCCGGCAAACAGATACAATGGCACTACAAGGCCGTGGGACTAACGCCCGAAAAGAGCCAGTTCCGGGCTTATGATCTCAATACGGTTCCGGAGAAATACGGCGGAAATCCCGCGAGCAATGAAATTCTGGTCAATGTCTTCAATTGGGACCCCCAGTGGAAAATCTCAGTCACAGAAGACGGACAGGAACTTCCTGTCGAACAATTGTGGGAAAAAGACCCGCTTTATATGTACATCCGAGATAAAACCCAGAGATTCAACAACCGTCCTAAAGATTGGAGAGCCGTCAATTGCATCCATATGTTCCATACGAAAGCGACAGAAGCAAATTCCGAAATCGTGATCTCCGTAACAGATCGGTTCGGAAACGTATATACGGAAAAAATGGATAGACCCAAACCTTTTACGGAAAATATGAATTAACAAAGTTTAGATTGATAGAAAAAATACAAAAAAGGCTCTCCAACAAGTGGAGAGCCTTTTTTTCATCGAACGATAATGCTACCGAATCTCGACCTTGTAGGGCGAGTACATCAGCACGCCCTGCTGGCGGAAGGCTTCGCGGACGGTGTTGTAATCCTTCATCATCAGCCCCAGTTCCGAACGGGTGAAAGCCTCGCGGACACTCACGTTGAGCGACGCGATGAAAGCCGCGAATCCGGTCGGAGTCTCGGTCACCTCGGTCACACGGTAATTGTCGCCCAGATCGGCTTTGTCCACAGCCAGCGCGATGGCCGTCTTCAGACCGCCGTAGGTGTCGATCAGGCCGATGCCAAGCGCATCCGCACCCGACCAGACCCGTCCGCCGGCGATGTCGAGGACCTTCTCGATGGGCAGGTTGCGGCCTTCGGCCACGTCGTTGGTGAAGGTGGTGTAGACCTTGTCCACGCCGCGCATGATCATCGAGCGCTGGACCGGGGTGAGGGGCTGCGTGGCGAGGAAGCTCGACGAGGCGTTGCTCTGCACGCCGTCGATGGTGATGCCGAGTTTGTTCTTCAACGCCTCGCGGGTGTCGAGGATCATGCCGAAGACCCCGATCGAACCCGTAAGGGTCAGTTTGTCGGCCACGATCACGTCCGCGCCGGTCAGAACGTCGCGTCCCTCGATGTTGCCGGTGAAGTGAATGAGCCCGTTTTCATCGGCCTTTTTCAGGCGCGTCACCTGCTCGCGCAATACTTCGCGGCGCGTTTCGTCCTCGATCTTCTGACTCACGCCGATGTGATCATCCTGCGGAAGGTAGACAAGCTTGCGGCCTGCCAAGGAAATGGTGGTCGTCAATCGCGCGCCCTTAGTACCGATCGGATCCTTGGCCACCTGTACCAGCAGACGCTGACCTTCGCCGATCAGCTTTTCGAGCGGGAGCTTTTCCAGC
>ERZ780207.1084-NODE-1084-length-24930-cov-4.708985_pt1 | contig 24930 bp, 13 predicted proteins | sample MGYA00510977_ERZ780207 | MGnify/ENA primary metagenome ERZ780207 (study PRJEB29588, sample SAMEA2151383) | human gut metagenome | biome: human gut; feature: human-associated habitat; material: faeces | place: Denmark | collected 2008/2010 ... | reverse complement strand
GCCCCCATCAGAGCGTCGGAGAAGTCCTTCCGGCCCGAAGCTACGGATTAATCGCGTAATAATTTGGACAATAATGGAAAAAGAACTAATTTTGTGGTGGAAAAAAACAAAAAACTTGACTTGTCAAGGTCGGGGCAAAGAGGAGGAGTTGGCCTCCGCCGCTTCTCCCTTTGTTCTGAAAATTATTGAAGTTTAACCCCCTGTCGAAAAACGGGGAGTACTATAGTTAAATCAAATTTTTCTCCAGCTCTTTCGCCGGAATACCTATCTATACATTACTCTGAGGAATGTTATTTTGAAGAGTTAACTCAAATCGTTCGTCAAGCTGGTAATAATGATATAATAAAGGTTGCAAACAAGATACGACAATTATCAGCAAATCCCCCTCAAGTAAAATGGGGAAAATTCCCAATGCGGAATTGCGCTAACATTCGACTTGTAAATTCTCAGATTGAGCTTATAAATAGGTATGTTGACGATATTAGGTCTAATGGTTTTAATCATTCTACAATGATTACTCGCTCTAATAACCTATGTAACCAGATTACCAAAACGATTAGACCAGCCTTAGGCATTCACTCGGTTAGCCTAACAGTGGGAGACCTGCTTATGGTCACACAGAACAATCTCCTTTCAGGGCTAATGAATGGAGATATGGTAAAAGTGACTCAAATAGGATCGCGCTCAAAACATGCAGGTTTAACATTCCTTCAGGTTGAGGTTGAAGAACTTATAAGTGGCAAAAGATATTCTCAACTTCTTATAGAGGATATTCTATATGGTCAACAAACTAATCTAATGCAGTCACAACAGCAACAGCTGTTTATGAGTTACTTTTACTGCATGAGAGAAAAGGGTGTTAAACAAAAAAGTAAACTTTTCAGAGATGGAATGTTTACAGACGAACATCTTAATGCATTACGAGCAGTATTTGGCTATGTTCTGACTTGCCATAAGGCCCAAGGTGGAGAATGGGAGAATGTTTATATAGATATACCCCGTAATCTGTCATTAAATCCAACTTCAGAAACGTATCAATGGCTTTACACTGCTATCACTCGTACACGTTCAAATCTCTTTATAGTCGATGATTTTTACATCTCATAGGGATTTAGTGACGGCTAATAAAACTGCTTGAATTCTAACTATATGGCCTATAATAAAAAAGATGATAAAGCGAAGAAATCAGTACGCGTTATCGAACTTTCTGCTAAAGACGCACTGGACTCTTTGATGAGCAATGATTTCTATTGCACTACTGAGCTGCCGGAATATTTTGATTTTTCTGGAGTGTTGAAATATGCGGCAGATAGCATTGGCAACAAGTCTCTTGATGAATGTGTCAATGACGATTGTCTGCCGGAATCCGTGCATGGTGTCAATCTTGACGTCATTACAAATAAGGATGGGCGATATGCTGTCCGACCATTGACGCTTGCTAATCCTTTCCTATACTATATGCTCGCCCGTGATATCTGTAACGAATCGTCATGGACGGCAATTAAGGAATGTTTCAAATTATTCGCCAATGAACATATCACTGCTTGTGCCATTCCTATGGTCAAAGTTGATGACAAGCCGGAGCCATTTAAAGGAGCCACAACAATACTCAATTGGTGGAATAAAATGGAGCAGCGTTCGATTGAGTTGTCATTGAAGTATGGTTATATGTTCATGACCGACATTACTAATTGCTTTGGTCAAATCAATCCCGAATCCATAGTTTGGGCTTTGGCAAGAAAAGACACGCCGCATGAAACTGCCAAAAATTCTGAGCTTGCATCTTTCATACAGCGTTATCTCAGAGCTATGCAAGAGGGAAAGAATATTGGTATCCCGCAGGGCAGCTCTCTTTTCTCATTGATTGCAGAGATTATTCTGGGATATACTGATATGCTTCTTGCCCAAGAGATAAAGAAGGCACAAGAGGCCGGCCGTTTGCCAAAAGACTTGGAATACGAAATCCTCAGGTATGTCGATGACTACCGTATATTCTGCAACGACCGTGATGCGTTGGACAGGATATCATATATGCTTCAGCATATACTTGAACGATTCAATTTCCGCATGAACCCGTCTAAGACTCGCACTTCAAGTGAATTGATTACGGATTCAATCAAGCCGGACAAGGCGTTCTATATCTTCAATACTCCGATAGAGGGCAAACAAACTTATAAAGATGAAGAGGGTCATGAACGCAAGGAGCCAGGCTATGATTTTGACGGATTCCAGAAACATCTTCTGTTTATATATGAGTTCTCTAAACGCTTTCCTAATTCGGGACAACTCGTCTCACAACTTGAGGCATTCAGCAAGAGGGTGGAAGATCAACTCTCTACCAAGTCAAAGACTTCAGTAGTTCAAACAATTGACTTAGAATCCGGCAAAGTTTCAGAAGAAACTGTAACCAAAGAGGTCAAGGGACATCTTTGGGAAAACATATCTGCAATGGTGTCCATTGCCGTCGAAATTGCTGCAAATAATCTTCGTGCAGCAAACAATGCCTTGAAAATCGCGAGCCAGTTATTGGCAGATATGCGTAAGGAAGATCAACAAAAGAAAAAGGAGATAATTGGGCTCATTTATAAGAAACTCAAACGTATTCCTAATTCGGCATTTCTTCAAGTGTGGCTTCAGAATATTACCCACACGACAGATGATTGGTCTAAAGGTGAAATTTATGATATGCCATTATGTAAAGTCGTGGCTGAGCAACCTGTGATATTGTGGAATAACAGTTGGATTAAACCGGACGTTGCAGATGCTTTCCCACAGAACAGCATAGTAGATAGAGAAGTGCTCGCTAAGACCGGCCAGATAATCACCTTCAAAGCTAAACGTCAATACGACGAAATGGAATACTAATAAATAAATTATGGAACATAACAGCCAATTAGAACAGGCAAAAAAGATTTCAGAGAAGATTGAGGCTATTTTTGAATTTGCCGCCAAATACCCTAAAATAATAAAGCTGCAAAACGAATGCGATGAAATAAAAGCAGGGAAACGGAATCAACTCAATCAGCAGACTATAGATGATGCCTTTGATGCTTTTGAAAAAATCGTAGAAGAATTATCAAAGACTGAAAAGGAAAGTCAAGAACTTTACAAACTTTCAGTGAAGCAATGGTTCTGTAATTTTCTGGTTAGTCAGGGTGTAATTATTTCTTGAGGGTTTTAGGATGTCCAAAATGATTAGCCGCTCGAAATAGTTGAATGTAATCGAGGGTAGGAACAGACTTAGAAATCGGGCATTTGCCAGTAATTTGCCAGTTAAAAATAAAATCAGCGAGCTAACAATTTGAATTTCAAAAAGTTAACTCGCTAATATTGTGCCCAGAACAGGACTCGAACCTGCACGTCTCTCAACACTCGCACCTGAAACGAGCGCGTCTACCATTCCGCCACCTGGGCTTTTGTTCGGCAAAGTTAATGCTTTTTTCTCGCCTGTGCAAATTTTTTTGGAGTTTTTTGGGGAGTGTTTTGTACATTTGGAATTATTATTTTGATTATCAAGCAATTGTGTAAAGACAGAAATAAGGGGGTCAATAGGGCGGCTAAGGGGACGCTGAGCGGCGCACTGGGTGAATAACTTTAGGGCTGATAAAAAAGCTGCGGACGGTCTTATCGTGGCAGACAGGCCTCCCAGCGCGCGGCGGCTTTTATGTGGAGAAGGCCCGACAGACGGCGCGGGGCGCGGCTTGTCGGGCCTATATGGCTTACTCGGTTTATTGGCTTTTGCTTGCTTCTACCGGGGGGCTTGACGGAGATGCGGAGACATCCGCTCCCGAGGTTTATTTCTGCGTCTTGAGGTAGGCGTCAAGAGCTCCGGTCATCGAGGGGTTTTCTTTGGTCGGAGCTTCGATGGCGAGCTCAAGGCCGGCGTCTTTGGCGGCTTGCGCGGTGGCCAGGCCGAAGGTGCCTATCTTCATGTCGGGATGGTCGGCGGCGAGGTTGGGGAAGTTCTTTTTCAGCGAGTCTATTCCGGCGGGGCTGAAGAAGAGCATCATGTCGTAGTCCACGGCTTCGTCGGGGGCGAAGTCGTTGGAGACGGTGCGATACATTACGGCTTTGGTGTATGTTATCTTGAGGCCGTCCATGTCGTGTGCGCCCTCTTTGTGGACGTCCGAGACGGGGAAGAGGAATTTTTCCTTATGGTTTTTGTTGATTGCGGCCTGGAGTTGCGGGTCGTTGAGTTTGCCGTTTTTGCCGAAGAAGATTTTGCGTTTGCGGTATACGATGTATTTCTGCAGGTAGAGGGCGATGGCCTCGGTGGTGCAGAAATATTTCATTGTGTCGGGGATGTTGACGCGTGTTTCTTCGGCGAGGCGGAAGAAGTTGTCGACGGCGGTACGGGCTGTGAAAATAACGGCTGTAAAGTCGGCGATGTTTATTTTTGCCTGACGGAATTCTTTGGATGTGAGGCCTTCTACTTTGATCATGGGACGGAACACGAGTTCCACTCCGTGGCGTTGTGCGATGTCAAAGTAAGGAGATTTTTCGGATGATGGTTTTGGCTGCGAAACTAATATTTTCTTTATCATGTCCGTAAGTTGTGTCGGTTCTACGGGGCGTGTTTCCGCGGCGGTCAGCCGGCGAAAGCTGTTGCCATTCTGAGGGTGAGGAGGAGCGGGATTATTTCCACGGTGCAAAGGTAGTACAAAAATAGGAAATACGCACTAATTTGGCTGAAGAAAATTCTAAAAGTTTTGGAAATGAATATTATTTTTAGGCTTGCGTAAATAATTATGGCCATATATACGAGAGCGGGTGCTGCGGCGGGATAGAATACGGCCATGAGTGCGGGAGCCAGCAGTATGAGTCCTGCCAGGGCCTGCGAGGCGAGGAATCCGCGGCGCCAGAGGCGTGTGTGCAGTTGGTCGGAGAATACATATCCGACAATTGTGTATAAAGGCGGCATTGCGGCGCAGTAGAAGGCGGCGGCGAAGATGCATCCCCAGGCCTGCGCGTTGAAGGCTTCGGGCTGCGGCGGCGCCAGCCCGAAGGTGGTCATCCCGATGTAGAGCATAAGTCCCGTGGCGAAGGCGCACAGGGCGTTGAGCGTTATGATGAAGGAGGTTTCCGACGAGGTGTCGTCGAAGACGTTGCCGCGCGCACGCGTGTCGGTAAGGTCGTGAAAGAGACGCCGCAGGTATTTTATATTGTTCTTGAAGCGCACGCAGATGATGCAAATTACGGCCAGCATCCCGAGGATGAGCCACGAGGCGCCGGTAGTATTGTCGTGCCGCGTTTCTACGGGGACGTCGTGTATTGCCTGGGGTGTGACCACTATGGCGGCCACGGTGTCGGCGGCCGCGGTGTCGCTGTCGGGGGCGAGCGAGTCGGCGCCAAGGGTGTCGGTGGCACCCTTCAGGGTCGATGTGTCGGCTGGTGTCATTGTCATAGCCATTTGTTTTCACGGTACCACTCCACGGATCGGCGTATTCCCTCTTCAAGGCTTACCTGCGGGGAGAATCCGAACTCGCGCTGCGCCTTGGAGACATCGACATTCCAGTTGCGTTGCCTCATTATCTTGTATTTGTCGCGGTTTAGGGTAGTGGGGTGCAACGGGCCTTTGCGGAAGGGGTTGCGCCGGTTCCACCATTCTATCACGGCACAGGCGGCGCCGGCGCCCCATAGAGGCAGCCTGAGGGGGAAGACGGCCCGCTTCCCCAACGCCTTCTGCGCCATGCGGCGGAACTCCTTCTGGGAGTAGCTGCGCGGCTCGGAGATGAGGTAGAGGGAGTCGGCGGGGGCGCGGTCCAGGGCGTCGTACATGGCTCGCACGAGGTCTTCCACGTAGATGAAGGTAAGCGACTGCCTCCGCATCCCCACGGAGAAGTCGAAGCCTCGGGCTATACTCTTGAACATCAGGTAATAATCGCGTTCACGCGGACCGTAGACGCCGGTGGCACGGAAGATGACGTATGGTATTCCGGCTGTCTGGAGCCAAAGTTCGGCCTTCAACTTGGAGGTGCCGTAGCGTGTATTGGGTATCGGGGTGCGCTCTTCGGTGAAGGGGGCATAGGTGCGTTCGTCGCCGGGTCCCATGACCGAAAGCGAGCTCATGTAGAGCAACCGTTCGGGCACCATGCCGCTCTGCTTCAGGGCGCCGGTGAAGTAGCGCAGGTATTCGTAGTTTACGGTATTGAAGTCGGTGAAGGAGATGGCCTTCGTGGCGCCCAGGTTATAGATAATGCAGTCCCAGCATTCCCCTTCGGGGAGTGCTGCGCGGAGCTCTTGGGCGAGTTTTTCCGGCTCACCGAAGGTCAGGAACACGGTCTTGGCCTCCTTCGGGAGGTATTTCAGTGATGTGGACCGGCGCACTCCGGCATAGACGTCGAAGCCGCGTCGCAGCCCTTCGTCGGCGATGAATCCGCCCACGAAACCGCCGGCTCCCACTATGAGGACTTTCTTTCTGTTCTTTTCCATACCTTTTAAACAAATCAGTCGCGTGGCTGGAGCGTGCGGAATTCGTAACCCTGTTCCAGGAGCCACTCTATGGCGCGCGGCAGGGCCGATTGCAGGCGGGGCCAGCTCTTCAGCGAGTCGTGGAAGACTATTATGGAGCCGTTTCGGGCGTAGCGGCGCACGTTTTCCACCACGTCGTCGGCCGTCAGGCGCCGCGAATAGTCGCGCGTAATGAGGTCATACATCACGAGGTTATAACTGCGTTTCAAGGCGGCGGCCTGTGCCCAGCGCAGCCAGCCGTGCGGCGGCCTGAAGAGGTGGCTGCCTATCAGGGCGTTGGCTTGCTGCACGTCGGCTATGTATCGGCGCGTGGTGCAACCGGCCCCCTGGAGGTGGTGCATCGTGTGGTTTCCCACGGCGTGGCCGCGCTGCCTGACCATTTCGAAGACCTCCGGATGTTTCCTCACGTTGTCGCCCACCATGAAGAAGGTGGCGCGTATGCTGTAGCGGTCCAGCACGTCGAGCACCCACGGCGTAACTTCCGGGATAGGGCCGTCGTCAAAGGTAAGGAATACCCTTGGGCGCGGCCCGGAGATGCGGAACATGGCTTCGGGGAAAAGCAGCCTGAAGAGCAGCGGCGGTTGCTCTATCAGGCTGTCGAAGGCTTTACGGAACTTGCTTCGCATCGCGGCAGTTGAAGTGTGGTTACTTGCCGGTCTGCTCCGGATGTTTGCTCAGGTACTCGTCGCCCAGGCGTTTGGCGCGCCCGAGGTCGACGTTCTTGAACTGCTCGTGCTTCATGAGTTCCTCCTGCTTGACGTAGCCGTTCTGCACGGCCGCCTCGTAGAGGGGATAGAACATGGAGTCGTAGAGACGTTCCTCGGCCGAGCGTTTGGCATACTCCTCGGGAGATAGTTTAGACATCTCGGTGGAGATTTCGGCAAACTGCACTATAGTGGCGATATTGTCGTCGGCGCCGCCCTCACCCCCTGCGCCTGCTCCGCGGCCGTTATAGGCCTCGTTGTTCTTGCGCAGCTGGTCGAGGTTGACGCCCTGTTTCTTGAGCGAGGCTTCCACCTGCTTCACGTTGCCGCCGAACTGGCGGTAGAGTTCCACCAGGTCGTAGAACTGGTACGGGATGATCTGCGACTCGATGCTCAGGCTCGGGGCGATGAACTGTGCGGCCACCGTCTGGTTGTAGACCACGTACTGTGCGTAGAGGTCCATCATGCGGCGCACGGCGGCGAGCCCCTGCCGGGTGAGTTTCTTGTCGCCGGTGCGCTGCCCGAGTTCGAGCTGCAGACGGGCGAAGTTATAGCCTATCGAGATGCCGAAGGGTGCGGTGCGTTCCGGCAGTTTCGTGCCCAGGAGGTTGAGCACGGTGCGTGCCTTGGCGTAGAAATCCTTGGCGCGGGCTTCCTCTTTCTGTTCGCGGGCTACGTCGCCGCGCAGGATGAGTTCCTGGGCGAGGTCTATCATGGTTCCGCGCATGGTGGTGAGCATACGCGAGGCCGTCTCGTCGAAGTAGGGCGTGCAGCCTTCCGGCGCATCGGCGCCACCCCAACGGTACTTCTTGGTAACGACGTCGTAAGCGCGGTCGGCGCGAGCGGGCATACCCTCCCGGATGGCGGGCACGAGCTGATGGGTCATACCCACGGCACGCAGGTAGGGCGTCAGGCCGAGGTGGTACTCAGGACCTACGGTGGAGCACCAGTATACGGGTCGTTCCCATCCGTTGCGGGCGTTCGTTGAAATGATGTCGAGCATCAGCAGCTCGCTCAGCGAGACGTATCCCTTGCCGCGCACGGCCGGTGCGTTGGCCAGGTCTATCTCGATTGTGTCCACTATCCGGGCGGTGTCTTCGGGAGCCACGAGCCCGCGTTTCAATACTGTGGTGCGGTCAACCGGGATGGAGACCTTAGAGGCTTCTATCACCGGGTAGCCGTACTGGTCGCGCCCTTTGCCGGAGCGCACGTCCTTTATCACCTGTTCGAGCGGCACGGTCTTGCCGTTGGGGTTGATGAGCACGGCGTCGAGGGCGCCGTAGGCATACTCCTGCGGCTGGATGGACATCTGCACCGGCTTGGCGGTGTAGGAGGGCAGGCGCTGCTGATTGGCATACCAGTCGGAGCTCAGGTACGAGAGATTGATGATCTTCACGTCGGGACGCACGCCTTCAACCTCCTGGGCATACCATAGCGGGAAGGTATCGTTGTCGCCGTTGCAGAAGACTATGGCGTTGGGTTCGAGGCTTTCCAGATAGTTGGCGCCGAAGTCGCGGGCGGCGTAGCGGCCCGAGCGGTCGTGGTCGTCCCATGTTTGGGAAACCATCTGTATCGGGACGAGCACACCGAGCACGGCTCCCGCTATGGCGCAGACGGCCGAGGGACGCGACAGGCGCTTGGGCTCGTCCACTATGGAGAGCGGCTGCAGCGGGTCGTCATCCACGCTCTTGGCCACGTCGGCCGGAGCTTTCGTGACGTCGGAAGCGGCACCCTCGCCCTTCGGAGCGCCGGCGCCCTGCTTGCGGCGCACGAGCCACATCCCGATTCTCCACAGCGCGGCCACACCCATTCCTATCCAGATGGCGTAGGCATAGAACGAGCCGGCGAAGGCGTAATCGCGCTCACGCGGCTGCTGCGGCGGCTGGTTAAGGTAAAGCACGATGGCGATACCGGTCATGAAGAAGAGGAAAAACACCACCCAGAACTGCTCTATGCCGCGGCGTCCGGCGAAGGCCTGCCACAGGAGGCCGAGGATGCCCAGGAAGAGCGGAAGCATATAATAGGTATTGTGGCCGGCGTTGTTCTTGCCCAGGTCGTCGGGGAGGAGCGACTGGTCGCCGAGACGCGGGTTGTCGATGGCCGGGATGCCGGAAATCCAGTTGCCCGCGTCGAGCTCGCCGTGCTGGTTCAGGAGGTCGTTCTGGCGGCCGGCGAAGTTCCACATGAAGTAACGCATGTACATGTGGTTGAGCTGGTAGTTGAAGAAGTAGCTCAGGTTCTGCGAGAATGTCGGCTTGTAGGCCGTCTTCACGGGGTATGCTATGGTACCGGCGGCGGTAACCGACGGTTCGCTCTGCGTGTCGAACTCGGGCACCCACGAGTCGGACATCGGGTCGTAGGCCTGCAGCTCCACGAGCTGTCCGGGCACGGTGTCGAGGTTCACCCACTCGCCGTAGGCGGCGGCGTGCATAGAGCTGTAGATGCGCGGGAAGAGCATGTTCAGCTCCGGGTTCATGGGGCGCTCGTCCTTGTAGCCCTTCTTCACGTAATAGTCTCCGCCTCGGGCCGCAAGGTCCATGTTGCGGCGCGTGTCCCCGTCGGTCAGTCCCACAGAGGAACCCTGTGTATGCGCGCCCTTCACCCCTTTGCCATATTGCGGGGCGCCGTAAGCCGTCTTCTGGCTGTACTGCGGCGTGTTGAGCACTATCGGGGTGCCCTCCTCGCCCACGCCCAGCGTGTCGGAGCGGACGCCCTGGTATTCCTTGACGGGCGACGAATAGAGCGTGCGGCCGTAGAGAAGCGGTGTCTCGCCATACTGCTCGCGGTTGAGGTAGGACGCCAGGTCGAAGACATTATCGGGGGAGTTCTGGTTCATCGGCGTGTCGGCCGACGAGCGTATCAGTATCAGCGCATAGCTGGAATAACCGGCGAAGATCACCGCGATGCTCCATACGGCCAGGTTGAGCCAGCGTAGCGGCAAACGCTTCTTGTAGACGATGAAGAGCGCCGCCATGGCGGCCTCCAGAAGCCATCCTATCCACCAGCCCGAGCCGATGAAGAGCATCCCGGAAAGCGTGACGCTCAATATAGTGGAAGCTATCAGCGCACCGCGCGAACGACGGCTGTAATATTCGTAAAGCGTCCAGACGAGCACCGCAAGCATCGTGAAAGCGTAGATGAGCGCGCCCGAGTTGAACGACATTCCGCAAGTATTGACAAAGAAAAGCTCGAATCTCTGCGCCAGCTTGATGAAGCCCGGCACAAGGCCGTAGAGCACGAAGAAGATGATCGCGAACGATACCAGCAGTGCCGCCAGCGACTTCACGAGGTCCATGTTCTTGTACTTGCGGTAGGCGAAGACAAGCACGATGGCCGGGATACACAGCAGGTTCAACAGGTGCACTGCCACCGAAACGCCTATTATATAGGCGATTAGGATAAGCCAGCGGTCGGACCCGGGCTGGTCGGCACGGTTTTCCCATTTAAGGATGAGCCAGAACACAAGCGCGGTGCAGAACGACGAGAAGGCGTAAACCTCCCCCTCCACGGCCGAGAACCAGAAAGTGTCGCTCCAGCAATAGGCCAGCGAGCCGACGGCCGCGCTCCCCATGATGGCCACATACTGGGCCACGGAAAGCTCTCCATCCTGATTGTCACGCACCGTGAGGCGCCGCACCAGGTGTGAGATAGTCCAGAAAAGTAGCAGGATGGTCAGGGCGCTGAGCAGGCCGCTCATGGCGTTGACCATCACCGAGACGGTTTCCGGCGACGAAGCGAAATTGGCGAAGAAACGCGCCGTAAGCATGAAGATAGGGTTGCCAGGAGGGTGACCCACTTCCAACTTGTCGGCTTGTATAATAAACTCGCCGCAATCCCAGTAGGAGGCGGTGGGCTCGAGGGTGAGCCAATAGGTAACAAGGGCGATGATGAAGACTATCCATCCACCCAAGTTGTTGATTAGCTGATACTTTTTTGTAATCATGAGCGTGTGGTTCAAAAAAAGCGGAAGCCCATGTTGGCCTCCGGGGAGAGGCGTCGCGAATGGCCGGAGCCAATCCGACACGCAAAGTTACTGAAAAATCCCCGAACAGCCGCAAATTATCAAAAGAAAAGTTGTGTGTTGCCGCACTTCGCGGGCTGTATCAGTTTTTGGGGGCACCGGGTGAGTCCGGGGGCCCATCCAGCCCCTTATGGCCGTCGTGGAGGGTTTCGGTGAGCTTCCACGTCTCTTTCTGCCGCCGCAGGTTGTACTCCTTCACTTTCGCGGTTATATATACGGTAAACAGAGGTAGCATCATCATTCCGCTTAGAGCCAGCACGATAGCCAGAACCTTCCCAACCGGAGTCACTGCCGTTATCTCCGACCCCACGGTGTCCACGTTCATGAACGCCCAGTAGAGCGAGTCCCAGTAGGAGTTGACATTCGAGTTGACATCCTTTTCCACATAAAAGAAAATCAGCGAGGAGAAATAAATGATACTCAGCAGGATTACGGCATACTGCGTGATAAGGCTTATGGCCTTGTCGGAGGAGAAGTACCCCACCACCATGGCCAGGGCATAGGCGCCGCGGATAAGCGGGATGAAGCGTATGTAATAGAGAGTCTCCGTCCCCAGCGGCAACCCCCACAATTCTATGAGATTGAGATACGGGATTGAAATCAGCAGGTAGAACCAGTGGAAACGGATATACGACTTCCGGTTGTCGCTGAGGATAAGTTCCAGGAAAAAGTCGAGCAGGAAAACGATGCAGACCCAGAACTGGAAAGTCATGTACGTGCGGTTTTTCAGGAACGGGATGCCCTGAAACGTGTCGTAAGAGATAAAGACAATGATGCCGAGTGAGAGTGCCAGCACAATGATATGTACCAGCCAAAGCACGAAATTGTGGCTCCGGAACGAAGGGTTGATTTTGGCGCGAATCTTGTCGAGGGCATAGTTTGAAATCGGGCGCGGTTTGTTCATAGCGGCAATATCTCCCGGAGGTGCAGATTGTCGGGAGTCCTTTAAGGGATAACGCAACGCGCGCCCTGGCGGTTCGGGGAGGGTAAATGAAAAGAGGAGGCGCAGGGCCTCCTCTCTTTATCGGGGTTCGGTTTTTTGTAGCGTTGTTTCCCGGGGGCTTACTTCATGAACTTGAGGGTGCGGCCGCCGAAGGTCACGATGTATGCTCCGGCGGGGAGGTTCGAAACGTTCATGATGCCGTTGACGATACGGTCTGCTACCTTGACACCGTTCATGTTGTGAATAGTCAGGCGCCCTTCTCCGGCTACAGTGATGGTGCCGTCGGTGCCATTATAACGTATAGAGCCGTCGGCGGCTATGTCGCGCAGTCCGGTGACGGAGGTCTGTTCGAGGTCGAAGCGGCTGACGTTGACACCCATATAGCCGGCTACTTCCGTGAGGTGCATCCCTACGTAGTAGACGCCGTTTTCAGGCACCTGGAAGTTGGCGGTAACATCGGTGGCAATGCTGCTTTCGGGCGAGAAGGAAGCGGTTTCTCCCACTATCTGCGGGTCCGTCTGGTCGGCGGCCTTGCAGAGGGCGAACTCTATGACGTCGTTGCGGTCGGCATAGCTATCGTAGGCGATGGCGGCGGTAAGCTGCACCGTACCCTGGCTCATGTTGATACGCGGTGTGAAGGCCCATTTCTGTGAGGAGGTGTTCAGGGCTTTGTCGCTCTTATACCAGCTCCAGTTGCCGAGGGTCCAGAGTTCGGAGTCGTCTTTGGTCTCGAAGCTCGGGGTATAGGGGAGGTCGAGGGCATCGCCTGCTATGATAGGCTCGGCGGCGGTGTAAGCGCTGACGGCGTTGCCGTTTACGGCAGCTACGGAGTATGTGTACTTGGCCAGCGGCAGTTCGGCCGTGTCGGTATAGGTGGTAGCGTCGATGTTCTCGGCTATGAGTTCGCCGTTGCGCATCACGTTATACTTGATGCCTTCTGCGTTGATGATGCCACCGTTGAGGGTGGTTGTCACGGCATCGAAGGAGACGAGGATACCGTTGTCGGCGAGCGCGGCTGTAACGCCGGCCGGGGCAGCGGGAGTGTCGAATCCAATCCACGGCGATTCTACGGAGGCGGGTGTGCCGGCGTCTTCACCCTCATAGAGCGTTACGGAGTAGGTATATTTACCGGCGGTCGGTACGCTTTCGTCCACATAAGTCGAGGTTTGGCCGGGAACGAGGCCATCGGTGAGGGTGGCTATTACCTCTTCGCCACGTTTGATTTCGGCCTTGGAGATGGCGGTGAGGTCGGCGCCGGTATTGAGTTTGGTCGGGTTGGTCCACGTGAGGGTAGCCTTGAGGGCGCCGTCGGCATCGGCTGCCACGGCGAGATTCTCCGGGGCGGCAGGAGCGGAAGTGATACTGGTGATGGTCAGGTCGTCGACATAGATGTCGTTGGTATTGGTGACGTTGCCCGTAATACCAAACGCCACGAAGTAGTCGCCCGTTGTCTGCACGGAGAAGCTGAGCGAGACGGATTTCTTGTTCATGCTTGTAACGTCGTCGGGGATAGCTTGCTGCATGAGAGATTCGCCGAGGCCTTCGATGGTAGGTTCAGAGGCGAGACGCACGTTGAGCAGGCGTGTTTCATCGCCGTGGTTCTTCGTCCAAGTGTCGAAGGTGATTTGGTAAGCCTTTCCGGCCTCGAAGTGGAAGGCGGGAGTAACGGCCCATGCATTGACGGGCTCCCCGCGTCCCCAATAGTTCAGGGCTTTGGAGGAGATACCCCAGTTACGTGTAGAGGAGCTTCCGACAGGCGTGGTAGCGTTGAAGAGCGAGAAAAACTTGATGTCAGCCTGAGAGTTCAGTGGGTTCTCGTAGGGTAGCGATGCCGTTCCGCCGCCTATCACTTCGTCAGAAGTGGTACCGAAGGAGGTTTGCTCGCGGTAGACTGTGGCTACGGTATATTTGTAAGCGCCGAGGCCGTCGAGGTTCTCGTCCACGTAGGGGAGTATTCCTTTCCAGTTTTCTTCGAGCGTTACGGAGGTGCCGCCGTCTTTCACGCGCGAGATTCTGTAGCCGAGTTCGGCCGGGGGCAGGTAACCGCCGTTGGTACCGGTGGCGGGAGCAGTCCATGAGAGTTCCACGTTTCCTCCGACCACAGTAGCGGTAAGGTTGGTGACGTTACCGGCGGCGGTATCCGGGCCTATCCATATCATTGCGGCGCCGTTGTTGGTAGTCTTAGTGGTACCGGTGGCGTCGTATGCCAGCACGATGTATTTATACTTGCCGGGTTCGGTAACGGAGGTATCGGTATAAGAGCCGTCGCTGCCGGGCTGGAAGGTCATTTCGGTCTGGCCTACGAAGTTCTCATCACTTGCGTTGGCGAGTCCCGTCACACGGTAAATCTTGGCACCGAGGGGACCGGCCAGCGAGCCGCCTTCGCTGTTGAGGGTGGGATATTTCCAATTAACGGTAGCGCTCATTGCCCCGTCGGCGCCTGGAGTAGCCACCATCTGCGTCGGCTGCGTGGGAAGCGTCTGCACCTCCTCTATCTCGAAGCTCTTGAACAGACAGTTGCCTTGGTAAGACTTGCTGGTAAGATGGAAACCGAGGTATATCACACCGTCCTCGGCAGCTGTGAATTTACCGTCTTTTGTCACCCACAAATCGTACTTGGTGACTCCAGTGGTACTGAAGATGTCATTGCTTTGGGCGGCGGCGGTCTGTGCGTTGCCGTAGGTTACGGTAAAGTCCTGCTTGTCGTAGGTATAGGTAGAGGAGTTACGCATCTTTACGGTTACCTTATAGGCTTTCCCGGCCTGCACGGTCACGGCCGGGGAGATAACCCAGTCGTCGGCTGCTTTACTCTTATTTTCGGTGTACTTGAAGCAGGGGTCACCGTCGTTTGCGTCGAAGACAAACTGGTTGCTGCCGCCGTCTTCGTTGGCATCGATGGTTACCCATTGGTCGGCCGTTTCGGCGGTCGGCGAGAAGGTGCAGGGAGGCGTTTCCGCGCTCCACGCCGCGGCGGAGAATAACGCCGTCACAGCGATTGTAAGGGTAATTTTATTCATATATTATTATAGTTAGTGAATATAATTTAAGCGTCTTAGAAGGAGAGGGAGCGGGGCTTATAAGAATTATAAGATATACAAATTTTATAAGAGCTATAAGCCCCGGCCCAGGTCAGGCAGACCGGGATGCCTACCCTCCATATTCGTCGCTTTTACTTCACGAGAACTTTGAGGGTGGCGCGGGGGGTACGCAGCAGGTAGATGCCGCCTTCGAGCGGGAGGAAGCCGCTGCAGCCGGTGGTTACTATACGTCCGTCAAGAGTGTAAACGTCTATGGCATGGGCGCTTTCGATGCCGCCGTCAACCACCTTGACGCCTTCGGCTTCGAGCTCTTCTATGCCGGAGAGCTTCACGGTAAAGGCAACGGTCGCGGGGTCGGATTCACCCTCTTCGTAGACGGCCGTCACGGTTGCGGTATAAGAGCCGTCGGCAAGCTGCGCGAGGCGGTAGGAGGTAGCGGAAGTTTCGCCGCTCTTCTCGCCGTTGAGGGCTACGGAGAAGTGCTTGAAGACAGGTTCCTTGGCGGAGGCGCGGCGCTTCGAGGCGGTCTGCGGCAGGCCGATATAAATGTCGTCGACCATAAACCAGAAGCCGTTTTCGGGCGTGCAATAGTTGATGCAGACATACTTGGCGGCGGCGGGGATGGCATACTCCCTGAGTTTCCACGAGTCGTCGGTGTTGGTCACGGACTCGGGTTCATCGCTTAGCCAGATGAAGTCGGCCGGCTTATTGCCTGTGGTAGAGTAACCTACGCGGAACTTCTCGGTGTTCCAGAGCGGGCCCCAGAAGTCACCGGCTTCCTGACCCTCGAAGTCGGGGTCGGCCTTGCAGTAGAACGAGAACACGAAGTCCCGGCCGTAATCGAGTTTCGGCGAGATGAGGTAGTCGTCGGGCTTGGGAGCGGGGCGCGTGCCGTCGCCGGCGGCGAAGTTGCTCTTGAAGAGGAGGTACTTCTCGCCCGAATGGGCGGGATTCGGCGTATAGGCGTATGAGCCCAGCTCGTAGGGGTTCATTATCATGGCGGCCAGCGGTTGGCCGTCGGTGGGATAAGGCATGTCGGCATAGTCGGAGGTATAGGGCTTGCCGCCGTCGCCGTCCACATAGCTCCAGGCCACGCGGCCCGAGGGGTTGAGCACGAAGTCGGGATACGACTCCCAGTCTTCGCTTATAGCGGTTTTCAGGCCGGGTTCGTCGGGTTCGTCGCCGCCGCCCTGGCCGTTATCGAAGGCCCAGCTGAGCGTCACGGAGCCGTCGCCGTTATTTACCGAAGCCTGCAGGTTCGTCACGGGTTTCAGTTCCGGATCGGGACCGGGACCCGGGTCTTCGCCGCCGGTACGGTCTACTGTAACATCGGTGATATAGAGGTTATACTGCCCCTTGGGAGAGGTGGCGTGGAAACCGATACGGTACGTTCCGTCCTCGGCCGGAGCGGGGAGGTCAAGGGTGTCGAAGCGGCCGTCGCCGTCCTGCGTGGCATAACTCTTCAGTACCTGGGGCTCGCCACCTTCGGCACGGTAGACGGCCTCGAAGGTCTCCTTGTAGTTGGCGTTGGAGCCGCGGTAGTTGAACTTCAGCGAATAGGTGGAACCCTTCTTCAGGGCCAGCGGCGGCGACCAGAGGTAGTCGTCGGCGGTCTGATTGTTGTCGTAGCTGTACATGGCGAAACCGTCGTAGTCCTTGAGTCCGCGCTGCTTCCAGCTCCATGTGGAGCCGCCGTTGCGGTCGTCGACAGTCCATGTGTCGAATACGGACTGGTCCTTGAAGAGGCAGTTATACGGGAACTCGGCGATGACATTGCCCAGCTCTATCTCCACGGATGAGGCTTCGGGGCCGCGTCCGTCGGCGGTATAGGGAGTCACGACGTAGCGGTAGCGGCTCATGGTAGTGACTGTACGGTCGGTGAACTCGCACTTGTCCAGACCTGCGGCCACGAGGGTGTTTCCGGGCATGCGCACCACGTCGTAGCGCAGCGAGGCGCTGTCCACCCATCCGCCGTGCAGGCCGCCGTCGGGAGCGGTCCATACTACCAAGGCCGAGCCGTCGTCGTTGCGGCCTATCCCCACGTCGGTAACTGCGTCAGGCACGTCACGTCCGGCCCACGTAGTCACGCACTTGGCAAGGCCGTCGCCCAGGGCGTTCTTCACGGTCACGGTATAGGTCACGGCGCCGCTTTGACCGGGGTCGTCGGCATATTCGAGCGAGGCGCCGGGCTGCGCCGATGTCCATGTCTTTACCACTTCTTGCCCGCGCTTAAGGGTAACGCCGGTTACGCTGGGGAGGTTGGTACCGCCGAAGGTTTTCGTGGGCAGTGTAAAGGAGACGGTGGTGCGTGTGGCGCCGGAGGCATCGTGTGTGGCGGCGAGGTCGGCTACTCCGGCGGGAGCCCCGCTTCCGGGAGTGGCATATTCGAGTGCGAGGCCGGCCAGGCGGCTGTCGGTGCCGAGCAGCCCCGCCACTTCGGTTTCGGCCGTCCGCGGGTTCACCAGGCAGAGGTCGGACAGTGCCGTGGAATAGTCGGCCGCCCAGTATATCATGTCGGTAGTGGGGTCGTAGTCCATGGTCTGGAGGCGCTGTGCGGGACGGCGTCCGGTGTCGCCGACGCGCACCTCGGCCCAGTCGTTGTCGCGGTCCAGTTTCACGAGGTATCCGTTGGCGTCGATGGCAAAGAGGTTGCCGTCAAGGTCGCAGGTCAGCGTCAGGTAGCAGGGATTGTTCATGGCGGCGTTGGCCCAGTCTATGAACTGCTTTACGCGCGTAGCCACACCGGTGGTCAGCGACACCTCGTAGAGGGCGGAATACTCGAACTGTAGCGCCGTCAGGAAGTCGTCGGTATAGAACTCGCGGGCTATGGCGTAGCACTTCCCGTTCTTGCGGTCGTAGGCCATGTCGTTGAATATGAAGGCCTTGTCTTTCCAGTCGGCGATGTCGGTGACGGCACCGGTCTGCGGATCTACGGTAGAGAGGGCGAGCGGCTGCATGTCCTGCGAGGCGGCATCGTCGTGGAAACGGTAGAAGAAGTAACCGTCGGGGGTCATCACCCCGGCGTATGCCTTGTCGGTAAGGCGGAAAAGGGAAGTTAGGTTCATCGGGGCGTCGGCCGAGAAGCGGACGAGGCCGAGGGGCAGCTCGCCACGGTCGCGCACCACCCATCCGAGAGCGGGCGCGGGGGGCACCAGGGCGGCGGCGCGCATCATGCGTTGGCGGAGGCGTTTCACGGCTCCGTCGCCGGTCATTGCCGAAGGCTGTGCCGAGGCGGGAAGTATGCAACCCAAGGCCAGGCCGGCGGCAAGAGATGTCAGAAGAAATTTATTCATAATCAGAGTGTTAGAAGGTACCAATATAAATACGGAGTATTATCGTAAAATAGTGGAAAATATTCCGGAAACCTATTGAAATGCAAATTTAGCAAATTTTTCTGAAAAAGGGATAAAGCAGAGGCAGATTTTTTGCAGAAGTCTATCTGCCTCTTTATGGAACGCAGGCACGGATGTCTTCGTTCCATAATCACCCACGCATCTTTTTTTACGAAAGTTTTTGTTAATTCAAAAAATAGTATCTTTGCAACGTGTTTCCATCTTCCCGAAGAATGACGATTCCACACCCCCGATAACCGCCCCTTTATATACCGAAAAATACATAATAAATAAAAACTCAAGCATAAAAAAACTCTTTACTTTAGCAGTCGCATGTCTGGTAACGGCAGGGGAGTCCGGGCAGAGCGCCCGGCGGAACCTTCTGACTTTACCCTGACGTTCTCGATCGAGAACGGACAGCCCGTAGTGTCCGGGTCGCTGAAAGCACCGACTACTTTCTATTATCCCGAAGACCCGCTTACGGACCTCGACCGCATCGAGATAACGCGCTCAAGTTATGAAGTCGGGGAGAGCGACGAGCCTGTCTACACCATCGAGAATCCTACACCAGATTCGACTTACACTTTCACCGACGAATGTGACCTCCCGCTACAGTTGGGTTACAGCTACACCTATTACGCCCGTGCATACCTTGGCACCGAGTCGAGCTATTCCTGCTACAAACAGATTTTTATCGGTTACAAGCCCGCGTCTCCCTCCGTGAGCATTGCCACGGCCGACCGCGGAGAAGGACCTGTCACTCTCACCATGGTTGCCCCGGTCAACGACAGTAATGGGAATCCGCTCCCGGTATCCCTGACAAGACTCGTGGTTAAAGAATACATTTCCTACGGCAACGAGCAGGAGCGGTACGCGGTAGAAAACCCGGTGGGAGGCCAGACCTATACGTGGGTCAACCCCGACGTAACGTCCGGCACCACATACAGATACCGTGTATACGCCGAGTGCGAATACGGCACGAGCGACAGCAACTCGGCAGAGATACTGGTCGGCACCGACGTTCCCTCCGACCCCCGCAACCTCACGGTTACAATCGGCGAGGACGGAGCCGCTACCCTAAGCTGGGAAGCTCCGCAGAAAGGGCGCAACGGCGGGTGGATAGACCCTGCTGCCGTAAGGTATAAGATTCAGCGCAGCGCCGGCTCTTATGTTACCCTCGAAGACAGCTTCGAAGGAACCACATACGTTGACCCCCTCGCAGACCTGGCTTCCCCCCAGAATGTGTCATGGCGGATCACTGCCCTCAACGACTCCGGTGAAGGCGGATACGCATATACTGCCGATTATCTTGTAGGTCCGGCTGCCTCGCTGCCTTTCATCGAGAATGTTTCCAAGGAGATTGAAGACTATTACGGCAACATCGACTATGATTATAACCACCTCTGGTCAACCGAATTTTCGGGATATGCCTCCAACTGGGACGCCGATTCGTATGATTACAGCACCCATATCACCGGAGTAGATTCCGTAGACGACGAAGAAGAAGGATACATACGTTTCGATGGAAATTATGCTACTTCGGGCGAAAGCGAATGGCTGCGTTCTCCGGATATCGACATGACGGGAACCCGTTATCCGGTACTCTCTTTCTATATCACGGATATGGGCAAAGAGATGGCGATAGAAGCCGGTTATGTGCAAGGCGGCGAGACCGTTGTCCTTGCAGATGTGCGTACCAATGGAGTTCCCGAAGGCGAGGCCACATATACATGGAGAAAGGTGATAACCCCGCTCGGCAACCTCGGCGATGTCTCGAAGGTTAAACTGCATTTCCGCGCTTATGTACCCGAGGGGGTTGACGATACGAGCAACTTCGGTCTCGACAAGATCGTGCTCGACGACTATTGCCCCGTTGAGGCCGTCAACGTCCAGAACTCCGACGACACCGCAAACCTCTCGTGGGAACCGGCTACCAACGGCCGTCTCACAGCCGACAGATACCTCGTGGCCGTCAACGGCGCCGAACCCGTGGAAACAGCTGCCACATCCCACTCCATGACCACCGTCAAGGGCGCGAACTATACCGTAAGCGTAACTCCGGTCTACGGCGACATCCCCTCTGCTCCCACGACAGTCAGCTTCATTGGCGGTGCCCAGGTGGGTATCACCGGCATACAGGCCGACGAGACCGAGGTCGAATACTTCACCCCCGATGGTCTGCGCGCCCTCGACCCGCAGAAGGGTATGCTCCTGATACGCCGCGCAGTAACTCGCGACGGCAAGGTGCGCACCTCGAAGGTGGTATTATAAACAGAAAATTATGTTAATGTTTTTAGGGAAATAATAAGAATTTAATAGAAAAGTTTAAATCATTGGCGGGGGAGGTGCCTGGGAAGGTATCTCCCCTTTTTAAAAAAACAACGACAACACATTAATAATATAGACACTGACATGAAACAGATACTAATCTTCGGCACGGCGCTCCTCGGCCTGACGGCCATGGCCCAGACTCCCGTTCCCGCCACCGCGGAGCAGGGTAAGGTAATGGCCCCGCAGTCAGCGCAGGTATGCGCCGAAAAGACCGAAAAGGCAACTGCCGGAACGGAAGCCACGAAAGCATCGCGCCCGCAGCGCACCGGCCCGTCTGGCTCAACCGTCTACGGTTACCTCTCTTACCGCAACACCGACGACTTCGTGCCCGGACTTTATGAAATCAACACCCTGGGCGAGAGCACACGCCTCTGGGACTACGAGTTAGCCTCGCAGTACGCCAACCTGCGCGGAATGTGGTTCCGCGGCGGCAAACTCTGCGGATACGCCGTTATCTCCGTAGGGGGCGACGAAATGGTTGCCGGGGTGGCATACCAGGAACTCGACCTGCGTTCCGGCACCGTCACCAAGAGCACGCTGCTCGACATAGAAACCTCGATGATGCCCTACATGATGAGCTCGGCCTACAATCCGGCCGACGACTATATCTACGGTTTCGGCAAGACGGGCGACTTCGATTCGGACATTTACGCCTTCAAGCGCGCCAAAGCCTCCGACCCCTCGCAGGTAGAGGTGATCCGGGAACTGGGCACGGCCGGGGAGCGCTGCCCCTCTTTCTGCTACAGCCCGGTGGACAAATGCTTCTACGGAGTGACGGTAGGCGGCAGCTTCGTGAGGATGGACACCGCCGGCAACGCCGAGGAGCTCTTCACCGTCCCAATTGACCGTCTGGCCACGAGCACCTCTGGCCTCACCTTCTCCCCCTACGACGGCTGCCTGCTGTGGAATCCCGCCGTCTATGAAACCAAATCCTCGCTCTACGCCGTTTATCCCGGCGAAAAACGGGTGGAACTCCTCAAGACCTTCCCGGTGGACCAGCAGTTCAACGGCTTCGTCACCGACGACGTCAGGCTCGACACGAGCGCGCCGCAGCCCCCCGCGGTTACCTCGGTGGACTTCGAGGGACCGTCGCTCTCCGGTTCCGTAAGTTTCATGATGCCCGACAAGCTCCACGACGGGACACCCGTCACCTCGGCCATGAACTGGAGACTGAAAGGTAACGGACGAGAACTCGCCTCCGGCACCGCTCAGCCCGGCCAGGCCGTGACACGGCAACTCTCAGACCTCGCACAGGGTGACTATACACTACGCGTGGAAGCCACGCACGACGGCCATACGGGTTATCCTGGCGTAGCTCACCGCTACATAGGACACGACACCCCGGAGGCGCCCGGCGCAGTAACGCTGACGCCGCAGGGCGTCTCATGGCAACCCTCGGCGCGCGGAGTGCACAACGGCTATCTCGACCTCGCGCAGATAAAATATGAAGTCAGCATCAACGGCACCAAGGTAGGGGAAACGCCCTCGGCTTCGCTGGCATACACGCTCCCGGATGACGCACCGATGTACGCCTACCGCGCCACCGTGATCGCCTCGGCCAACGGTCTCACCTCCGAACCCGCTACCTCGGAGAAGCTCGTGATGGGCCGTCCCTTCGACCTCCCCTATACCGTAATCCCCACCGCCGAACAGGCCGACCTGGTAGTGACGCAAAACCGCGACGGCAGCCCCGAGTTCGGCGAATGGCGATTCGTGGAAGACTGGGGCGGAGTGGCCTGCTTCGCCTCCGGATGGAGTTACGAGCAACCCGACGACTGGCTGATACTCCCCGCCGTAAACATCCCCGACAACTCCGTGGCCTATAAGGTTACGGCAGAGGCAGCGCGCGGAAGCAGCATCGGCAGCCGCGAATACTTCGAGATCTGGGTGGGAACGGAGCCGGACGCGGACGCCATGACCATCCCCGTGCTCTCCAGGACACGCCCCCGCTCGCGCAACTGGGAAGACTACTCCAACGTCTTCGCCGTGCCCCGCGCCGGACGCTACTACGTGGCCATACACGGTTGCTCCGACCCCGACATGAAAGACCTCATAGTGCGTAACATACGCATAGAGGCCACCACGGAAGCCACCGCTGTGCCCGCCGCCGTCTCCGCCCTTGAAGTCACAGCAACGAGCGACGCCGACCTCACCGCAACGGTAGCATTCACCCTCCCCGACCACTACATCAACGGCCGGGAAATCCCCGCCGATACCGAGCTCAAGGCTGTGGTGAGCAGCGCCTCCACAGTAGAGGTTACCGGAACTCCAGGACAGCGCCTCTCCGCCACAGTAAGCACACAGCAGGGCGACAACACCATTACGGTACACTGCATCGCAGGCGCCCTCGAAGGGCAGGAAGCCGAAGTGATGACTTTCACGGGCCAGGACCTTCTCTCCTATATAGAGGACTACGAGGCCACGCTCAGCGAAGACAACATGAGCGCCCACCTCACGTGGAAAGCCCCTAAAGAGTCCCTTAACGGCGGATACTTCGCCACCACGGGCATCAAGTACTGGGTAGCCGAACTCCTTAACGACGGCACGATAAATCCCGACACGGAGCCGGTGCTCGCCGGTACCGACGTCTTTGAATACGACTACACACTGCCGGCCGGCACGCCGCAGGCCTTCCGTCGCATCGCCGTCATCGCCGAAAACGCCGCCGGACTATCCCCCGCACGATGGTATGCCGGTTTCGCCATGGGAACCCCCTACGCCATCCCGATGGTAGAAAAATGGGAGAACATCAACCCCTCCTACCAGCCGCTGCGCGTCACCGCTTCGGGTGAATATGCCGACGGCTCGTGGGCCTTCGGACAGCCCGAACTCGTTGACCCCTCCTTCGCGCATCCCTCAAACCCATATACCCTGGTAGGATACACCGACGCCGACCGGGCACGCCTGCGCATAACCATGCCCAAGTTCGCCACCGACGGCGGCGCAACGTACGTCCGCGCACAGTTCGACTTCTTCACCGGAGCCAACAGTGCCCGTGACATCACCATCCTCGCATCCTCGTGGGGCATGGCACCGGAAGTGATAGCCCGCATCCCGGAAGGGGACGGATGGACGCTCTGCGACGTTTTCCTGCCCGCCAAGTTCATCGGTAAGCAGTGGGTAGACCTCGCCATAGACGGATACGTGGACTCGCCCGACCACTATCTCCTGCTTTCGAGCTACACGGTAAGCGACGCCACAGGCATCGGCGGCCTTGAAGCCTCCACCTCTGCCCTCACCTTCGACGGGCGCATCCTCCGCGCCGCCGGCCTAACCCTGACGGTGGCCGACGCCACCGGCCTCACGGTAAAGACCGGCCAAGACGAGCTGGACCTCTCCACACTCCCCGCCGGCATCTACATAGCAACCGCCACCGCTGACGACGCACCCGCGCGCGCACTGAAGCTCCGCCTGAAGTAAAGAAACCGCAATTCCCGATCGAACAGAAGTAAACACTAATCACAGTCGTTTATCTCCTGCTTTCATGTTTACAAACCTCTCACACCACCCTACATGACGTCTGCATACAGCGCTCCGGCAGACCATTGGGGTAGACTTCCATGGTCTTCGTACAAACAAGGATATATAACATTGCAATCCAAATAACAATTAAAACTGATATGACAAAACTTTCGCAGGCGAGAGGCCATACCGGGCAATCGCAAAAGTATATGGAGCGCAGGCCTCCCGGGCTGCGTTAACCAAGTCCTCGTCCAATTATGGCGATTCACTCAATGGAAACAAGGGATTTTCCAAAGCAATCCACATACGATTAAAACTGATATGTCAGTTCTTACGCAGGCCGGGAGGCCTGCGCTCCATATCAAGGGCTTACTTTCTCCGTAAAAAGAGACGGCATGTTTTGATAGTTTAGCTCATTTAGCTATATGAAAAGAGAGACAGCAGTTTTGCGCTATCGTCTCTCTGATAAGGTGGCGATTGCCTGCTCTTCTGCTTTCGCCCAGGATATAAACCCGGTCATCGGCACGACGAGGTTTCTTTTCTCTATCTTTGATAGGTTGGTTATATGAAAAGAGAGACGGCAGTTTCAAACTGTCGTCTCTCTGTAAAGGTGGCGATTACCTACTCT
>ERZ780207.1072-NODE-1072-length-25214-cov-7.629596_pt1 | contig 25214 bp, 18 predicted proteins | sample MGYA00510977_ERZ780207 | MGnify/ENA primary metagenome ERZ780207 (study PRJEB29588, sample SAMEA2151383) | human gut metagenome | biome: human gut; feature: human-associated habitat; material: faeces | place: Denmark | collected 2008/2010 ... | reverse complement strand
ACCTTGGAGTTGAAACCGAGGCGCGTAAGAAACATCTTCATCTGCTCGGGCGTGGCGTTCTGCGCCTCGTCCAGAATGATGAAGGAATCGTCCAGAGTCCGCCCTCTCATGTAGGCAAGCGGCGCAATTTCGATCACGCCCTTTTCCACCTGCTTCTGGTAGTTCTCCACGCCCATCATCTCGTAAAGCGCGTCGTAAAGCGGGCGCAGATAGGGGTCGATCTTGCTTTGCAGGTCTCCCGGGAGAAATCCGAGCTTTTCGCCCGCCTCGATTGCGGGGCGCGTCAAAATCACGCGGCTGACCTGCTTTTCCCGCAGCGCCTTGACCGCCATCGCGACCGCCAGAAAGGTTTTTCCCGTTCCGGCAGGCCCTACTGCAAAGATGAGGTCATTCTCGAAATATGCCTTCACCATCTTCTCCTGCGTGACGTTCCGTGCCTTAATCGGCTTTCCGTCGTTTCCGAACACAATCGGCGCATCCGAGTGCATAATGAATTCCTCTGCGGCATTCCCGCCCTCGAACAGTTCCTCCACATCATAAGCCGAGAGCGACCTCTTGTGCATTCTTTTCTCAATCAGCATGCTGATTTTTTCGTTGAACCCGATGATGTCGTCCTGCGCCCCTTCCAGAAGCAGCTCATTTCCCCGGGCCACCACCTTTAGCTTAGGGAAATAAGCGCAAAGCGCCTCCAAAAGCCTGTTTGCCGGCCCGTAAATTTCAATCGGGTCTATCGCGTCAAGTGTAAGTGTCTTTTTCATGCGCCGCAAAAAATAGCGATTTATTTGCCGATGTGGCTTTTCCTTGTTCCCTTTGACCGGTGAACTGCCGGCGCGTCCTCGATGAACTCGACGTCGTCGCTGTTCAGCCTGATGCCCAGCCACTTGGTGAACTTTTCCTTTTCCACGGACGTCATAGCCTTGCTGGTCTTTGCCACGACGATAATCCTTTTGTCGACATGCAGGCTGTCCGCAGTCACTCCTGCACCGTCACCGATGCTGAGTTCTGTAATCTCCGGCCAGGAATTTATGGCCTCGCGTGTCACCTGGCTGTACGGAATCTCGTTCTTCTTGATCAGTTCTATCTCCGCTTCAAGCCTCTTGATCTCGTTGTCGCGGCGGTTTATCTCGCTGTCGGTGCGTGCGTAGATGCCCTGAAGAAGCTCCTTCTCCACCTTGCTCTGTCCGTTAGTGTGCTCATTGACGACCACCTGCTCCTGCTTGAGGCCGGCAGCCTTCGCGAGTTCGTAGAGATTGTTGCGCTCGACTGCGGAAAGTTCCTCGCCCGTTATGAACAGTTCGACCCGACCTCCATCTTCGTGGCTTATCTTATAGTCGTAGATGATGGAATTGCCGAGAGACTTGTTCTGTTGGACGAACCCGATGGCCTTGTCTTCGAAGTTGTTGTTCTTTATGAGATTTACAGCAGACCAGATGCTCGGGACAATGAATATGACCATCACCACTGCAATAATCCACTTGGTCCGCTTCTCCGTCTTGCTGTCGCTGAACTTCATCACATTGAAGCCGAGAACCTTGGTCGCGAGGTAGGTGGCGAGGGCGATGAACACGCAGTTGATAAAGAAGAGGTAGAGAGCGCCGAAGAAATAGCTCATGTTGCCGTTCGCGAGACCATATCCTGCCGTACACATCGGAGGCATGAGGGCTGTCGCTATGGCCACTCCGGAGAACACCGTGCCCTTTTCCTTGCGGCATTGCTCGAATATTCCGGCGCAGCCTCCGAAGAGAGCGATGAGCACGTCATAAATCGTAGGGTTTGTCCTCGCCAGAAGCTCGGTCGGGTTGCTGAGGTTCAGAGGGGTGATGAGAAAGTAGAGGCATGAGGCCACGAGAGCGATTCCCATCATCGTGAGGAGGTTCTTTCCCGAGTCCCTGAAAAGCTTTATGTCGTTGATTCCCAATGAAAGACCTATTCCGAAGATAGGACCCATCAGCGGTGATATGAGCATGGCTCCGATGATGACAGGAATCGAGTTGATGTTGAGCCCGATGGATGCGATGATTATCGAGAACGCGAGAATCCATGCGTTCGGTCCCTTGAAGTAAATGTTCGACCTTATCGACTGCTCGGCCGCGGCCGTGTCCATATGTCCGGACAAATCCACTATGTCTTTGAAGAAATGTCCAACCTTACCGAAAAATTTCATATATACCTATGTTAAATTATAGATTTTTGAAACACTATGTCGTAAACAGACTGCAAATATATGGATTTTTATCCTAAATTTGCAGATTGCTTTGAACGTGTCATCCCGAGGATGCGCGAAACTGCATCGAAACAGTGTATAACTCAAGTTTCGCAAGTGCGAGCTTGAAATGTTCAAGCAATGCCGAAAAGTTGATGAATATGAAAAGAACTGCCATTTTTGCCTTGACTGCCGCCACCTTACTCGTCTGTGGTTGTGACTTTTTCCGCGGGCTCGCCGGAAGGCCGACAAGCGCGGAGATAGCTGAGAAACGTGTCGCCATAGAAGCTGTGAAGGCGGAGGCCGCGGCCCGTGAGCAGGCACGCCTGGATTCCCTGCGCATTGTGGAGGAGGCTGCGGCGGATTCTATTGCCGCCCTGTCGAAGCTTGGGACTTTGAATGCAAAGGTTATTGCTGTTTCAGAGATAGGTGCAGTATATGGTGATCTCTGCCAGGGTTATAGCATAATTGTCGGTTCTTTCAAATCCGTTTCGAATGCCGGTAGAATGGCTGCAAAAGTGGCGGATGAGGGATATGCTTCTTCGGTGCTGAGGTTCAGCAACGGAATGGCTGCAGTGGCTGTGGAGCCGAGGACAAAGATCGCCGATGCCGTCAGGGTATACGAAAAAGTAAAATCAGAAAAATTCTGTCCGGATGATGCGTGGATACTCAGCAACAATTAATATGAAGGCAAAGTTGCCGAACTTCGGCGGGACAACTGTTTTTATGGCTCTTGCCGTGTTTGCCATGCTTTCTCTCTCATTTCCGGCCTTTGCCCAGTACCGGACTGAAACCGGCTCGTACGAGGAACTTTATGACAGCGAGACCACAGCCGCGCTGCGCCACCACATCCGCTCGCTCAGCTCCGCCGACACAGAAGGGCGTGCACCGGGTTCTGATGGGGAGAAGGAAGCCGCAGAATATGTGGCCAAGGTGCTGTCTTCCAAGGGTATCGAGATGCTTGACTTTTCTGCGGGAAACACATTCGGGGTCACACTTGAAAACGGGGACACCCTCACTTCACGCAATGTCATCGGCTACATTCAAGGCAGCGATCCCAAGCTCCGCGACCATTATGTAGTGATAGGTGCACGTCTCGACAACCTCGGCTCTGACAACTACACCGTCGACGGTGTCGCTGTGGAACGAATCTACTACGGTGCGAACGGCAACGCTTCCGGTCTCGCGATGATGCTTGAACTCGCAGGGATGCTGTCGCATAACTCCTTTTCACTGAAACGCTCCGTCATCTTCATCGCCTTCGGAGCCTCCACGCGGACATACGCGGGGGCATGGTATTTTCTGAACAGAGCATTCTCCGAGACGGCGAATATCGACGCGATGATAAACCTCGACTGCATAGGTGGGAGCAACGGTTTTTATGCCTACACGGCTTCAAATGCCGACATGAACACGCTCTTGCGCAGCCTTGAGGGGGACCTTCTTCCGATACGCCCTGAACTTACCTCCGCCGAGACCTACCCATCGGACCATAGGGCGTTCTATGCCAAGGAGATACCATCCGTATGTTTCACGACCGGCAAATATCCGGAGCATGGCACGGAGCGCGACACGGAGGCAATAATCGACTATCCGTCAATGGAAAGGATACTCGAATATCTCTATGACTTCTCGACGACTCTCGCCAACACGGGCATACGCCCTTCTTTCTACGAGAAGGTGACTGCCCCGAAGAGGAACGGCGTTGACTATGACGGCGTTATGCCTTACTACGAGTGCGACCGTCGCCCTACTTTCCTTGGCAGCGCAGACCCGAGGCAGTTCCTGTCAAAGTGGGTGTATCAATACCTAAAGTATCCCTCGGCGTCTGTCCGAAACGGCGTACAGGGCACGGTGATGGTGGATTTCATAATTGAGAAAGACGGGCAGATTACAAACGTGAAGGTTTCGCGTTCTGTCAGCGAAGAGCTTGACGCTGAAGCCGTCAAGGTCATTTCCGCTTCCCCGAAATGGAAACCGGGGCGTGTGGACGGCAACAAGGTCCGCTGCTCGATGACTCTTCCTGTCGAATTCCGGCTTGAGAAGAACAGCAAGGGCGGATTCGGGGTGAACAACATAAGGGTTAGGTAGTTGAATTGAATATAAAAAGGTATTAAATATATGGCAGATTACAATTTTAGAGAGATTGAAACACGTTGGCAGGCCTACTGGGCTGAAAACCATACGTTTGAGGCTCAGACCGACCCAACGAAACCGAAATATTACGTCCTTGACATGTTTCCTTATCCTTCAGGTGCGGGACTTCATGTGGGGCACCCGCTTGGCTACATCGCGAGCGACATCTACAGCCGCTACAAGCGTCTGCGCGGATTCAATGTCCTTCACCCTATGGGCTACGATGCGTTCGGCCTCCCTGCCGAGCAGTATGCCATCCAGACCGGAAAGCATCCGGAGGAAACTACGGAAAAGAACATAGCCCGTTATCGGGAGCAGCTCGACCGCATAGGCTTCTCATACGATTGGTCTCGAGAAATCCGTACCTGTGACCCTGACTACTACAAGTGGACTCAATGGGCTTTCCTCAAGATGTTCGGCAGCTGGTATGACAACGACCTTCAGAAGGCTCGTCCGATAGAGGAACTTGAGGCTGCATTTGCCGCAGGCGGCAGCGAGTCCGTCAATGCGGCATGCTCTGAACATGAGCCTTTTACAGCGGAGCAGTGGAATGCCTTTGACGAAAAACAGAAGGCCGCGGCCCTGATGAACTGGCGCATCGCATATCAGGGTGAGACGTCCGTCAACTGGTGTCCGAAGCTCGGAACAGTCCTCGCCAACGACGAAGTCAAGGAGGGCTACTCGGTGCGCGGGGGACACCCGGTTGAGCAGAAGAAGATGACTCAGTGGCAACTCCGGGTTTCTGCTTATGCCGGAAGGCTTCTCGACGATCTTGAATCTCTCGACTGGACCGACTCGCTGAAGGATATGCAGCGCAACTGGATTGGCCGGAGTCAGGGCTGCGAAATGGTCTTCAAGACTTATAATGGCGAAAAGGAATATGACGTGACGATTTTCACCACTCGTGCGGACACTGTTTTCGGAGTCACCTTCCTCGTGCTTGCTCCGGAGAGTGACTGGGTGGAGAAACTCACTGCCACTGACAGAAAGGCCGAGGTCGAGGCCTATCTCGCGCAGGCACGCAAGAAAACTGAGCGTGAGCGCATTTCACAGACCAAGACAGTCGCCGGCGTGTTCTCCGGTTCTTATGCGGTGAACCCTCTCACGGGCGAGAAGGTGCCGGTATGGATTTCCGAATATGTGCTCTCCGGCTACGGCACGGGTGCAATTATGGCTGTGCCTGCCCACGACAGCCGCGACTATGCCTTTGCAAAGGCATTCAACCTTCCGATAATCCCGCTCATCGAAGGCTGCGACATCAGCGAAAGCAGTTTCGATGCCAAGGAGGGCACAATGTGCAACTCCGGTTTCCTTAATGGAATGAGCGTTAAGGAGGCCATTCCTGCTGCGATTGACTATGTGGAAAGCCATGGTCTGGGACATCGCAAGGTCAATTACCGCCTTCGTGACGCCATTTTCTCCCGCCAGCGCTACTGGGGAGAGCCGTTCCCGATTTGCTACAAGGACGGTATTGCCACCCCGCTTCCTGAAGACAAGCTTCCGCTTCGCCTTCCTGAGATTGACAAATATCTTCCGACAGAAAATGGAGAGCCGCCTCTTGCACGTGCGAAGGACTGGAACTATGAGGGCAATCCTCTCGAAACCAGTACGATGCCCGGTTTTGCCGGCAGCAGCGCCTACTACCTCCGCTATATGGATCCACACAATCCGGACGCTCTCGTGAGCCGCGAGGCAGACGAATATTGGCGTAATGTGGACCTCTACATTGGAGGCACCGAGCATGCCACAGGGCACCTCATCTATTCCCGTTTCTGGAACAAATTCCTCTACGACCTCGGTTATGTCTGCGAGAAAGAACCGTTCCGCAGGCTCATAAACCAGGGAATGATTCAGGGCCGCTCTAACTTCGTCTACAGAATCATAGGCACGAACACGTTCGTATCCTACGGACTGAAAGACAAATACGAAACGACGGAAATACACGTCGATGTGAACATCGTGAACAACGATCGTCTCGACACTGAGGCTTTCCGCCGTTGGATGCCTGACTTCGCGGACGCTGAGTTCATACTCGAGAACGGCGAGTACATCTGTGGCTGGGCCATCGAGAAGATGAGCAAGTCGATGTTCAATGTTGTGAACCCGGATATGGTTTGCGACAGCTACGGCGCCGACACCCTGCGCCTCTACGAGATGTTCCTCGGTCCTCTCGAACAGAGCAAACCTTGGGACACCAAGGGAATCGACGGCGTCCACCGCTTCCTGAAGAAGGTCTGGAGACTTTTCTACGACCGTGACGGGCTCATCCTGACGGACAAAAAGGCGACTCCGGCGGAGCTCAAATCTCTCCATAAACTCATAGGAAAAGTCACAGCCGACATTGAGGCATTCTCCTACAATACAGCGATTTCCGCATTTATGATTGCTGTGAACGAGCTCACCGAGCTGGGATGCAACACCCGCGAAGTTCTTGAGCCTCTCGTGGTGCTTCTCAGCCCGTTCGCACCTCACATCGCCGAGGAACTCTGGCGAGCTTCGGGACATATCGACACGATAACCTGGGCAAAATGGCCTGAATATGACGAGTCTCTCACAGTGGAGCAAAACTGCACCTATGCGGTTTCATTCAACGGAAAGACCCGTTTCACTCTTGACCTTCCGAAGGCTATGCCTAAGGAAGAAGTCGAGGCAACCGTACGCGCAAACGCTCAAACAGCGAAATATGTAGCCGGAGGCAATATCCTTAAGATGATTGTCGTTCCGGGAAAAATTGTTAACGTAGTGGTAAAATAAATCTCCTATGGAAAAGAAAAAGGTTCTGAACATTCTTTGGGACTATCTCGTTCTGAGTTTCGGTACGCTTGTGTACTGTCTCGCCTGGACATCAGTACTCTTGCCAAATACGATTCCGAGCGGCGGTCTGACCGGTGCCTGCGCCATTCTCCAATATGGTACGGGCATTCCGATGTCATATTCGTTTTTCGTCATCAACACCATTCTCATCATCCTCGGAACGATAATTATGGGAAAAGGATTCGGATTCAGGACGGTATATGCCTATCTCCTCTCATCCCTCTTCCTCTATCTCATACCAAAATATCTCCCCGGATTTGTCATTCATCTTGACGAAAAGATGTTTGCGGCTCTGCTCGGAGGATTCATCGAGGCGTTCGGAATCAGTTTCGTCCTCAATAAGGGCGGCAGCACTGGAGGTACGGATGTTATAGCCGTATGTATCAATAAGTTCTGGCCGATTTCCCTCGGAAAAGTCTACCTCTGTACAGACCTTCTCATCATCTTTACGGTGGTATTCATTGACGGTATGGGTGTGACTGATGTGCTTTACGGCTATCTTGCGATGATTGCATTCTCTTTCGGTGTGGATTATTTCACGCTTGGGCCAAAATCGACGGTGCAGGTGCTCATATTCTCGAAAAAATATAAGGAAATCGCGGACCGGCTCATTTCGATGGACAGGGGAGTGACTGCGCTCAATTCTGTGGGCTGGTATTCTGGAGAGGAGAGCAAGGTGCTTCTGGTGATTGTCCGCAAGAGCAATTATCAGGCGGTCGTTAATCTCGTCAAAGAGCTGGATGACAAGGCTTTCGTGTCAGTCTCGAATGCCGCGAGCGTGTTCGGCGAGGGCTTTGAGGAAATCAAGTCTGGAGTGTCTAAAAAGAAGAAAAATGTTCCGAAGGTCTATGATGGGGCGAACGCCATTGAAAATAATGCGGAAACTGTTGGAAACGAAAAGATAACTCAAGGAGAATCAAAGTGATATGACGACAAGTACAGTACTGAAAAGCAACGTTTGGACAACAATGAAGGAATATGGGATCATGTCCCTCGGTCTGTTGGTCTATGCAATCGGGTGGACAATGTTCCTTCTTCCAAGCAACCTCGTGGGCGGCGGCGTTTCGGGTATATCTGCGATAATACAGTATGCTACCGGTGGGCATGTTCCTATGGGATGGAGCTACTTCGTCATCAATGTCGTGCTCCTTATATTTGGAATTGCCATACTCGGCAAAGGTTTCGGATGGAAGACAGTGTATGCCATAGCCTACACTTCCGTCCTTCTGAACATATTTCCGGGCATAATTCCTGCGGAATTTCTCAACAACCTTTCCGAGGCTATAGGCCCGCTTCTGTGCACGGTGCTCGGAGGTGTCTTTTCGGGAATCGGAATCGGCTCCAGCATTTCCCAGGGTGGCTCCAGCGGCGGCACGGACATCATCGCGCTGATTGTCTGCAAGTACCGCAACACTTCTCCGGGCAAGTTGATTCTCGCGATGGACGTTGTCATAATCACGGCTTCGGTGTTCTGTCCCTCGTTCAAACCGGACGGAACTGAGGTGGATATTGTCAACAAGATTGCCAATGCTGCCTACGGCCTGATACTCATCACCGTGAACAGCTACACCATCGATCTTTTCCTTTCCGGTATGAAGCAGTCGGTGCAGGTATTCATCTTTTCCAAGAAGTATGACGAGATTGCCGATGCCATCGCATACGATCTCCGCAGGGGAGTGACGGTGTTTCATTCCATGGGCTGGTACAGCAAGCAGGAGAGCAATGTTCTTATGGTAGTGGCAAGAAAGGCCGACTTGAGCATGCTCCTGCGCTACGTCAAGGCCATCGACCCCGATGCCTTCCTTTCCGTCTCCAATGTCATGGGTGTCTTCGGCCTCGGCTTTGACCAACTGAAAGGTAAAGGCAATAACAAAAAAATCGAAAAATAAAAACGCTATTTGTTGCAATTTAGCAACAGCAACATACATTTTTTAGAGCGCATACCGCCCTATCTTTGTACCCGCGGTCCGAAACAGTTCCGGACCGCGGGTAACTTCTAAAGCATCGGGAATCATGTTCTCTACTGTAATCTCATCAATTGCGCTCACATCTGCGACACTCGTCTCCGCGGTTGTGATCCTGCGTCCAAAGTTTCTGATGAAACGCCTGAGACTCAACATCTTCTTCAGAAAAGCGCCGGAACTCATAGCCGTCATCTCTGGCGGAATTCTGCTGGTCGTCCTTGACCTTTGCCTCGGACAGCACGTCAACAGCTTCAGCGTACTGAATCTTGGTGCTGTCGGTGAAGTCCTTGGCACCGGCAGAGACGGTGACCAGAGACATGGTCATCACCAGAGCCAGTACCAGAGAAAGGAACTTCTTCATGGGGTTTCCTCCTTTTGAATTTCTCCCGTTTCGGGAGTTTGTTTTTGCAAGTCAGGCGTTCGCGTTTCGCCCCGATTTACATATCGTGGCTAGCCTACCCAATATCTGAATCGGGACTTGGGGCTATGCCCTTCTTGCAGTTTATACTTTAGCACGGCTTTTTTCGACTGTAAATAGGTTTTGGGGTTCTGTAACAAAACCGTAATGAGAACGGCGGTTTTGTGGAAGGTTGATGGCGAGTTGTGGCGAAAGCGTGATGTTAGGGGGTGTTTTCCGGCAGATGGTAACGTTTCCCTGCCAGCACCAGCTCTCCCCTGTCCACCATTCCTTTTAGTATATGTGTGGCCTGCTTGGGGTCGATCCGCAGCTGATCCGCAAGGGCCTGACGGCCCGCCGTGCCCTCTTTTTGGAGGTAGGCCCGGAGAATGGGCAGGTAATCCGCCTCCGCCACGGTGTTTCCGGCGGGGTAGTAGCGGACGCCGACTCTGGTGAGCCGTCCCGCCTTGCTCAGGCGGTTCAGGTGGTCCCACGCCGCTCCGGGAGAGACATGGAGCAGAGATGCCGCCGTGTCCCGGAGGAGGTAGCCCTGTTTCTCCGCGCCTTGGAGGAGAATATCCTCCATCTGCTTGTTATGCGCCCAGACGGAGAGAGAGCGGAGGGAGAAGCCCTCCAAGCCGCCCCGGATCATGGCGGTGCGGCACAGGACGGACAGGCGGGACTGGTCGATGGGGTTGCCGGTGGCGGGGGCGATGAACACCCGGTTGGTGGGGACGTCCTTCTGCCGTGCCCGGACGTCGGACAACAGGCGCTGTGTCCGGGCGCCCATGTCGATGTCGTGGTCGGGAAACCGGATCAGGCCGGTTTGCAGGTCGATCTGATCCCATGTCAGGGAGAGGATCTCCCCCGGCTGCATGGAAAGCTGCCAGCACATCCAGATGGCAAGGCCCGCGGTGGAGCTGCCCTCCTGCTGGACGATGCGCCAAAGGCTGTATTCCGTATCGTCGCCGCCGGTCTGCGGAACGTCCGGCTGGGGGGCGTCCTCCCAGAGGGCGGCGGGGAAAATGCCCCGGAGACTGCCCACGGCCATGCCGCTGACACGGGCGGCGCAGGCCCAGCCGTTAGCCTTGATCTGGCGGACGATCCAGTCCCGGCGGAGATCTTTCAGGGACACGTCCTGCCCCTCGCTGTCCAAGACGTTCTTCGCCAGACGGGAGACGTTTTCCGGCGTCATGGGCTTTTTGCCCCGGTCCGCGATGAGGACGCGGTCGGACAGCTTGCGGTACCGGGCGTAGCGCTCCCGGAGACAGTCCGCCACGGAGGGCTCCAAGGGGACGGTGCGGTCCGGAAGCAGGAGGCTGCCGCCGTCCAGGTCCACCTGATCCCAGGTGAGTTCGTTCAGCTCCTTGCGGCTCAGGCCCTCCTGCCACGCAAGGCGGAGAATGACGCCCTCCGGGCTGTATGGGTGTCGGGCGAGGATGCGGGCCATGGCCGCTTCGTCCGGTCGTTTCAGTTCTTCTGCTGGCATGAATACCTCCTGTTGCGCCGAGGAAAGTCGGCGTGAGTCTCACGTGAGTTTTGTCCGAAATCAGCCCTCCATAAAACAGGAGAAGGCTGGATAGTAGCGGAGGGAAATGGGCTGGCCCAAGGCTGCGGAGCGGTTTTTGAGGATCTTTAATTCCAATTCCCGGGGGTCTTTCCGTTTTTCCTCGTCGATCTGGAAGCCGGGACGGCCCGCGCCACGGGCCTGCAAACCCAGCAGCACGTCGGCGGAGTAGTCGATGCCGCCGGATTCCTTGAAGGCGTTCATGGAGACCTCAAGGTTGTAGTTCTCCCGGTTGAAGGATGAGATGGCGAACACGGTCAGCTCGTACTGCCGGGACATTTTTTTCAGGGCGCAGACGATGCGGTCCAGGTTCTGCTTGTCGGTGAAGTGGACGTCCACCGGGGCGATGATCTGGAGATAGTCGATGAGCACTACCGGCTTTTCGCCGGTCTCCGCGATGTGGCGGGCCACCTCGCTCTGGATGTAGTCAAGGCCGGTCTCGTGGTCTCCCTCCCGGAAGTAGATGTGTCCGGCGTAGGCGGCGTAAGCGTCCCGGGCGGCGTCCAGGTGGGCCTTTTCCTGGGTGGTGTACTGGCTCCAGCGCCGGCCGTCCAGTACGCCGCGAGCGGTCTTGGCCATGCGCCGCCGGGCGGAGGTGTCCAGCAGGAAGCTCTCCCGGGAGATGGAGCGGGCCATCAGCTCCCACGCCATCATTTCAAGGGAGAACACCAGCACGTCCCTCCCCTGCTGAGCCAGCTGATCCGCCATCTGCATACAAAAGGCGGTTTTGCCCAGAGAGCTGACCGCGCCGATGACGTAAAGGCCGTCGTACAAGCCGCCGTCCAGAGCTTCGTCGATCTTGGGAAAGCCGGTTTTCAGCGGCGGGCGGGCGGCCTGCTTCTGGATGTAGGCGAGGAAATCCTCCATTCGGCCTGCCGCCGAGGTCTCCTTGTAGGGGGGCGGCTGGCTGGCCGCCCAATCGGCGGCGCATTGGGCAAGGAAGCGGGCGGTCTCGTCCCGGTCATGGCAAAGGGATTCGTTGAGATCCTTGCCGTAGGGCACGGGGGGACAGCGGTAGAGCCACGGGAATTCCGCCGTCAGCGCTGCGGCCCACGTCTCCCCTGCCGGATCGCTGTCCGTCAGCAAGAGGATGGGGGCGGGCTTGGGCAGGGTTCGCAGGAGGGCGGCGGCTTTCTCCCGGTTGCCGGAGCCGTTGAGGGCGGCGGCATGATAGCCCAGTTCCTCAGCGGAGAGGGCGTCGAAGGTGCCCTCAAGGAGGAAGATGACGTCCCCCTCCCCTGCCCCGGTCAGCAGCTCCGGCTGAAACAGCGGCGAGGGGCGGCCCTTTTCGTTGAGGTAGCGTTTTTCGGAGACGGCCCGGCGGACGCAGCGGCCGTCCTCGCAGGGAAGCACCACGCAGTCATGCTTGGGATCGTAGCCTAAGCGGAAGCGGGTGACGGTGTCCGCCGACAGGCCCCGCTGGGTGAAGTAGGGGGTCTCCTCCCGGTGAGCGAAGCAGTCCGAAAGATAGGAGGAAGAAAGAGGTTCTTCGCTGAAAAAAGACGGGACGCAGCCCCCGATCCCCCCCTCCCCCCCGTGAGGAGCGGCCCGCTCTGCGGGACGGTTCGTTATGTGGGAGGGTTCGGCGGCGCTGAAGGAGACGGAACGCCTTGCGGAGCCGTCCCCGTACCGTTCGCTGGCAAGGGAAAGGGCGTCCGCCGGGGAGGAAAGGTTGTTGTCGAGGGCGAGGAGGTCAAAGAGGTCGTAATCCGCGCCGCAGGCAAAGCAGTGGACCTTGTTGCGCTTGGGATCGAAGCCCATGGAGGGGTCCCGGTCAAGGTGGGACGGGTTCAGACAGCGGAACCGCTTGCGGGGGTCAATGCCCCGGTCGTAGAGGTAGTCGATGATCCGGGGACGGAGAGAGTCGAAGGTGTCGGGCATGGGAAGCGTCTCCTTTCTGGGTCTGATCAGGAGTATTGTAGCATACCGCCCCGGAGACCGGCGAAGCGGTCCGGGGCAGTAGTATATCATAGTATATCTATAAGGAGGGATGGGAGAGAAAGAGTGATTTGAGAGAAAGTTGGAAAAATCTTGAAGAGGATTAAAAATGCTTTGAAAATTTTGGTATAAAAGTTAGAGAAAATAGGAAAAATGGGATGGGCGGAAAAATGGAGTTTGCACGGTAGGAAGTTGGGAACTGCACGGGTCGAAGTCGGCGCTGCACGGGGGGAAGTTGGAATCGGACAGGGAAATTGGGGGGATTGTGGACGGTTTTTCCACGGAGGGGGCGTTTTGCGGCTGTTTTTCAGGGAAATCGGCCCGAAAATGGGTTTCTTGTGGAGAAGTGGGCGGCGGTTTCTGCACAATGGCCCGGAACGGGCGGTTTTTCGGAAGGGAGTTCAGACGTGGTTTCGTGCAGACCGTCCCGGTCAGTCTTCGGCCTTCGGCGCTTTTTTGTGGGAGGTCTTCCCTTTTAACTGCTTGGCCGCCCGGGTCTTGTCCAGCTTTTGGATGTAGTCCCAGAGGGTCTGGTCGATGCCTACGTTCATGCGGCCCGCCAGAAAGGTGTTGATGTCGTCATAGTCGAAGTCCATATGGATGGAGCCGTTGGAGATGCTCTCGATCTCCTCTACCGCTTTATTGAAGGGGCGGATGATGGCCTCGTCATAGTTGCGGTTTTTGACCTCTTCCTTGGTGGGCAGGCCGATGTAGTGGATGATGTCATCGATCTTGATGCGGAAGGAGCCGTTTTCGTCGATGGGGGCTTTTCTGGCCCGGTAGAACAGGTAGAAGGCCAGACGGTAGCTGTTTTCCGAAAGGTGGCCCATCCAGTCCGGGATCAGCTGGTAATACTGGGTCAGGAAGTGGCGCACGTTCTCCGCGAAGGAGATATGGACCTCGCCGGTGTACTTTTTGATGTAGGCTTCCGTGGCCAGATGGGTGATGTAGAAGGATTCAAAGTACTTTTTGAAGGATTCGGCGGTGATCTTCATGCCGGTGATGGCCTGCATGTCCTTTTTCAGCTGGCGGTAGGCGGCGTCCCGGCTTTTCAGGCCCGCCCACGCCATGTATTCCTCGATGGAGAAGGTGGCGGTGTTGTTCCGCCAGTTGTCGGCGTTGCCCCGCATCAGGGTGTAGATCAGCAGGCGGTGGGCCGTCCAGCTGAGGTTTTTCGTGTAGGCTTCCACCGCCTCGAAGATGAGGGTCATCTCATAGTCCTTGTTGCGGTAGCGGATGTTCTGGTTGCCGTAGGCGTCCGGCTGATCGTAGGTGACGGTGATGCCGTTGGACGCGGGATGGAACTCCCTCCCCCGCTTCATGTTGGCCCACACGCCGCAGATGAAGTAGGTGGCGGGGCTGTTGCCCAGAACGTCATATTCCTGCACCCGCTCCGCCACCGTGGTCTCGAAGATGTCCAGCAGCGTGGAGGCGAAGGCCACGCTCTCCGGCGCGGCTTCCGCGATGACGGCGGACACGGCTTCCGGATCGGAGAGGGCACGGGTTTGCAAGTAGGTGTCCATAATGGGGTAGATGTCGGAGAAGTCGTAGGTGTTCAGCTGGTTGCGGAATTTGCGGGGGTTTTCCTGCTCAAGCGGCTTGAGCTTGCGGTAGACGGACAGCATTTCCTGAAACTGCTCCGTTTCCAGAAAACGCAGCGGCTCGTCCCGGAGCTGATCCATAGGCGCGGGATCCTGAGGCATGGCAAGGCCCTCCTTTGAAAAGAGATGTTTTTCCAAGGATAGTTTAGCATAAAAGGGGGAAAAAGCAAAGAAAAAGTTCGTTTGTTACAAAAATGTAAAGAAAAGGAAGGGCGATGACCGCTCCCCTGCTCCGCGGGGGGCGAACGGAAGGGCGATGCGCGGACAAAACTCACGTGAGTTTTGTCCGCGTGTCTTGAGACTGTCAATAAAGCGGTAGATTCTCCGCGCTGGAAAGGAAGGGTGTGTGCGGGAAACCCAAGAGGGGTGTCCCGCACCATTGAAATCAAATATTTTCAGAACTTTTACAAGTTCTGAAAATAAGGGCAACGGGAAGAAAAGATTTTTTCGACCCGTTGCGCCCCCGGTTTCCGGGCGCAAAGCGCACGGAAACCGGCTGGGCCGACGGTGTATTCCTGCTCCACGCATGGCGAAAAGACTTTTTCGACACGCTGAAGGCAAGTGTAAACTTTTTTTGAACTGGTGAAAAATTTCACGAATTGGGTTGCCGTCGAGGCAAAACCACAGTATAATAAATTTAACACATTAAGAAATCGTTAAGAAGCAGGAGGAGACCCGTGAACACGAGCCGCTATTATCAGTATATTTTTCCGGGGACCATTGCGTTTTCCGTTGTGCTGATGCTCATTGGTCTCAGCATGGGCCATCCGGAGCAGCTCCTGTCGGGGCTTTGGAAGATCGTTACCATGCAGGATCTTCTGATCACAGACTATATCCACATTGCGGGCCCTGCCGCCGCTTTTGTCAATGCGGGACTGGTGACCATCATTTCCATTCTCATCATCAAGCTGGCCAAGGACCCCTTCAACGGCTTTACCATTGTGGAGATGGGGCTGATGGCGGGCTTCTCCCTGTTTGGAAAAAATGTGTTCAACATCTGGCCCATCATTTTAGGGACATGGCTGTATGCCCGGTATCAGAAGGAGCCGTTTTCCAAGTATGCCTCCGTGGCCCTGCTGGCGACGGCGCTGGCCCCGTTGGTGAGCTATATGGCACTGGGCAGCGTTCACGCCAGTCTGCCGCTGGGCGTGTTCACCGGTATTCTGGTGGGCTTTTTGCTGCCATCCCTGTCGGCCTACACCTATAAGATACAAAACGGCATGAACCTCTACAACATGGGCTTTGCCTGCGGTCTGTTCGCCATGATGGTGGTGCCGATCCTGACGGCCTTCGGTGACAAACCGGACTCCGTGCTCTACTGGTCCACGGGCCTCAATTTTGAACTGAGCCTTGCCTGCGGCGCCCTGTGCGTTGTGTTCATCCTCATCGGCACCTTCGGCTGTGGCGATCCCGCATGGGCCGTGTGGGCCGGATACCGGCGCCTGCTGAGCACCACGGGCCGGGCACCCAACGATTATCTGCGTATGTTCGGCGCCGGACCGGTGATGGTGAATATCGGCATCAACGGTCTGATCGGCATTGCCTATGTGCTGTTGGTAGGGGGTGACCTCAACGGCCCCACTCTGGGCGGTATTTTCACCATTATGGGCTTCTCCGCCTTCGGAAAGCATCCCCGGAACATCATCCCCGTGATGTTCGGCGTGTGGCTGGGGGCCTACGGTATGCATTACGAACCCAATTACCCGGCACTTCAGCTGGCGGGCCTGTTTGGGACCACGCTGGCCCCCGTTGCCGGCCACTTTGGCCCGGTATGCGGCATACTGGCGGGGTTCATCCACTCGGCGCTGGTACTGCAGACCGGCGGCCCGGTGGCGGGATTGAACCTCTACAACAACGGCTTTTCCGGCGGCCTTATCGCCATTGTGCTCTATCCGACCCTGACGGCCATTATCCGCCATCGCCGGCCGAAGCTCCGGGATGCGGATTACTATGACCTCTTTGAGGCGGATCAGCCCATCAATATGTCTAACTGGCATACCCACCGCCCCACGCCTGAGGAAAAGGCCACGGAAGCGGCTGGCCGCATGACGGATGATCTGCCGGAGCGGGAGGGCTTTCAGCGGATGCAGAAAAATGAGAAGAAAGAAAACGGGTAGGACTTGCCCTTTGGGTAAGTTTGTGACATAATATCCTCTGAACCATTAAGCTTTTGGGTAAAAAGGAGCAGAAAAAATGACCCCAAAGAAAATTGCCCTGCTGACGGACTCCAGTGCCGACCTGCGTTGGGATCAGGCCAGGGAAAACAATATCTTTTTTGTCCCGCTGCGGATCCTGTGCGAGGACGGCGAATATCTGGACGGCGTCAACATCACCGGCCCGGATATTTATCAGCGGCTTCATAACGGCGAGCTGCCCCAGACCTCCCTGCCCCGTGTGGAGGACTTCAGCGCGAAGCTCCGGGAGATCTTTGATCTGGGATATGACGGCGTGATCGCCGTCATGCTGTCCAGCGGCCTGTCCGGGACCTATAATCTGGCCCGGATCCTGGCGGGAGAATGTGCGGAGCAGGGCTATGCCATGAAGGTGTTTGACTCTGTCAGCGGCGCTTTGGGTCAGGGCATGACGGTGCTGCAGCTGGCTGAGGACATCAAAAACGGCATGGACTGGGAAGAACTGACGGAGCGCCGGGCTCCGCAGCTCATCGCCAACACCTATCCCTTCTTTTCTGTGGATACGCTGGAGTATCTGGTGAAGGGCGGCCGGATCGGCAAGGTCACGGCTATGGCCGGCACCATGCTCCAGATCAAGCCCATCATCACCTTTGCACCGGACGGACAGCTGCAATCTGTGGCCAAGGTCCGGGGACGGCATCAGGTGATGCGGAAGCTGGTGGATATGGCTGTGGACCGCTGCGGCGAACACAAGCGGTATAATCTGGCGGTGGCCCATGGCGGCGCACCGGAAGAAATGGAGACCGTGCGGCAGATGCTGACAGAGGCACTACCCAACAGCGACCACCTGTGGGACGGCGAGATCGACGGCACCCTCAGCGTCTACATCGGAGACGGTGTGCTGGGCGCTGCCGTTCAGGTGCTGGACTGACCAAAAAGCAGAATACCAGAAACAGACACCCCGCCTCGGCGGGGTGTCTTTCTATCATAGACAAAATGACGGAAAATGCTTGCAAAACAGAAAAGACTGTGATACTCTTAAAATTAGAGAAATGTAACAAAGGAGGAGCGCTCATGCTGGATATTTTTGAGATCCTTGGACCAATTATGGTAGGTCCCTCCAGTTCCCACACGGCGGGAGCTGTGCGCATCGGGCGGATGGCCCGGACCCTTTTGGGAGAACTGCCGGTGAAGGCGGACATTGGATTGTACGGTTCCTTTGCGGAGACCGGCCGGGGCCACGGTACGGACCGGGCGCTGGTGGCAGGGCTGCTGGGTATGAAGCCCGATGATCTGCGAATCCCGGAGAGCTTCTCCGTGGCAAAGGAGCAGGGACTGTCCTTTGTGTTCCATCCCGCCGAGCTGCGGGAGGCTCACCCCAACACGGCAGTGCTGACGGTGGAGGGTGCCAGCGGAAAAAAGACCAAAGTGCAGGCAGCGTCCATCGGCGGCGGCCGGATCCGGGTGGATCAGCTGGATGGCGTGGCAGTGGACTTCACCGGTATCTTCAACACCCTGATCGTCCGTCACATGGACGTGCCCGGCGAGCTGGCGACCCTGACCAAGGTGCTCTCTGACGGCGGCATCAACATTGCCAATATGAGTCTGGTGCGTGACCGCCGGGGCGGCAGCGTTATGACGATTTTTGAGATCGACCAGCCGGTGCCCGCGGCGGAGCTGGAGCAGCTGAAGGCAGTACCCCAGGTGCTTGGCGTGATCTATTACGAGAAGGAGGACGACTGATATGGCTCTGAATTCCATGCAGGAGATCTTTGAAAAGGCGGCTTCCCGGTCCATCCCCTTCTGGCGGGTGGTTCTGGAAACCGATATGGAGGAGCGGCAGGTAACGGAAGAGCAGTCCATGGAAAAAATGCGGGCTGCCTGGCATGCTATGCTGGAATCTGCCGTCAGCTACCAGGGTGACCAGCGTTCCCGCAGCGGCCTTGTGGGCGGCGACGGCGCCCGGATGCGGCGCTACGCCGCGGCGGATACTACATACAGCGGCCCCTATGTGCAGGAGGTCATTGCTACGGCCCTCAGCGTAGGCGAGTCCAACGCCTGCATGCGGAAGATCGTGGCGGCACCAACCGCAGGCGCCTGCGGTGTACTGCCTGCGGTACTGGTGCCTCTGTACCAGATGGGCCGCGCCACCGAGGAAGAGATTTTGCAGGCTCTGTACACCGCTTCCGGCATTGGTGCGGTGGTCAGCTTCCGGGCCTGTATCGCCGGTGCTTCCGGCGGCTGTCAGGCGGAGATCGGCACGGCTTCCGCTATGGCGGCTGGCGCTCTGACCTCCCTGCGGGGCGGCGATCCTCAGCAGATCGGCCACGCGGCGGCCATGGCCCTGAAAAATCTGATGGGTTTGGTGTGCGACCCGGTGGCGGGTCTGGTGGAAGTCCCCTGCGTGAAGCGGAATGTGGTAGGCTCTGTCAACGCCGTCAGCTGCGCGGATATGGCGCTGGCCGGCGTGGAAAGCCGGATCCCTGTGGACGAGGTCATCGACTGCATGGGTGAGGTAGGCCGCCGGATGCCTATGGAGATGCGGGAGACCGCTTTGGGCGGTCTGGCTGCCACGCCTACCGGCAAGGCCGTCAAGGAACGGATGGAGCAGCAGGACTGACCCGAATTGAATCAAAAAAGCGTTGGGAACAATTGTTCCCAACGCTTTTTTTGATAGTTGCGATTTTATTTGTCGAGAATGTGGACGTTGAGGTGATCGTAGGTCATTTCAACATTGTGCTTGGCGAAGGTGTCCCGCAGCTTCTCATTGATGGAGTGGTAGGCGGGCCAGTAGTTCTCCACGGTGCACCAGCAGTAAATGGTGTATTCGATGGAGCTTGCGCCGTAGTCGGTAAGATGCACCGCCGGGGCCGGGTCCGGCAGGATGTTGGCGGTGGCTTCCACGGCCTCCATACAAGCGGTCATGACGGTTTCCGTGGGCGCGTCATAGGAGGCAGTGACGGTCCGGACGATCCGGCGTCGGCCCAGAACGGTATAATTGATGATCTTGGAAGAGGAGAGGTCCTTGTTGGGCATCAGGATCATCTGACCGTTGGCGGTCTCCAGCTTCGTGTGGTTCAGACCGATTTCGCGGACAGTACCGGAGGTGCCGCCGGCTTCGATGAAGTCCCCCAGAGCGAAGGGGTGGGAGGAGAGGATCACCAGCCCCCCAGCCACGTTGCCTAAAATGTCCTCCGCTGCAAGGGTGATGCCCAGGGTCAGGACGGACAGCAGCGCCGTCAGGGAGGAGGTGTTGATGCCCAGCGCTTCCGCGGTGATGATGACCGTCAGCACATAGAGGAGCACCTTTGCGCTGGTGCGAATGACCTTTTGCAGCCGCTCGTTGACCTTCTGCATCCGGCTCAGCAGCCGGGTGACGACCTTCATAATGAGCCGCACGGCGATGAGGCAGACCAGCAGTGTCACCAGAGCGGAGAGGATCTTGCTGAGACTGTATCCCCCTACGGCGGTGTTCAGAATTTGCTTAATATTCATGCAATCGTATCTCCGTTACCGTCCGGCCTTCCGGTCGGCCTCAATGAGCCGCTTCAGACCCTCCACGGCCACCTTTACGGAGGCAGAGGTGTCCTCGCTCATTTTCTGGTCCAGACCTGCGGCCTCCCGCTCCTGATTCCAGATCACGTGGAAGCAGCTTCCACAGCGGCAGCCCAGCGCGGCGGCCTCCACGAACAGAGCGGCGGATTCCATCTCGCTGGCCTTGACGCCCAGCCGCTTCCAGCTCTCCCACTTGGCCTTCAGCTCATAGCTGACGGGGGAGGCGTCGGGGCTGTGCTGGCCGTAAAAGCTGTCCTTGCACTGGACCACGCCGATGTGGAGGGGATAACCCATCGCCTTGGTAGCGTCTACCAATGCGTTGGTGATCTCCCAGTCCGCCACGGCGGGGAATTCGATGGGGGCGTATTCCAGACTGGTGTGCTCGAAGCGGATGGCGCCGGTGGCCACCACAATGTCGCCGGACTGCACGTTCAGGTCGATGCCGCCGCAGGTGCCAGTGCGGATGAAGGTGTCCGCGCCGCACTTGTGCAGTTCCTCCATGGCGATAGCGGCGGAGGGGCCGCCGATGCCGGTGGAGCAGGCGGTGACCTTTTCACCCAGCAGCGTGCCGGTCCAGACGTTGAACTCCCGGTTGTAGGCCACCTGATGGGCGTCATCAAACAGGGCGGCGATGGCGGGCACCCGGCCCGGATCTCCGGGGAGGATGCAATACCGGCCTACGTCGCCGGGGACGCAGTGAATATGAAATTGCTTTTTCAGTTTCTGCATGACATTCACGTTCCTTTCACGCGGCCGATCCGACCGGCTGATAACCTTTCGTATAACAGATAGTATAACAGATAAAAGTCTGATTTGTAAAGCCTCGGCAAAAGGACGGGAGAGGAAGGCGGTTCTCACCACCAAATTGTCTGAAATTTGTCAATTATGCCGAATTGATTCCTTGCACAATTCTTAACTTGAGTTTAGTGACTAAAAAATATATAATAATGGTTGTTTTGCAAGTGCAAAATGACGAAGATAGGAAGAAGCGAAGGAAAGGTGTGAAACCGACGATGTTGGATCAGAGTTATTACGAAACTGCCAACGAAATTATCAGCCGGTACCCTCTGGAGGAAAAATCCCTGATCCCCATTATTCAGGACATCCAGGCGACCTACCGGTATCTCCCGCCGGATCTTTTGGACTATGTGGCCAAAAAGATCGGCATTACAGAGACCAAGGCTTACAGCGTGGCCAGCTTTTATGAGAACTTCTCCTTTGAACAGAAGGGAAAGTATGTGCTCAAGATCTGCGACGGAACGGCCTGCCATGTCCGCAAATCCACGCCGGTGCTGCAGTACCTGCGTCAGGAACTGGGACTCAGTGAGACCAAGCAGACCACCGATGACCTGATGTTCACGGTGGAAGTGGTGTCCTGCCTGGGCGCCTGCGGTCTGGCCCCGGCCATGATGGTCAACGAGCAGGTCCATCCCAAAATGACGCCGGAAAAGGCGGCGGAGCTGCTCAAGGAGCTTCGGGCCAAGGAAGAGGAGGGGCGGAACGATGATCAGAATTGAAAACCGGTTCCAGCTCAAGCAGGTCCGGGCGGAATGCCAGGCTGAGACTAAGCAGGAAAAGTGCCGGGTGCTGATCTGCGGCGGCACGGGCTGTCTGGCCGGCGGCTCCGCCAAGCTCTATGAGCACATGAAGGAGTTGGCTGCGGAGCATGAAAACGTTCAGGTGGAGATCGGCCCGGAGATCGCCCATATCGGCGTCCACAAGAGCGGCTGCCACGGCTTCTGCGAAATGGGCCCCCTGATGCGGATCGAGCCTTACGGCTATCTCTACTTAAAGGTGCAGGAGAGCGACTGCGGCGAGATCTTTGAAAAAACGGTCCTCCGGGGTCAGCCGGTGGAGCGGCTGATGTTCCGTCAGGATAACAAGGTCTATCCCTCTGAGGAGGAGATCCCCTTCTACGCCAAGCAGACCCGCCTGGTGCTGAAGAACTGCGGCCATATCGACGCGGAGCGCATTGAGGCGGCCATTGCTGCCGGCGCTTACGAGGGCCTTGAAAAAGCCCTCTTTGAAATGACGCCCAAGGCCGTCATTCAGGCCATTGCCGACTCCAAGCTCCGGGGCCGCGGCGGCGCGGGCTTCCCTGCCGGCAAAAAATGGAGCCAGGTGGCTGCCCAGAAGGAGACCGTCCGCTACGTGGTCTGCAATGGCGACGAGGGTGACCCCGGCGCGTTCATGGACCGCAGCATCATGGAGGGCGATCCTCACCGAATGATCGAGGGTATGCTGATTGCGGCCTATGCCGTAGGCGCGCAGGAGGGCTATATCTATGTCCGTGCAGAGTATCCTCTGGCCATTGAACGCCTGAAGCTGGCCATTGCGCAGGCAGAGGAAGCCGGATTCCTGGGTGACAACATTCTTGGTACGGACTTCTGCTTCCGTCTGCATATCAACCGGGGCGCCGGCGCCTTCGTCTGCGGCGAGGGCAGCGCATTGACCGCCTCCATCGAGGGCAAGCGGGGTATGCCCCGCGTCAAGCCGCCCCGCACTGTGGAGCACGGCCTGTGGGAGAAGCCCACGGTCCTCAACAACGTGGAGACCTACGCCAACGTGCCCATGATCATTCAGCGCGGCGCGGAGTGGTACCGGGGGATCGGTACGCCGGAAAGCCCCGGTACCAAGGCCTTCGCCCTTACCGGCAACGTGTGCAACACCGGTCTGATCGAGGTCCCCATGGGCACGCCTCTGCGTGATATCGTGTTTGACGTAGGCGGCGGCATCCCCAACGGAAAGAAGTTCAAGGCCGTACAGATCGGCGGTCCCTCCGGCGGCTGCCTGTCCGAAAAGGATCTGGACCGCCACATGGACTTTGACTCCCTCACCAAGATCGGCGCCATGATCGGCTCCGGCGGCATGGTGGTCATGGACGAGGACACCTGCATGGTGGAGGTGGCCCGGTTCTTCATGAGCTTTACCCAGCGTGAAAGCTGCGGCAAGTGCGTTCCCTGCCGGGAGGGCACTCAGCGGATGCTGGAGATCCTGGAGCGTATCGTGGCCGGTCAGGGCACCATGGAGGACCTGGATACCCTCCGGGACCTGGCGGATATGATCGAGAATACCGCCCTGTGCGGCCTGGGCAAGAGTGCACCCAAGCCGGTCATCAGCACCCTCAACGCCTTCCGGGACGAGTATGTGGCCCACATTCGGGACCGCCGCTGTCCCGCCGGCGTCTGCTCCAAGCTTCGGGTGTACAGCATCGACCACGCCAAGTGCAAGGGCTGCTCCAAGTGCGCCCGGAACTGCCCGGCGTCGGCCATTCACGGTACGCTGAAGTCGCCGTACACCATTTATCAGGACGCCTGCATCCGCTGCGGAAGCTGCGTGGAGCAGTGTGCCTTCGGCGCGATCACCGTAGAGAAGTAAGGAGGATGCTGCTATGGGATTTATGACCATTGACGGTCAGCGGGTGGAATTTACCAACGAACCCAATGTTCTGACCGTAATCCGCAATGCGGAGATCGATATACCGACCCTTTGTTACCATTCCGAACTGTCCATTTACGGTGCCTGCCGTCTGTGCACCGTAGAGGATGACCGGGGCAAGACCTTTGCCTCCTGTGCGGAGCCGCCCCGGGACGGCATGGTGATCTACACCAATACCCCCCGGCTCATGCGCTACCGCCGGACGATCCTGGAGCTGCTGCTGGCAGCCCACGACCGGGACTGCACCACCTGCGTGAAAAGCGGCGAGTGCCATCTGCTGGAGCTGGCTCACCGCATGGGCGTGGACCGGATCCGCTTCAAGAACCGGGAGGCCAAGTACCCCATCGACGAAAGCTCTCCCGCCATCGTCCGCAACCCCAATAAGTGCATCCTCTGCGGCGACTGCGTCCGTATGTGCGACAATGTCCAGTCCGTGAACGCCATCGACTTTGCCTACCGCGGCACCAGCACGCTGGTGACCCCGGCCTTCAACAAGACCATCGCCCAGACCAACTGCGTCAACTGCGGTCAGTGCCGGGTGGTGTGTCCCACCGGCGCGATCAGCATCAAGACCAACATCGATGAGGTCTGGGACGCGCTGGCGGATCCCAACACCATTGTGGTGGCGCAGGTGGCTCCGGCGGTCCGTGTGGCGCTGGGCGACAAGTTCGGCATCCCCAAGGGCGAAAACGTCATGGGCAAGCTGGTCAATGCCCTGCACCGACTGGGTTTCCATGAGGTCTATGACACTACCTACGGCGCGGACCTCACCGTGATCGAGGAGGCGGAGGAGCTGCTGGAGCGGATCTCCAGCGGCGCCAAGGGCCCCCTGTTCACCTCCTGCTGCCCTGCCTGGGTCAAGTTCTGCGAGACCCGGTATCCGGAGCTGGCGGACAATATTTCCACCTGCCGCTCTCCCCAGCAGATGTTCGGTGCGGTGATCCGGGAATACTACCGCAATCCTGAGATCAATCAGGGCAAGAAGCTGGTGTCGGTGTCCATCATGCCCTGTACCGCCAAGAAGGAGGAGATCCTCCGCCCTGAGTCCATGACCAATGGCCGACAGGACGTGGACTATGTGCTGACCACCACCGAGGTGGCCTCCATGATCCGCAAGTCCGGTATCCGCTTTGAGAATATCGACGGCGAGTCCACCGATATGCCCTTTGGCATCGGTTCTGGCGGCGGCGTCATCTTCGGTGTCACCGGCGGCGTGACGGAGGCGGTGCTCCGCCGCCTTCAGACCGGCCATAGCCGGGTGGAAATGGATCGCATCCGCACCAGCGGCGTCCGGGGCGATGACGGCTTGAAGGAACTGACCTTTGACTACATGGGCAAGGAGATCCGCGCCGCAGTGGTCAACGGTCTGGGCAATGCCGACAAGCTCATCAAGCGTATCCAGAGCGGCGAGGTCAGCTATGACTTCGTGGAGGTCATGGCCTGCCGCCGGGGCTGTATCATGGGCGGCG
>ERZ780207.1054-NODE-1054-length-25525-cov-4.739066_pt1 | contig 25525 bp, 17 predicted proteins | sample MGYA00510977_ERZ780207 | MGnify/ENA primary metagenome ERZ780207 (study PRJEB29588, sample SAMEA2151383) | human gut metagenome | biome: human gut; feature: human-associated habitat; material: faeces | place: Denmark | collected 2008/2010 ... | reverse complement strand
TCTCCGTTTTATTACTCATCCGTTTAGCTTTTCCACGGAAGTTTGGCAATGTCCCGATTCTTCGGTCGACAAGGTTGATGGAAAATACTTCATGACATTCGGATTTCCGGTCATTACGGCGAACGGTTTCCGGTCTTCTTCTTTCCAGTGACGCAGTATCAGCCGCTCCGTTTCAATAAAGATTTCCATAATTCAAAATTATTTGCTTTCGATTTCGCGGCGGATTATTTTACGCAGGAAGCGCGGAGGGCGGCTATTACGGCGGAGGTGAAACCGTTAGCTTCCAGTGCGTTGAGCCCTTTGATGGTGATTCCGCCGGGAGTGGTCACCTTATCGATTTCCGCTTCGGGATGTGCGCCGTCGGCAAGCAATGCCGCCGCCCCCTCGGCGGTGAGTGCCGCCACTTCTGTGGCGAACGCGGGCTTCATGCCGAGTTCAACGCTTCCCTCCACTGCCGCACGGATGAACCTAAGGAAGAAGGCTATGCCGCAGGAGGCCAACGCCGTGCACGCCGCCAGGTCGCTCTCCCTGACCACGAATGCCTTGCCGGAGCGGTTGAAAATCTCCTCGGTTTCAGCGACTGTGGCTCGGTCCACATCCTCGGCAGCAGCTATGAACGTGGCGCTTTTGCCGTATTTAATGGCGGTATTGGGAACGACTCGCAGTATCTTCAGACCTTTCTTGTCGGCGTCGAACCGTTCCCGCAATTCTTCGACGGACATTACGGCCACAACCGAGATGATGACGGTGCCCGCGTGGATATGCGCCTTGATTTTCTCGATGATGCCCGGCGCGATGTAGGGCTTGACGGCAAGTACAATCATGTCGGCGTCCCTGACAGCCACGATGTTGTCGGCTGAGACTTCTACCTCCGGCATTTCAGCCTTGATTTTGTCTAAAGAGGATTGAGTGGCAGCGGTGCAGACAATCCGCGTACTGTCGCCGCGCAGCGATGCTGCGATGGCCGACCCCATGTTGCCGGCACCGATTATTGCGATTTTCTTCATCGTGCTAATGGTTAAAAATGAAAAAGGAGTCCACGAAAAAACTCGCAGACTCCGGATTTAAGCGGAAAGACAGGGATTCGAACCCTGGGTGCCCGAAGGCACAACGGTTTTCGAGACCGCCCCGATCGACCACTCCGGCATCTTTCCTCGGTCGTTTTTGATAGCGTGCAAAATTACTGCTTTTTTTTCATTCACGCACAATTTTTCGGCAATTTTTTTTAAACTTTTTTATCTTTCCGGCACATCATGTTTATTATCAGTGTGTTATATCGTTAAATAATTTTGCTCTTCCGAGACCGAAAGTTGCTTTAATGTTTCAAATCCTGCCAATGTCAGTCTAATCAAGCGGTATTTGCCAAAGTTTTGTCCGGGCTTTTTTTGTTGAAATAGCCCCATGCCGCGGGATTTCACATATATTAAGGTAGGGTAACATTCTTTTATTGGCCGTTTCGGCGTTTTTTGTTAATTTTGCGGCGATTTATGAGACGCCCTCCGGGTGTTTGCTGCCGCATGTGTTATGTTGCACGCTAATGCTCTACTCTCTCAATTGTTTGAATATGAAAGAATTAAATCATGCTATAAAACCGTCCTTGCTCCGTGCGCTGATGCTTCTCTGTGTGGGGTGCATTGCCCTGTCTGTGGCCGCGTCCAAGCCGGTAGACGATTTTGTGGCCTCCCGGAATACCAACCCTTCGTCCGTCTCGGTCTATGTCTACGACCTTAAGAAAAAGCGCATGACCGAAGGGTATAACGAATCGGTTCCCCTCATTCCGGCTTCCATCACCAAAGCCCTGACCGTGGCCACGACCCTGCTTTCAACGGGCATAGATTATCAATACCACACCCGCGTGTATTACGATGGCAAAGTGGAGGGTAACGTGCTGAACGGCAACCTGATAGTTTTCGGTTCCGGCGACCCGTCGCTAGGCAGCCGCAAGGAACCGAAAAGCGCCAACTTCGCCGAGGAGATAGTGGGTGCCCTCAAGCGCAAGGGGATTACTTCAATCAAAGGGCAGTTGCTCTTCGACCAGTCGTGTTTCCCTCTCCCGGCCTATCCCGACTCGTGGACCGACGGCAACAAGCGCCGCGACTACGGCGCCGGTTGCTACGGCTTCAATTACGGCAATAATGCCGAGGGAGAGCGCGCGGTGATGAACCCGGCGCTGACCTTCGACGGCGAGCTGCGCCGTGCCCTCTCGCGCAACGGCATCGCCATAGAAGACAACGTGATGACGCAAGGAAGACGCACCAAGCTAACGGAACATATTTCCCCGCCCATCGACGACATTATGCGCTCATGCATCCGCCGCAGCGACAATATGTTTGCCGAGGCTTTCCTGCGCACTTACGCGCGTGTGAACCACCGCAAGGGCACCCCGGCCGAGGGCGCCGGGATGGAGATGGACTACTGGCGCCGCCAGGGTGTGGATATGACCCACGTAAATGTGGTGGACGGCTCCGGCCTGTCGCGCTCAAACCGTTTGACGGCCAAGTTCCTGGGCCAGGTCCTTCAGAAGATGGCATCGAACGTCAACTATGTCTCCTACTTCCCGCTGGCCGGCCAGGAGGGAACGCTGCGCAGTTTCCTGAAAGGGACGCCGCTCGACTCATACATAGCGCTGAAGACCGGCAGTATGTCGGGCATACAATGCTATGCCGGCTATAAACTCGACTACAACTTCGCCCCCACACACGTGGTGGTGGTGATGGTAAACAATCTGTCGGACCGTCCGGCGCTCCGCAAGGACGTGGAGCGTATGCTTCTCGATATTTTCAAGAACGAGTGAGGCGCTCCGCCGACCGCTGTAAATATAGACTAACACACTTACAATTATGAACGAAGAGTCATGCCAGGCGCTGCTGAGCGCGATATATGAGCTTGAAGGCCTTGTGGGGATGCTGAAAGGGCATAAGCACGATGCCTCCGTCCTCATCCCGATGATAAAGCAGAAGGGCAACCAGATAGCGAAGATAGCGGCGTCGATGCCGGCCGTAGCCCCTGGAGCCGCCGAAGCTGAGGAAAAGGAAGACCGGACAAGGCTTCTTGACGGCGAAGTGCACGAAGCCTTCGGCACCGAGGAGGCGACGGTAGAGCCTGATGTGGACCAGGCTCCCGCAATTACGGGCGCCGAGATTCCGGTATTCGCTCCCCGCGGCGTAATGCCCGCGCCTCCCGTGGTGAAAGCCGCCGGAGCATTGCATCCCGCGCCGCAGATAGCTCCCGGAACGCCGAAAGCCGCCTCCAAGTCGGTGCCCGAAAACGCCGTACCGGTTACTGAGCCGCAAGAACGGAAGCCAAGAAGGCCTTCGCTGCGCTCCCTGTTTCCGCTTAACGAGACCTTCCGCTTTCCCCGCACCCTCTTCAACGGCTCCAAGGAAGATTTCTACACCTCGCTCGACATCGTGGTGCCGATGCACACTTATGACCAGGCCTGCGCCTACTTCTACGGCGACCTGCAGTGGAATCCCGAAGACCCCGAGGTGCGCGAGTTCATGCACATTATAGAACGCTACTTCACCAATTCACCCTATTGACGATGGCCGGAACACTATTTGTGGTACCCACTCCGGTGGGCAATCTCGACGACATGACGATGCGCGCCGTGCGCACGTTGCGCGAAGCCGACCTCGTGCTGGCCGAAGACACGCGCACTTCCTCGGTGCTGATGAAGCATTTCGACATCCCTACCCCGATGATGAGCCACCATAAATACAACGAGCACGCGGCAGTGGGGGGGATAGTGCAACGCCTGCTCGGCGGTGAGAACATAGCGCTTGTCTCCGATGCCGGAACGCCCGGAATTTCCGATCCCGGCTTCATGCTCTCGCGTGCGTGCCGCGAAGCCGGCGTGAGGGTGGAATGTCTTCCCGGCGCCACCGCCTTTGTCCCTGCGCTGGTGGACTCGGGCTTGCCCTGCGACCGCTTCGTCTTCGAGGGCTTCCTCCCGCCCAAGAAGGGGAGGGCAACACGCCTGGCGCTCCTGGCCGAGGATCCGCGGACGGTGGTCATCTACGAGTCGCCGAAACGCTTGCCGCGCACCCTGCGCCAACTGGCCGGAGCTTTCGGTGCGGAGCGCCCCGCGGCCGTGTGCCGCGAAATCTCGAAAATACATGAAGAAACCCTGCGCGACACCCTCGGGAACCTCGCCGAGCATTTCGACGCGAACAATCCGAAGGGGGAAATTGTTATTATTGTCGGCGGAAAGGAAGGCCGTAAACCGGCACGAGAGAGTGCCGCTGATGCCCGTGCCGCCGAATAACCAGATTTATATAAAGCCGAAACTTTTCGGCAGGTATAACTTCATGACAAGTTGAAAAGATTATGAAAAAGTATTTTGCACTCATCGCTCTCGGAGCACTCCTTCTAGCCGGTTCGTGCGGCCGCAACAAAGATCAGGCACAGCAGTTGGATTCCGACTCTGTGAAAATCGCAGACCTGACTTCCGAATACAAGGAAGCCACCTCCTTCAACGACTCCCTGATGCTTCTGATGGGAGATATCTACACCGGCCTCGACTCCATCAATATGCAGGAAGGCCTCCTCTACAACCAGGGCGGCGACAATGTGGACCGCCGTGCCGAAGTGCGTGCCAACCTGGCCAACATCCGAGCCCGCCTTAATGCCAATAAACAGCTCCTCAACGAGATGGAAGGCCGCCTGAAGGCTTCCGGCAACGAAAATGCCGTGCTTGCAAAGACCATCACCCAACTCAAGGCGCACATAGCCCAGCAGGACGCCAAGATTGCCAAACTGGAGTCGGACCTGGCCAATACCAAGGGCCAGCTCGAATCGGCCAAGGGTGAAATCTCAAACCTCAACACTCAGGTGGCCCAGACACAGGAAGAGGTCAAGGTGCAGACGGCAGCCAAGGAACAGGCACAACAGGAAACCGTTGCCGCCGAAAACCAGGCCAACAAGGTCTACTACTGCATAGGTACGAACAAGGAACTGAAACAGAAAGGCATCCTTGAAAAGAAATTCCTTCGCTCCACCAAGGTACTGAAGGGCGACTTCGACCAGTCATACTTCACGGTAGCCGACAAACGTTCGCTCACCCTCATCCCCACTCACGGCAAGAAAGTGGAAATCAAGACCAACATGCCCGCCGGGTCGTACCAGATTATCGAAAACGCAGACGGCACAAAGTCCATACGCATCACAAACCCGTCATCGTTCTGGAGTCTCTCTCCCTACCTCGTCATTGAGGTCAAGAAGTAAAGAACCGTCAAGCCGGAAACGACGGCTTAAGAATAGCTTAACCACATGAGAAACAATGCTTTATTGCTTTCTCTCAGTATCCTTGCCTTGGCAGCGCCAGCTGCCGGGGCAAGGTTTTCTGTCGAGAAAATAGACCCGCCGCACTGGTGGACGTCAATGAAGGACACTTCGCTGCAACTGCAGGTATACGGCCGGGACGTGCGTCCGGCAGACTTTTCCGTAGATTATCCAGGCGTCACCGTCGATTCTGTGGCGCGCCTCGACGGCTCGCCCGACTGGCAATACGTCTATCTCAGTATTTCCCCGGAGGCCAAGCCCGGCGTCATGACCCTTAAATGGAAAGAGGGGAAACAGGCCGTCAGCCGGAAATACGAGCTGCGGCAACGTCGGCCGATGCGCGGGGCACAGGGATTCGATGCAGGCGACGTGCTATACATGGTGATGCCCGACCGCTTCGCGGACGGCAACCCCAAGAACAACCTCGACAAGACGATGCGACACCCCGTGGGCGCCGACCGCTCCGACCTTAACGTGCGCCACGGCGGCGACCTCAAGGGGATAGCAGACCATCTTGCATATATCGACTCGCTCGGTGTGACCGCCGTATGGCTTAACCCCGTGCTCGAAAACGACATGCCCGGCGGCTCCTACCACGGCTACGCTACCACGGACTATTACCGTGTGGACCCGCGCTTCGGTACCAACGCCGAGTATGCCGCACTCATAGACACACTCCACAACCACGGCATAAAGACCGTGATGGACATGATTTTCAACCATTGCGGGTCCGGCCACCCCTGGTTCACCGACCGCCCGTCCTCCGACTGGTTCAACTTTCCCGAAGGTTACGAGCAGACCAACTACCGCCTGAGTACGATAACCGACCCCTACGCCTCCGACTATGACCGCAAACTGACCACCGACGGATGGTTCGTGGAGGCGATGCCAGACCTCAACCAGCGCAACACGCACCTCATGAAGTACCTGACGCAGAACTCCATCTGGTGGATAGAGGAAGCCGGTATCGACGGCATACGCATGGACACTTACCCCTATGCCGACTACGAGAAGATGGGAGAGTGGATCTCCGACGTGAAGCGCGAGTATCCCGACTTCAATATAGTAGGGGAGTGCTGGTTCGCGCAGCCGGCCGGCGAGGCGTTCTGGCAGAAAGGCACTCCGCTGGCCCGCGGAGAACTTAAAGACCCCAACCTGCCGGTGGTCATGGATTTCCCCTTCATGATCCTGAACCGCGACATGGCGCCTTACCGCGAGAAGACCGACCCCTGGAACGGCCTCAACAAGGTGTATGACCACCTCGCCCTCGACTATATCTACACCGACCCGCTGAGCGTGCTCCGCTTTTTGGACAATCACGACACGGAGCGCTACATCCTGGAAGTGCCCGACTCGCTGGACCGCTGGAAACAGGGCGTGGCGTTGCTGCTGACGTTGCCCGGGATACCTCAGCTTTACTACGGTACAGAGCTACTTATGGCCGGAGACCGAAAGCCGGGCGACGGCAACGTGCGGCGCGACGTCCCGGGCGGTTTCCCCGGCGATGACAGCTCCGAGTTCACCCGCGCCGGCCGCTCGGAACTCCAGAACGAGGCTTACGACTTCATAGCCACCATCAACAAATGGCGCCGAGGAAACGTCGCGATAGCCAAAGGGAAGATGAAGCACTTCATGCCGACAAACGGCCTTTATCTCTACGAACGCCGCGCCGGCGACGACCGCGCCATCGTGGTGATGAACGGCACAGACGAACCGCTTGACGCCGACATGCAGCGTTATACAGAAATCGTAAAGCCCGGCACCGTGTGGCACGACATACTCACCGGAAAAGACATCACACTAATCCCGGAAACGGGCCGGCGAACATTCGCGCCACGAGAAATCCTTATTCTTGAACCGAAAAAATGAAAAAGTTACCGATATTTCTGCTTGTCGGCACATTGGTTGTCCTTGCCTCGTGCAAACCCACCGAAGAGGCCTACCGCAAAGCCTACGAGATAGCGCAGACAAAACGCGCCACCGAAGAGGCCGATCCCTACACCGGCATGGTGATGGTGCGCGAAGGGGACCCCGTCTGGAAAGTGGTGGACGGTGACTCGCTTCTTTATGTGCGTCAACCGCTGATGCGACTCGAAGGTGATTCGTTGCACTATAAGCCATATAATGTGGCCGTTGCGCAATACAAGATGAAGACAACCGCCGTCGCCCACGCCGAGCGGCTGCGCACGCAAGGCTATGACTCGCGCGTCTTCCGGAACCCCGGACAGTATTACATCACCGTAGCCGCGCAGCTTGACTCCGTCAGCGAGGTCGTGCCGTTCATGCGCCGCTACATGAAGGACCATCCGCGCGACACATACACAGGATTCCCGGGACGCCCCGTGCTCACTATCCCCACCGCGCTCACCAACCGCCTCTGAACCATTTCCTTTGAAATAAAAGAACGGGAGAAAACTCCGAGGTCGGAGCCTTCTCCCGTTCTTTATATAAAAATAGATGTGTCAGAGAGTGCCGTAGATGAGGTCGGTGTAGTACATCCGGGCGCCGGTCTGGTTCACGCCGGGACCATATTGCAGCGTGATGTAGCCGGTGTTGTTGCCGCCCCACCATGTGGCGGTGGTGACGTAGCCCGTGTTGGTGACGCTTACCGGCTGGCCGTAGATGGCGCACAGCTGCGAGTAGGCCGAACGGTAGCGGTAGTCGGTGGGGGAGTATGACCCGTACTGGAACCGGGCTCCGCGAAGGCCTGACGGACCGTAGTACATCGAGGCTTCGGGCCACGTGATGCCGAACTGCGTCACGTTGTTGAGGTAGACCACATCGTTGTATGTGCCCACTACCTGGTAGCCGGTGTTGATGAGGGAGTTGATGCCGTAATCGATGAGCGAGCCGAAAGCGAGGCCGAGGATGTCACCGATGGTGGGCACTCCCACACGCACGTAAGCATAGCGTGGCGGGGGCGGGGGCACGGGACGCTCCCAGCGGTACTGGCGCGGAGGACGGTAGGAGGGTCGGTAACCTCCGGCGCCGGGAGGTGGCACGCTGTTGGAGGGACGGTAGTTGTTGCCCGGGCCGCCGTGGCCGGGATTCCAGCCGTGGCCCGGTCGGTTACCTCCCGGACGGTTGCCGTTACCGCCGGGGCGGTCCATGCTGTTGCCGCCGCCGGGACGGTTGCCGCCGGGACGTCCCTGACTGTTGCCGCCGGGACGTGCCTGCGAATTGCCGTTGTCGGGGCGGTTGCCGCCCGGGCGGTCCGAGGAGTTTCCGCCTCCGGGTCGCACTTGCTGTATGTTGGAGCTTTGGCGGTGGCCGCTGGTTTGTCCGCGTTTTACGGTGCTGTTGCGCTCGCTGATGGTGCGGCCTTCCCGCTTCTGGGTGGTTGTGTTGCTTTGCCGTTGTGTGGTGGTGCGGTGGCCGTTGCTTTGGCCTTGCATCACGTTGCTGCCCGAGAGCACGAGGCCGAGGGTGAGGGCAAGGACGGGGAGGTGTTGTTTCAATGTTTTCATGTTAGTTGCTTTTTCTCTTTTGACCCGCCGGGGCGTCGGTGGTTTATATTTCGCTGCACAAAAATTGTTAATCGACAGAAAATTTGTCGATTTGTTTTTTATCGGGGAGGTATGCTCTATGGCGTGGGGCAAGTTTCCGCAATAGGAGCGGTTGAGGCGTTTTTGTTAAATTCGGGAGCAAATTAAGTTAATATTTCTCTCTTGCCCGATTCTATGGCTCGGCGGTGGGTTGACAAAATTTTTAGGGTGTTAATAACTTTTTTAAATATGTCAGAAAGCAATATTATTTTGACGTATTGCAATTGTGAGTGTTCCGATAGGGTTGTTGTGTAAGTGGTTGTACTTGCAAAATGTCGTAAATATTTCAGAAGCCCCATTCCTTCACGGCTCGTCGGGAGAGGGGAATTGGGAAATATAAGTGTTAAAAAATATTTTTTGTGCTCGTCGTACAATAAATTTTATTAAATTTGCCATACTTTAAACGGATTGACTGCAATCCGATTAACACTTCCGGAGGGTCCGGACCTCCGGGAAAAGAGAACATTCACAAGACGGCTGACCACGGGAGGAGAGTATGGAAATACCTTCTAAGCCATTGAAAAACTGATGATTGCCTAATTTCTACTAACCACGAGAACCTATACGATTCCCCACTCCGAGGTCGGAAATAACCTACCTACACCCGGGTTGCAGAGATGCTTCAGCAGTGTACGAGGTGTCGTTCCCTACCCGAATCCCGGTTTAAGGCAGCCGCAATTAACCATAGGAGAGCTTCGGCCTGAGCCGCAGCGTACCGCCTCCGGGGCCACAGGCCTCTCGATGCCAACCCGCTTGACGCATCATAAACGATTTGGCGGATACTTGCCGACTTCTGCCGACGACACCTTAAATATATAAGAGAGAACAATTACAACTATATCTAAACATTAAAAAAGTATGAGAAAACTGTTTTTACTTTTGATGGCAGTATTAGCATGCACATGGTCGCTGACCGCTTCGGCGCGCACGGTGACCGGTAGTGTACTTGATGCAGCCAACAATGAGCCCCTAATCGGTGCCACCATCATGCCGATCGGCGGTGGTCAGGGAACAGCCGCCGACATCGACGGTAACTTTACTCTGAACATTCCCGACAACGTGAAACAGGTGACCGTTTCATACGTGGGTTACAAAACTAAAACCGTAGCGGTTACAAACCCGCTGCGCGTCTATCTCGAATCTACCTCCACCAACCTTGACGACGTTGTCGTCATCGCTTACGGTACAGGTACGAAGGAATCCCTTACCGGTTCTGTGGCAGTCGTTGACTCCAAGCAGATCGAAGACCGCCCCGTAACCTCCGTTACATCGGCCCTCGAAGGTAACGCCCCCGGTGTCCAGGTCAACAACTCGACCGGTACCCCGGGCTCGTCGCCCTCCATCCGTATCCGCGGTTTCAACTCCTTCACCAGCGCACAGAGCCCTCTCTACGTTGTTGACGGCGTGGTTTACGACGGTTCGATCTCCGACCTCAACCCCAACGACATCGAGTCGATGTCAATCCTGAAGGACGCTGCTTCCTGCGCACTTTACGGTAACCGTGGTGCCAACGGTGTAATCCTTATCAACACCAAGCGTGCCAAAGGCCAGGGTAAGGTTGACGTCACTCTGCAGGTCCGCCAGGGTATGTACAACCGCGGTCTTCCCTTCTACGACACTCTCGACGCCAACCAGTGGATGGAAACATGTCTGAACGCATGGGCAAACGGCGGTGTATCGCAGAAATCCTATGATGACTATGCGAGCGCCCTCGCTGCTCTCTCTCCCAACTTTGTAAATACCTTCCTGCTGGGCCAGAACATCTACGACAAACCCGGCAACCAGCTCTTCGACCCGGCAACCGGTAAACTGCTCGGCAACGTCCTCCCCGGTTACAATGACCTGGACTGGTGGGACGCTATCTCACGTAGCGGCTACCGTCAGGAATACAACGTCAACGCAGCCGGCGCTACCGAGAAATTCAATGTATTCGCTTCCGTAGGTTACCTGAAAGAACAAGGCTATATGCTGCAGACCGACTTCGAGCGTTTCACCGGCCGTGTCGCCGCCGACTTCACTCCCGTCAGCTTCCTGAAAATAGGTACCAACATCGCAGCTTCTTATCAGGATTCGGAGGACGGCTCCGCCGATGCCGACAACCTGAACGCAACAACCAACCCCTTCCTTACCAACTTCTACGCACCTGTACGTCCCTACTACCAGCACAACGAAGACGGTTCCGTGATGATCGGCGACGACGGCAAACCCGTCTGGAACACACTCGGTCTCAACAAGGGTGACAACGTAGCCTGGGTAATGCGCCTCAACCGCAGCGACTGGACTACCATCAATGTCAACGGTTCTCTCTACGGTACCGTAATCCTTCCTTACGGCTTCGAAGCTACCGTCCGCGGCAACATGCTGCGTTCCAAGGTAAACGGTCTTGAATACAGCAACGACAAGATCGGTGCACAGAAAGGTGCCGGCGGTCTCGACCTCTCAGGCCAGAGCGTCAACTCCCACACTTTCATGCAGACCCTTACCTGGAACCACGATTACGGTTTGAGCAATATCGACGTCCTTCTCGACCACGAGAACTACGAATACAGCTACGACACCAACTTCCTGCGCAAGAGCGGCCAGCTCCTGCCCAACAACTACTACGCATCCAACTTCGAGAACATGGACTACTCGTCGCAGAGTATCGGCAAAATGCGTACTGAGTCTTACCTGGGCCGTGTACGTTACAACTATGACCAGAAATACTTCGGTGAATTCTCTATCCGTCGCGACGGTACATCCCGTTTCGCCAAGAACAACCGTTGGGGTACATTCTGGAGCGTCGGCGGTAGCTGGATTATCACAAAAGAGAAATTCATGCAGAACCTCGAGTGGCTCAACTACTTGAAACTGCGTGCCGCTTACGGTGCCGTGGGTAACGATGCAGCCGCAAGCATCTACTCATACTACAACACATTCTTCCAGACAACCTACGGTACATTCGGTGCCCTCGTTCCTTATGACCTGGCTTCGACCGACCTCCGCTGGGAATCTACGAAGACCCTTGACATCGCCCTTGAAGGTTCACTCTTCAACGACCGCTTCACTTTCAGCGTCGGTTACTTCGACAAACGTAACGCCGATCTTCTCTACAATGTGACACTCCCCTCATCCGCAGGTACGGCAGGCGGCCCTGGCTCCTTCGGTACAAACCTCTCCGTAATGCAGAACATCGGTACAATGTCCAACCGCGGTTGGGAACTCCAGTTCGGCGTGGACATCATCCGCTCCGCTGAGTTTAATTGGCACTTCGACATCGACGCTTCCTTCGTTAAGAACAAGATTGTCAAACTCCCCTACGGACACTCAATGCCCGCCCAGGGTCTGTTCTACAACAAGTCCATCTACCAGCACTACACTTACGAGTGGGCCGGTATCGACACTCAGACAGGTAACTCACTGTATTATATGGCACCGGATTCACCCGACCTTTGGGTATGGGACGACAACGGCCACCGAGACACCAAACAGGAACAGCAGACTTGGGACAATACAGTAGCTGCTGCCAAAGGCTCGGGCCACTACTTCGAGGATGAAAACGGCAACCCCCTGACCGACCGTACAGAGTATGCTTACCGCCGCGATATGGGTACCGCTATCCCGACAGTCTACGGTTCGTTCGGCACACAGCTCTCCTGGAAAGGCATCAACCTCGGTCTTCTCTTCACTTACAGCCTCGGCGGTAAGACTTACAACAGCAACTACGCTTCCCTGATGAACTTCGGCACCAACGAAGCCGGCGCCCTCCACAAGGACATCCTGAATGCTTGGACCGGTACTCCTGCAGTGCGTCCTTTTGAAGACGTATCAGAAAAACAGGATGGATCTTCTAAGATTTATCACATCAACAGCAGCGAAATCGACCCCAACGGTGTTCCTATCAACGATACCAACCTTTCGCAGTACAACAGCGCTTCTTCAAGCCGCTTCCTCATCAGCAACAACTACCTGTGCCTGAAGAACCTCAATATCTCTTACGACTTCCCCGCCAAGTGGGTAAACCCGATGAAGCTCAAAGGTCTTAACCTCGGTTTCTCTGTTGACAACCTCTTCATCATCACACGTCAGAAAGGTCTGAACCCGCAGTATGGATTCGGTGGCGGCCAGGGCGCATACTATGTTCCCTCACGCGTATTCTCGTTCCAGCTGACTGCCAAATTCTAATCTCTCAAATCTAAAAACTGAATATTTGACATGAAAAGAAATATTTTTGTAAAAGGTCTGGCAGCCGTTGCAGCCGCAGGGATGTTCACCGCGTGCTCCTCGGACTATCTTGACCTGCAGCCTGTCACCGATGTTACCGACGTCGAGGTGACAGCGACGACACAAGGCGCAGCTCTCGCCATTAACGGTATCGCCCGCTCTATGCAGTCGCAGTGGGGCGGTATGCAGGGGGGCCTCTCCGGTAGCGCCAACGGAGAGAACACCATCAACACGATGTACGGCGAGGCAATGGGCCCCGACAACATGGCCGGTATCCCTCTGGCTATGTGGTCGCCCGAAATCGTATGCGGCGGTGCTGCATGGAGCCAGGAAAATTATGTAATGAACGCACTTCCCTGGAAATATGCCTATACCATCATCCAGCAGGCCAATCAGATCCTCAACGGTATCGACGATGCCGAAGGCACAGAAAACGACCGCAAGTTCATCAAGGCCCAGGCACTCACTTTCCGTGCCCACGGTTATACTCGTCTGATGCAGTTCTACGCACCGCGCTGGGAAGACAGCAATAACGGTGACTTCTACTGCGCCGTGAAGCGTCTCGACGGCAGCACTGGAGATGCGCCGTTGTGGACTATGAACGAAGTTATGGATCAGATCTACGCTGACCTTAAGGAAGCTATTACCCTCTACGGCGAATCAGGCGAAGAGCGTGCCCAGAGATGGCATCCGGATGCCAACGTGGCATACGGCATCCTTGCGCGTGCAGCCATGATTAAACATGACTGGGCCACAGCCAAAGATGCAGCTGCCAAAGCTCGTGAAGGCTATCAGGTAATGGACAACGATACCTATTTTAAAGGTTTCGTCCAGGATGCCCCCAACAGTGTCATCTGGACACAGTCCACTGACCCTGCCGACATCTACTACTTTAGCTTCGGTGCGCACTTCGGTGTTAACGGCGCTTATGTTGAAAACTGGGGCTATGGTGCAGGCGCCATCAGCATGGATCTCTACCGTCAGCTCGACGAACGTGACCTGCGCCGCCAGATGTTCCTTACCCCCGACAAGACCAAAGTAGTGGAGGACGCCAACCGTGCATGGAACCTCGGCCATATCAAGGCTGAAGACTGGTGGAACAAGAACCTGGTTGTTACTTTCAGCGCCGGTATGGATCTCTCCAAAGGTCCCTCGAAGAGCTCCGATAAGATTGATGGTAAGTGGGGTCTCTATAACGTAGTTATTTTCTACTGCAAGCTCTATGGAGAAACTATCTTCAAAGGCAACTATGCCGACATGAACAACGAAGGCTTCATGGCTTATTATAAGACAGATTCCAAATCAGGCGACGTGATGCTCTCCCGTGGTCTCTATGGTACTTTGGTCACCATCCCCTTCGGCGCTCAGTTCAAATTCTGGGGTGAAACTCCTTACGGCACATCTTCCTATCCCTTCATGCGTGCAGCCGAAATGTGCCTGACAGAGGCCGAGGCCGCTTACGAAATGGGTGACGAGGCTACTGCCAAAGCTTGTTTGATGGAAATCAACGGCAAACGTATTCCCGGTTACACTTGCGACAAGAGCGGTACCGACCTTCGTGATGAAATCCGCCTCTGCCGCCGAATCGAGCTCTGGGGCGAAGGATTCAACTGGCCTGACTTCAAGCGCTGGAATCTTGATATCGTCCGTACTCCGTGGAAAGAGAATGACCCGACTTCCGGTAACTGGATGATCGACTACGCTCACAATACTCCTGCTAACTGTAACCACGGCTGGCGTATGCTTGTACCGCGTGGTGAAATCAACTTCAACAAGGGTATTGACCGCAACCTGCTGACTCCGAACGACGACGTCAACATCTGGTAATGAGCGAAACATAATCCTTTAAATAATGAGGAGCAGTCCAATCGGGGTCTGCTCCTTTTTTTACTTATAGGTATCGCAGTAAGTAAATGTGCACATTTACTTACGGTGCCTACTGTATTTATCTGCAAAGAATATGTGTGCCTGTCAGAGGGCTTATTTCCGAGACGCTTTTGGTGTCCGAACAAGGGGTGTTGCGAGTATCGCGACCGATTAGGACTCCAAAAACATCTCGGAAATAATCCCTCTGATGGGCGTAATTAATAAAACATCTATTCGTTTATTCTTTGAAAGTTTTTACGTTCATAAATCTGATTGCGCTAGTATTCCGCAGATTTTTCTACCGGTCTGAGAGTTGATCGTTAAACGGTTTTTCCTGATTTTTTTGAAGTCAGTTGTATTGTTCGGCTGCGGTATTTTCTCGGTTGATTAATTTTTTTTGTTAAAAAGTAGCGTGAATGTTGTGTGATTACTATTTTTTTTTTAACTTTGTAGCAGTATTCCCTTTTGGATACAGTTAACCAATTATAAGAATCTAATGCTTTTGAGTTCAGTGTCCCGGTACAGTTCCCGGACAATGCAGTTTTAAAGCATTTGTCAGCGTTAGTTCTTTTTTACAATTTTTCAGATATATGAACGTTATATCGTAAGAGAACCGAAGAACTACACCTTAGTAATAGGATATAATAATCTCGTGTAGAAGGAGCATGCTGACGTTAAGAGTTGGCCTCTCCGTAAGGCTGAATAGTAACCTGTCAACCATAGTCCGGAATATTTTCTCCGGCTTGGAAAGGAAAATTTCTTGTAGATTGAAATAGAAAATTATAAATTACACAAAATATGGCTAAGAAAAGTATATTACTGAGCCTGGGCGTCCTCTTGGCAGTAGGCGCTTCCGCCTCTCCGTTGACACCGGAGCAGGCTCTTCAGCGCGTTCGTAAGAACGGGCCGGTTCGTGTTGCAGCACGGGCTAAATCTGACCTCAAACCCGTTTACACCGCCAAGTCCGTGAACGGCGTTTCCGCAGCATACGTATTCAACAATGCTGGTGGGGGCTTCATGATCCTGAGTGCCGACGACGTGGCTTATCCTGTGCTTGGATACAGCGATAAAGGCTCATTTGACAAAAACAACATTCCCCCGCAGATGCAGTTTTGGCTTGACGAATATGGGCGCCGCATAGAATGGGCCGAGGAGAACGGCTTTACATCGGCCCTCCAGGCTCCTGCCGCACCGGCCGACCGGCATGTAATCTCCCCCCTTTTGACAACAGCATGGAGCCAGGAGGAACCCTACAACCTGCAGTGCCCGATGGACGGCAACTACCGCTCCGTGTCGGGTTGTGTGGCTACGGCGATGGCCCAGGTTATGAATTATCATGAATATCCTGAAATCGGAACTGGTTCCATTTCTTACCGCGACAATACCGCCAATCGCTCGATGGACTTCAGCAAAGAGGCCTTTGACTGGGCCAATATGGCCGATGTCTACGAGAACAAGCAGTGGACCGAGGCACAAGCCAATGCAGTGGCTTATCTGATGAAAGCCTGCGGCTACAGCGTTCAGATGTCTTATTCATCATCGGCATCAGGTGCATCCGGAAGAACCATCGCCAGCTCGCTGGTGAAGTATTTCAAATACGACGCCGCAACTTCCGATCTGGAACGCAACCGTTTCTCCGGCTCTGCCTGGGAGCAGAAAATGTATGAAAACCTGCGCGATATAGGTCCCGTGGTCATTAACGGACAGGCTCCGATGCAGGGAGGCCACTCCTTCGTTTGCGACGGATATGACGGCAACGGCTATTTCCACATTAACTGGGGCTGGGGTGGTGTTTCCGATGGTTACTTTGCTCTCGACGCCCTTAATCCCGACGCACAGGGAACCGGCGGTGCCACCGGAGGTTTCAACTTCCAGCAGAACGCTATCTTCGGAATCCAGCCGCCGCGCCAAGGTGAGATCCCCGTGCAGGTGGACCGCATTCTCCAATACGGGTCAACCACGGCTACAATCGAAGGCCGTACAGTGACTTTCGATGCCGAGGGTTACAGCTACAACGGCTGGGGCAATGCCACCAACCACCGCGCCGTCTGCAAAATCGGTGCCATCATTTACCCCGACAACATGACCGAAGTATATCAGGAGGTAGAGGGTAAACTTGGTAATTTGAACCGCCTTACTTTCCCGTCGAACGCTACAATCTACCGCAATACACAGAACAAGCCTGTTGTAGAGCTTCCCGAAATAGAGGACGGCAGCTATATCCTAACGCTCGCTTCCCGTCCCGACGACGGCTCTGCCGGTTGGGAACCTGTGGAGACACTGTGGGGCTACCGCAACTACTGCCTGCTGAAAGTGGAGAATGGTGTCTACAGCGTGACCAACGTGCCTATGGCTCGCCTCTCCGAATCTAATCTCAAGAACAATACCGAACTCTATGCCGGCAAATATTGCCAATTGTCCCTGACTGTAGCAAACAATTCAGACATGGAAATCACCCAGGGCTATTGCCCCGGTCTCTATGACGCTGACGGCAAACGGATCTATTCAGGCGAAAGTGTCCTTATTACCCTGATGCCGGGCGAGAATGTCGACAGAGTCTGGAACGCCCGATTCTACAATAGCAACGGTTCCATGGCTTCTGTTTCTGCCGACACCGAGTTCACACTGAAGCTCTTCGATCCCTCTACGGGCAACGTCTACGAGGGTAACGAATTGAAAGTCACCATGCACCGTAACCCCGGTACTACGGTGATGGCTCTCAAGACTGCCGAAATCATGAATGTTGAGAAACTTCCGTCTATCACGCAATATGGCCGTGAATACACAGACATCCCCGAAGTCAAGGACTTCAGGAACATCAAGGCACATATTGCATTCCAGGTAAACCGCGGATACTTCGACGGCCTCTTCTCGGTGAGCGTCGCCCGTCCCAATCCGGAGAATGAATACGGTTCAATCCCCGTAATGGACGCGTTCTATACAGCCACTCCGTTCCTCTCCAAGGGCGAAGCCTTCGATGAGGAAATTACATTCGACTTCCCCACGGCGCAGACAAATAATGTCTATATCCTGCGCTGTAAGTATACCAATAACGGCTCGGAAGTTGTGCTTACCACCCTTCCTTTCTATTATACCGGTACCAGTGGTATAGAATCGATAGTGACACCTGATCAAAACTGCGAGCCTGAATACTACAATCTGCAGGGCCTGCGTATCAAGGAGCCGCGAAAAGGCGAGATGGTGATTGTCCGTCAGGGTAAGAAAGTCTCGAAAGTAATCTGGTGAAAAAGTGACATCTGTTGTATCAGATAGATAATTCCCTCAAATAAAAGAGAGTGGATGTGTCGAGTCCCTGTACTCCGCATCCACTCTTTTTGTTGTGCAAACAGCAAGCGGAGTGTGCTTCCCAAGAGGGGAGAGCTCCGTTGCATCTTTTTATAAGCCCGGTGTATTTCGCAGTGTTCAAAATTCTCTTAAGTAAATGGTCAGATTAAACACATAAGTAGCTGCAAAGAATAAATGAACAGTTGTTTTTGAATTATGCATATCCGAGGGCTTCTTTCCGGCCGTTTTCGGAGTCCTCATCGGTCACGGTTCCCGCAGCACTCCCTCTTTGGACTCAAAAAATTCTCTCTATAATAAGCTCCTGGGATATGCACATTTATTTTTAGCAGGTACTTTCGGACACATGCTTATGATGAATTGCATAAGTAGGAATATACTCAAGTTTTGGGTTTGGAAAAGGCTTGACATATACTGTTCCCAAGGGGCGTCCGCTTCTGCGTCCGATTTGCTCTTTCCGCCAGTCTCGCAAAAACGAAGTGAACCTCCGGTCAGTGATGCTATGGCTCGGTTTATTCCCAAAATTCTTATCTGCGCGGTTCTGTGAGAAGCGAAGGTATCGAAGCGTCATAAAGTCGTGCAAGAAAAGAATTAACTCAAAATTACAAGTCTCTCAAACAAAATATAAACTTGGGTATATAGAAGTCGAAAGTGACATAAGGGGAAGAGTACCAAAATTATGTTTTGCGATTATGGATAAGTGTTTAATTTGACCACTTACTTATGGAAATATTAGCATGACTGTGATTAATGATAATCTAAATGTCAGTGATGAGTGGAACTCGCATTCAAAATTCGCATATATTCCTGACAGAATTAACAGAAGAGAATGAGTCGATAAAGTAGTCAAAGGTGATTTTAACTTTTTTTAAACTAAAAAAGTTGGGATTATTTGTGTCGAAGGGAAAAAAACTGTAACTTTGCACTTGAAGAGTGAAATAAAAGCTCTTACTCCACTTGAGAAACATATAACATTACTAACTAAAATAATAAAATGAAAAAAAATTACCTACTCTTAGCCCTTGCCGCTGCCACAGTCAGCACGGGCTTCGCAGCTCAGAAAGGTAAGGCTATCACCATCGGTGAGCAGTCAAAAGCCAACACTGAGATCGTATCTACAGCCAACATCAACGTTGACGGTGAAGCAACCAAAACCCGTGCTTCCTTCACCCGCGAAGACTTCATCAGCACTTACAATCTTGTGTATGGATTCTACACATTCGGTGACACGGATCAATGGGGCGGTAGCTTTACATTCGAAATCATGGCCGGTCAAGGCGCAGACGAAGTGATCCTTACAGGTATCCCTTATAGATATCTTGAATCTGAAAACGATCCCTTGCTCGTTAAAGGTACTGTAGACCTTACAACCGGTGAAGTTAAATTCCCGAAACAGCAGGTAGGTATGATCGGCGACTCTCCGATGATTTTCACGCCGACACTGTGGACGCAGAAAGATAATGGCAATTTCAGCATGGACGTGTCATACGATGGTCCGCTGGTACTGAAACTGAAAGCCGACGGTTCCGGTTTTGAACAGTCTCTCATGGGTTATAACCTCATGAATGGTGCAAAAGAGGGCTATGGCTGGGGTGGTATCGGTCTGTTCATCAAGGCTGACAAACCGACATGGTTCGCCTTCAACCAGTATGAATGGAAAAAAGCCGACCAGCAGGTTGACTTCCAGGATGACGGCTTCATGAGCGCATGGTTCACTAACGCCCAGCTCGAAGTTCCCGGTCCCAGCAAAGTAGACCTCTATGTAAACAGAGAGAACCAGAACCAGTATCTCCTTATGAACCCCTATGCATCTTCAGACGCCTGGAAGTCTTATCCCCATCGTCCTGCCGATGCTGAGAATGGTTACATTATCTTCGATGTGTCTGACCCCTACTGTGTTCCGATGATGGTCACCGTCAACAGCGGTTTCTATGACGAAGACGGCGACCAGACCTATACTTACAACATTGAAGGTAACTACTACTACAATCTCGGTTGGTCTACAGAAGCTATCCAGGAGCAGTTCCTCCCCGCCGGTGTTGCCCTCTCGGAATATGATGAAGATACCCACATGGTTACTCTGACTAACCTCTACTGGGGTTACCACGATGACACACTCGCAGGTTACTGCTGGGTAACTGAAGACGGAAATGGCAACCGCGTTCCTGCCGCAACATTCATCTACATTACGATGCCTGAAAACATCACATTCTCGGGTATCAACGACGTAGAGATGAACGAGAACGCTCCCGTCCGCTACTTCAACCTCCAGGGTATGGAAGTCGTTAACCCCGTCAAAGGTCAGCTCGTGATCAAGACCCAGGGTAACAAAGCTCAGAAAGTTATCGTTAAATAATCGATACCTCCCATAATTCAAAGGAGTTGCGCCCCGGCGCAGCTCCTTTTTCCATTGATATAAACTTGACTTAATGACTATTTCTGTTGATAGGGTAAAATCGTTCCTTTGGCAACATGTGTTGCTGCTCTTTTCGCTGGAGCTGATGACCATCGGCGTCGACCTCTGCATCAAGTCATGTCTCGGGAGCAGCGTCATTTCCTCCATACCTTATATCCTGACGCTTGCCGGCGACGACGGCATGGCGTTCCCGCTGACGGTGGGCGGATATACCATCGCCATGAACTTCTTTTTCGTGATTTGCCAGATATTGCTGTTGCGCCGCCGTTTCCAGTTGGTGCAATTATTCCAATTGGTGATAGGCTATGTCTTCGGCTGGCTTATCGACTTCAACAACGTGTGGCTCGAGCCGGTGGTTTGCGATACGCTGTGGTCGCAGATATTGTGCCAGTTCGCCGGTTGCCTTGTGATGGGTATGGGCATAACGTTTGAGGTAAAATGCGGCTCCGTCACCATGCCGGGCGAGGGGATTACCATCGCGTTGGGGCTCGTAACCGGGCGTCCTTTCGCCAAGGTGAAGATAGCGGTCGATACGGTGCTCGTCATCGGCGCCGTTGCTTGCTGTTACACCTTCTTCGGTCGCTGGATCTGGAGTGTCGTCGGACCCGGCACGTTGTTCGCTATGTTATTTGTAGGATTCGTGGTGAAGGTGCTGACACCGCGCGTCCGCTGGTTCGACACGCTGCTCGAAAGTCCGCGCTACGCCGTAGGCCTGCTCGCCAAAGCCTTGAGATACAAGGACTGATTGTACACGCGGTATTTGCTTTTGGGTGTAAATCGTCTTCCTTCCCGGAGGACAGCGTCCTCTTGTGCCATAACGGTCCCCATACTCCGGAAACACTGTCAGGGGGTGGAGGCGTCTGGGGTTACGGAAAAATCTGCCTCCTGCCGGAGGCGCCGTCGCAATTTTCCTGTATCAGAAAACGGTTCCGGCTGCTTATAGGGGTTATATCGGGCTAAGGCTTGGGGCGTTGTTTTACGGAGGCCGGGAGGCCTCCGCCCCTTTTGCTGCGCGGTTCGACTGGGCTGTTTTTTGTTGGCCTTTCAGCGTTTTTTGGCGAAGGGCCAGCGTCGTGTGGGGGTGCTTTCGGGACGATGCATCAGCACGTCCATCGGTTGCACTTTGTCGGCTTCGGCGCCGAACTGCTCGGGATAGATGACCAGCAGGTTATGGGCGTTGAAGTATTTTTCGAGATAGCCGGGAAGGCGTTCCATGTCGGAGGAGAAGGAGATGGATGTGCGCCGCGCTCCTATTACCACCATGAGGTCGTCGGCCTCCACGTCGGCCGATTGCATTATCCAGTCGTCCCAGGTGGAGGTGTTGCGGTATTCGGTGCGTATGCTGTAGTCGCCGGCCTCGAGCACACCGCGGATGTAGCGTGCCGTCTCGGGCGAGGCCATGAATACCACGCGGCAGCCGAGTTGCGTCGCCAGGTTGCCCGTGCGTTCCACCCACGTGCGGAAGCCGGTCTCGTATTCCCCTTTCGGCGGCACGAGCACCATCAGGCGGCGCACCGTGTCGACCGGTATGAAGCAGCGCGACATGATGAGCATCTTGTTGGATGCCTGCAGAAATTGCTCTATCACGGTGCCGAAGAATGTGTCCACGATGCGTGTCTTGCGGTGCATGCCGATGATGAGGTCCGAACTGCCGCGCTCCTTCATTACGTTGACCATTCCGGCCACGATGTTGATGTCAAAACGTTCCAGTTCGCAGACGGGGACGTCGACGGCCATGGCAGCAGCGGCGGCGATGTGCAGGGCGTTGCGCCCGGCAGTGACGCGAGACGGGTCATCGTTGTCACGCACATAGAGGGCAGTCATTTCGCGGGTATTGTCGGGGTGGCGCATCAGGATGGCGAGGTTCATGATTTCCTCTGCCGTCACGGGGTTGGCGACGGCTACCACTTGGCGTGCGTTCTGCCGTTCACCCTCGTTGACATCTTCGGCCAGCGACTCGCGTGCCAGCGACATGCGTAGCCTCAGCGCGCTCCGTTCCGTTACCACCGACGCCACGGCGCAGCAAATGAGTATCATGATCACGGCGGCGTTCATCATGTCTTCATCGAGAAGTCCGTACTGGTAACCTACCATCGTGGCGGCGATGGTGGCGGCGGCTTTGCCGGAGGTGAGGCCGAACATGATTGTGAACTCGTCGCGCCGCAGCGTGAAGAGTTTCTTGGCGCCGTAGGCTGCCAGCCATTTGGTGAGCAGGGCTGTGCCGGTCATCACGGCGGCCACGTAGAGCACTCCCCAACCGCCCACCAGCGCCCGGACGTCCATAAGCATCCCCACGCCGATTAGGAAGTAGGGAATGAAGATGGCGTTGCCGGCGAAGACGAGACGGCTCATAAGGGGAGAACGCACGGGCACATACCGGTTGACCACAAGGCCGGCGTAGAATGCTCCGAGTATACCCTCGAGTCCTATCCACTGCGCCGTGACGGCGGCCAGGAGCACAAGTGCAAGGATGTATATAACCTGCGTGACGGCATCGTTATAACGGCGGAAAAACCAGCGCGTAAGGGCAGGGTAGGCGAAGCCTATGACAGCGGAATATATTATGGTGTTGACGCCCAAAATAGCCAGCGACCGCCACCGGAAGCCCCCCTGGGTGTTGATGTCCACCACTTCGGCCAGTGCAATGAGGGCGAGGAATACGGCCAGCATGGTGCCGCAGGCCGAGATGATGACGCCGCGGTTGCCCGACAGGCCGAAGCGCGTCACCGTTGGGTAGGTGATGAGCGTGTGCGATGCGTACATCGAGGCCAGCAGCACGGCGGTGGACCAACCGGCACCGAAGGCCCAGCGGTTCACGAAAATGCCGACGGCCATCGGCAGCGTGAAAGTAAGGAGTCCGAAAATGGTGCCTGAGCGCAGGTTCTTGCGCAAGTGGTAAAGGTCGATTTCCACTCCGGCAAGGAACATGAGGTAGATGATTCCCACCTGCCCGAAAACCGAGAAACTGGCGTCGCGCGCCAGAATGTTGAACCCGTGCGGACCCACCGCCATTCCGGCGAGGATGAGCCCGACGAGCGACGGAATCTTCAGGCGCCGCAGCAGCATAGGCACAAGCAGGATTATCAGCAATACCAGAAGGAATATCGCAGCCGGCTCTGTTACGGGAAAGGTTAGGAAGTCTTTCATGGCCTGAGGGGGAAGGGTTGTCTGTTTTTCGGTCGTGGAGGGGCGCCGTGGTTTTGATATGATATGGCATCGCGGAAGCGGTGCGCCGCGGCTGTTTATTCTATCGGAGGGGGAGGGGCGTCGTGGAAAAAGAGTGCGGAGGCGTTGCGGTCGGTGTCCTCTATTACCTTGTCGACGGTAGTGCCGAGCGTTTCGGCGATCCGCGCTGCGATGTAGGGGAGGAAGGCGCTCTCGTTGCGGCGTCCGCGCTTGGGCACCGGGGCGAGGTAGGGGGAGTCCGTTTCGAGCAAAATGCGGTCGAGGCCTATTTCCGGCAACGCTTCGCGTACGGCAGCGGCATTGCGGAAGGTGCATACGCCGTTGATGCCGAAGAGGGCGTCGGGTGCAACAGAACGTATGCGGCGAACGTCTTCCGGCGTGCCGGTGAAGCTGTGGAAAATAAGGGGTACTTCCCCGGCCACGTCCGTTTCCCGGATGCATGAAAGGGTTTCGTCGAGCCCTTCGCGGCAGTGGATGATGACCGGCAGACGGCGCTCTTTGGCCGCCAGGAGCTGCCGGCTGAAGACCTCCTGCTGCGCGGCGGCGAAAGACTTGTCCCAGTAAAGGTCTATTCCCACTTCGCCGACGGCCGCGTAATGCCCTTTGCAGAGCTCGCGGAGCACGGCGTCGAGGTCCTGCGGCCAGGTTTCACGCACCTCCGTGGGGTGCAACCCCATGGCCATGGCAATGCGGCCGGGATGGCGCGCGGCCAGCTCCTTCATCGGCACGATGGTGCCAAGGTCCACGTTGGGGAAGACCAGCCGAGAGACACCGGCATCGAAGGCGCGGCCCACGGCAAGGTTGCCTCCGTCAGGCTCGGCACCGCCGTCGGTAAAGTCAGGCATGTAAAGGTGCGTGTGTGTGTCAATCATTTGCGGCGTCCGGTGAGTTTGTCGGCAAGTTTATGGAAAGGTGCGAGGTCTGCTTCGTCGAGGCCGGTCTGCTTGAGGGCACGCAGGGCGCGGCCGGTCCAGTGGAGGATGGCCTTGCGGCAACGCTGTTCCATGTCCATTTTTTCGTAAAGGCGCTTCACTGTCTGAATGCGCACCTCCTTGGGCTGCAGCTTCATGGCGTCGCGTAGTGCTTCGGAGTCGGGGCCGCCGGATGCGAGCCCCTCGAGCAGCAGGAACGTCTTCTTGCCCTGCACTATGTCGCCGCCGATGGGTTTGCCGAAGGTGAGTTCGTCGCCGAAGCAGTCCAGGTAATCGTCCTGAATCTGGAACGCCACGCCGATCGCGCGGCCGTATTCGTCGACGGCGCGTGCCTGTTTCTCAGTGGCGCCGCCGATGAGCGCGCCGATGCGCGCGCTGCCGCCGAGCAGGGCACCAGTCTTGAGTTCTATCATGCGTATATACTCCTCAGAGCCGACATCCGGACGCTCCTCGAAGTCCATATCGAGGCGTTGCCCTTCATAGACCTCAATGGCCATGCGGTTGAAGACGTCGAGCACCGGGCGAAGCACCTTGTCGGGGACTGCGCTGACGAGCTGTGTGGCCAGCGTGAGCATCGTGTCGCCCGAAAGAATGGCGGTGTTGAGGTCCCATTTGGCATAGACAGAGGGTCGGCCGCGACGCATCGGGGAGGCGTCCATCACATCGTCGTGGAGCAGCGTGAAGTTGTGGAATATCTCTACGCCGCAGGCGGCATCGAGGGCCGATGCCGCATCGCCGCCGAAAGCTTCGCAGCCCATGAGTACCAGCAGCGGGCGGAGCCGCTTGCCGCC
>ERZ780207.1044-NODE-1044-length-25647-cov-16.350188_pt1 | contig 25647 bp, 20 predicted proteins | sample MGYA00510977_ERZ780207 | MGnify/ENA primary metagenome ERZ780207 (study PRJEB29588, sample SAMEA2151383) | human gut metagenome | biome: human gut; feature: human-associated habitat; material: faeces | place: Denmark | collected 2008/2010 ... | reverse complement strand
CGACAGGTGCGAAGCACTGGCATCGCCAAAAGGCTGTTTTTTATGTTTTTGTTTCTGTGCCCCCAGCATTTATCCGCTGAACCTATATAGGGTTTCTATTATCGTGCCATACACCCACAAAACAAATGGAATTGATACAATTGTATCAATTCCACAAAAAAGTTGGGCGACTCGTGAGTGAGCCGCCCAACTTGGGTATTTTAAAAGTGATTCAGGGAATCACTCTGTGCATTGATGGATTATTTCACCAACTTGCTTGCTGATTGGCTGCCATCGCTGTAGTTAGTAACCACGATGTTCACGCCATTGAATGGAGTAGCAGATTCCATACCGGCCACGTTGTAGTACTTCACGCTACTGATAGTCTTAGTGCCGTAGATGTCGGCAACGCCAGTCACTTCAGCAGGGATAGTAATCACGCAAGAAGCAGAAGCTTGTGCATTGCGAACGCAAGTAGCGGTGATAGTCACCACGCGGTCAGTAGCAGCCTTGCCGTTTGCAGGAAGGATAGTCACAAGACCGTTAGCGTCAACTGTAGCGATTTCTACGTTGTTAGAAGTCCAGTTTACAGCAGGGTTGGTAGTTTCTTGTGGAAGAACAGTAGCCACGAGTTGGAGTTCGTTCACGCCACCAGGCATAGTGTATTCTTCGTAGTTGAGAGTGATGCTTTCTGGCTTCACTTCAGCAGTTGGGTTAAGAATCTTAACCTCGCAAGTAGCCTTGAGCTCAGGTTTAGCTTCGCAGCTTGCAGTGATAGTAACTGTGCAAGGAGTTTCTTCGTTCCAAGAAGCTTGCTTGATAGTAGTCACAAGACCGTTAGCATCAACTGTAGCGATTTCTTCGTTAGAAGAAGTCCAAACCACGTTGGTGTTGTCGGCTTCGTCAGGAGTAACTGTAGCGGTGAGTTGTACAGTTTCGCCACCGTTGTTCAAAGTCACTTCTTCCTTGTCGAGAGTGATTGCCTCTGGCAATACCACTTGAGGAGCCACATAAGTAGCACCGCACACGCCGTATGCTTCTACGCCTTCAACAGCGAAAGTAACTACAGGTTGTGCATCTGCACTCTTAATAGTCTTGATACCGCTCTTGTGGAGTGGATTGTTGGCATCGAGAGCCACGCTACCCTTGATAGCCTTGTCGTCGCTTGGAGCAGCGATGTATGACCAGTAAATGTTGGTACCGTCGCCATTGATTTGAGCGATGTTACAGATTTCACCAGAGTCTTCAGCACCGTCCATATATACAGGAGAATCGTCGATGAGTTGGCAGTCAGCGATTGTGAGGTCGGCATTGCCTTCTACGTCGCTACCATCTGCGTTTTGGAGTTTTGAAAGAGCTATACGATAAACACCTGGTTTGCATTTGCTTGTAGTAGCTCCATCCTTCTGAACGAACATATAGTAGTAGCCGTTTTCTTCATCGAGATAAGAAGTTTTGATAATTACGTCTTTGAAGAGCACATTGAATGGTTGTTTCTTACCAGCGCCACCTTCTGGATAGATGTCGGCGTCGCGGAAACGAGCAAGACCAAGACCATTGAACTTAGTGGTACGCCAGTAGATGCCCTTGCTGTCGCGGCAGAAGCCACCAGTGATAGCACCCCAGCTCAGGAGGTCGTTATAGTAAGGGAGCCATGCGTTGTCGAACAAGAATGGTTGTGGGCCATAGAGACCAGTGGTGTCGGCATTGAGCTTGTGAACACCCACGTTACGGTCAGCGATGTAGATGTTGTTTGTAGCCTTGTCGATATACATTGAGAATGGGTCTTCACTTGGCTTGTAACCTACGTTGTTGAGAACGGTTACGCGGTAGAAGATACCATTGGTGTTGTTTACATAGAAGAGTTCACCGTCGCCGAGTGGAAGGTTAGGGTTTTGGTAAGTGAACTGTTCACCAGCCACTGCCACATAGATGCGGTTTTTGTAACTTTGGAGGGTGAATGCGTGAGCACCTGTTGCAAACTTGGTGTCAACGATTTGACCGTTTTCGTCCTTATACATGAGCTTACCATCGGTGGTAGCGAAGTACAGACCAGTTGGGCAACCGAGTGAAGCGCCACCAGTTTGGATAGTTGGGTCGGCTTGAATGTTGAGGTATTGCCATTGATTAGCGGCTTTATACTTAGCCACTGCCTTAGTAGCCACCTTACATACTACATTGCTTTGCTCTGCCTTGAACACGTTAGCTGCAAGAGCTGGAGTGTTGCCGTTGAGCACGCGGAGCGATTCGATAGTGGCAGGCACTGCGCCTGGTTCCATATAGTTGACGTTTGCAGGAATTTCCATGTTCTTCAGAGCAGGGCAATCAGCAAATGCGTCCTTCATAATGTTGGTAGCGGTAGTAGGGAGTGTCACGCTGTTGAGCTTTTCGCAACCACCACAAATACCTTGAGGAATTTCGTTGCGGCCGTCTTCAAACACGATAGCTTCGAGAGCTGATTTTTTGAAGATGTTAGAACCAACGGTCACGTTGCTCTTGAGAGTGAAGTTCTTGATAGCGCTATTAGCGAAGCCATAGTCGCCAATCTTTTCAAGCATTGGGAATTCAGCCACTGCGCAAGGAGCGTAAGCCATACCGTAGTTGTCGATATTGGTTACAGTAGCGAAAGCATCTGTACCCACAGTGCCTTGGTGACCAGTGACGAGAAGACGGGTACCATCAGCAGTTACGAGAACACCGTTTACCACCTTGAAAGCAGTGTTGGCTTCATCTACCTTGATAGTAGCAAGAGTGGTGATAGGAGCGAATGCAGCAGCACCGATAGCAGTAACACCAGCAGGAATGTTCACTCCTGTGATCTTAGTGTCGGCAAATGCCTGTGAACCTACAGAAGTGAGGGCTGCTGGAAGAGCGATTTCGCCCACGAGAGCAGAGCCTTGGAATGCGTTTGAGTAGATAGTTTGAACAGAAGCAGGAATGCTGAGATTCTTCAAACCAGTCTTGTAGAATGCAGTAGCACCGATTGAGGTAACGGCGTCGCCCATAGTGATAGAGGTGAGGGCAGCGTCGCCTGAGCAAAGACGTTCAGGAATAGCAGTGATTACAGCAGGTATTTGAAGACTTGCGAGTGAAGAACAGCTTGCGAAAGCACCTGCGCCCAATGAAGTCACGTTCACGCCAGAAGCATAAACCACTTCAGTAAGGCCGGTACAACCCATAAACATTTCAGCGTCGACTGTGGTGAAATGGCCACCGAAAGTCACCTTCTTCAAAGTCTTGATGCCACGGAAAGGCATGTTTGAACCAGAACCTTCATCAAGGTTACGACCGAAATAGATTTCTTCGATTGGGCTCTTTACACCTTCGCCTAAATTGTTTACAAATGCGAGAACGCTCATCTTGAAAGGAGTTTCACTATCTGCGAAAGTGATTTTCTTCAAACTGGTCATGCCTGCGAGGTTTTGAGCTGTGAAAGTGCCAGGAACACCTGCAGGGATAGTCACTTCTGTGATTGAAGAGCAGTCCTGGAGATAGCCATTACCAAGTGAGGTGGCAGTAGCTGGAGTTGGGTCGTTCTTCAATGCAGTACAGCCCTTGAAGCAGTTACGACCGATGGTAACGCAAGTTTTTGGGAGCTGCAGAGAAGTAAGCTCGCGGCAGTCAACGAATGCGTTGGCAGCTGTAGCCACTACGGTGTAAGTAATACCCTTGAGCTCAAATGTTTCAGGAATCACGATATCACCCTTGTAGAAGGTGGTATCACCCTTTTTAAATGTGTAACGCTTAACTGTAGCATTTGTGCCTTTAGTGGTGTAGTTGATGCCTTCGTACGATACGGTGGCAGCACCAGCCTCCTGAATAGCAAACAAGCTAACCAAGCCTAAAAGCATTACACGCATCCATGAAGTTGTAAATCTTTTCATGTTGAGAATGTTGTTAGTTAGTTATTAATTAGTTAATTTATAAAATTTGTAATACAGTCAAAAATTAGCTATCATATAGTTAATCAGCATATTGCATAGTAAATGCGACCGCACCAGTGCGGTAACCGTCATTTTGCAACTACAAATATAAGCATTTTTCCCAAATCCACACACATTATATAACAAGAAAAAAAACGCACCCACCACCCAAAAAGCAAAAAAGGGAGAGCGACAACAAAGTGCCACTCTCCCCATATTGAAGCGTTTTCTTCAAAATCAGAATAAATAGGCGGCTGTGAGCGTCCAGCAACGGTCTTTTGCGCCCGATTCCACACCGCTGATGCCGAGCACGTTGGTGATGCTCTTGTTGATGCCCATGCAGTAGGCTGCCGAAAGTTGAACGTGCTTCACGAGTTCCACGCCCAAACCCACATTCCAGCTCACAGTGGTGCTCTTGTATTCGCTACCAGCCTCCGACTTCTTGTTGCCCACATTGAAGGCAAATTCTGGACCAGTGAATGCGAATGGGGTGATGATGTTGCTCACCACTGGCAACGAAAGTTTATACTTCAGGTTCACAGGCACAGCGATATAGTCGCGCACGCCCACTTCAGTGTCCTCAATCGCGCCACTGCGGCGAGTGTAAAGGGCAGAAGCATCTACCGCTATACCTAATGGGAGGTTCACTTCCATCATCACACCACCAGTGAATCCAGTGCGATTGTCGGTGTCGAAATTTGAAGATGGATTTTCGATGTGGAGGGTGTTCACGCCCACACCAGCCTTCACGCCAAAGCGCACTTGCGCACTTGCGCCAATCGCCATCATGGCAATCGCTAAAATCAAAAGGGTCTTTTTCATCATTGTAAAATTTCTAATTAATTTCTATTCTTTCTGCAAAGATAGTGCAAACCGAATGCAGAGCAACAAACTTGCTTGATTGCTATGCTGAGATGCAGCCTATCTTTTGCAAAAATAAATATTTTTTCCGAAACTCACCACATTTATCCACATTTCGCAACTATTCACCGACAAAAACACTAACTTTGTAGGAGAAATCCATTAATGATATGAATACAGAACAACTCCCACATACAATAAAGGCTCCAAGAATCGAATATATCGACTTGGCGAAAGGTATCTGTATTCTACTTGTTGTGTTGTTCCACCTGAAGGAGATGTATAAAGTGCATTCCTGCCTGGATGTGTATTTATACTCAACCCTAATACCCCTATACTTCTTCCTTTCGGGCTATGTTTTCAAAACCTATGGAGGATGGAACGAATTTATCCTAAAAAAAATCAAGAGATTAATCATACCCTTTGCATTCTTCTATATCACCACTTCTGTTCTCATACCAATAACTGCTCACCATTTTTTTGGCATTAATTTCAGATCTGGTCAGGATTGGCGACTAATATACGCATTTCTCACCTATGGTTCCTTTCCCAATATCCCTCTGTGGTTTTTATGGGGACTGTTTATACTGAATATCATATTCTTTGCACTGCACCGAACTTTCAGAAACGACATCATATTAGGGGGCATGTGCATTCTGCTATGTTTCATTTTGGGCCACACTTTTAAGTTGCCAGCCTCACTCAACAAAACGTTTCAAGGTTTGCCTTTCTTCTATTTTGGCTATGTGGTGCACAACCACAACATTATGAGCCATATCAAAGGCAAATATGCGTTTCCGATAACCGCCGCAATGTTTGTTAGCATTGGCATGATTGGCGAAAGCATGTTCGACATTCCGTTGAAAATGCTGATGTCAGCATTTGGGGTAATGTCGCTCCTGATTATCTGCCGAAAATTCAAGCATGTGCCCTACGTGTCGTATGTGGGCAGATATTCCATTATGGTATTGGTCACCCACGAACCAATGATTAGATTATTAAACGTGTTCCATGTCCATAACATCTACATTTGTTTTCTTATTATTGCTATATCATATTTTGCAATTATCCCATTTATGCGAAAATTCATGCCTCACGTAACAGCGCAGAAATAATTTTTAATCAGAAAAAAATATGAATATGGAGAATAAACGAATTTTCACGAAGCAATATATCGCCGTTTTGATTTTCACCATTGGCGCTGTGGTGGCGTTTTTTGTGATGAAGCCTGAGAAAAAAGCATTTTTCAAGGCGCAAGGCGATGTGTGGACCACGGAATACCACATCACTTACGAGGCTACTGCCGACTTGTCGGACTCTATTGGCGCAGTGCTCGATGCAATCGACCGCAGCGCGAATGTGTTTAACAAGCAGTCGCTGGTGTCGCGCCTCAACGCCAACTCCACCAACCGTGCCGACAGTACATTTATGCGTATGTTCCGCTGCGCGGTGGACATCAACAAGCAATCGGCTGGCGCTTACGACCCTACCGTGATGCCGCTGGTGAACGCTTGGGGATTCGGCTATAAAAACGGCAAACTGCCCACGCAAACCGAAATCGACAGCCTGCTCACGTTTGTGGGCATCGCAAAAGTGCATCTCGAAGATGAGCGAGTGGTGAAAAGCGACCAGCGCATCCAGTTCGACTTCAGCAGCATTGCCAAGGGACTTGCATGCGACGAGGTGGCACGAATGTTGGCACGCAACGGCGTGACGAACTGTATGGTGGAAATTGGAGGCGAAGTGGTGGCGAAAGGCGTGAACGAGAAAGGCACGCCATGGCACATCTCGATTGACATGCCTGTGGAGAACAACCAAGCCACCGTTCACGAATCGGCTCTTGTGATTGCCCTCAACGGCAAGGCGGTGGCAACAAGCGGCAACTACCGCAAATACAAGGAGGTGAACGGCAAAAAGGTGTCGCACATCGTAAACCCTCTGACCGGCAAGAGCGAGGAATCCACCCTGCTGAGTGCCACCATTGTAGCCCCCGACTGCATGACTGCCGACGCTTGGGCAACTGCCTGCATGGCAATGGGCACAGAGCGCACCCAAGCCCTTTTCGAGAAGCGCACCGACCTGGGCGTGATGACCATCAGCACCGACACCGAAGGCAACTTCATCGTGTGGAGCAACGCCCCCTTCGCCGCTCTCCTCCCCAAATAATCCCCCTCACCCTACCTAAAGGGACGATTTTCCCTCATTCCCCTCAAAAAAAACATAATCAAGAAAAAAACAAAAAAAACTGCAAAAATAAGCAACAAAAATTAGTTCCAACATTCGCACACTCAACACATCATAGCAAACACCATCAAAAAAACCGTCCCTTTGATGGTGTTTTTGATAGTAATGTTTTTGCCACTCCCCTATCACTAAAAATAACATTTATAGGAATTTTTCATTTACATTTATGGGGATTTTATTCTTACATTTATGGGAATTTTGTTCTTACATTTATGGGAATTTTATTTTGATTTTTATAGGAATTTTGTAACTTTACAGTATAAATACTACTAAACCAAGATATTATGTACTACAAGAGGCTTATTGAAAAGGACATAGAACTAAAGTTGAGAACTTCGGGTGCAGTGGTGGTGGCTGGCCCAAAATTCTGCGGTAAGACCACCACTTGTATGCTATATCAAAAAAGTTTTGTGAAATTAAACACAAAACAAACAATTACAATGGCACGCATGAGTCCCAAGTGGGCACTTGAAGGAGAAAAGCCAAGGCTAATAGATGAATGGCAAAAAGCTCCCGACCTTTGGAATCAGATTAAAGACGATTTGGATTTTGACTACCAATTCGGCAAATTCATTCTTACAGGAAGTTCAACCCCTGCCGACAAAACAGAAGTGCACCATAGTGGGGCTGGCAGGATTGCTCCTGTGAAAATGCGCCCTATGAGCTTATGGGAATCGCAAGAATCAAAGGGCACTGTTTCGTTAATAGAGTTATTTGACGAGAAAAGCGACTACCCATGGGACTTAAATTCGGAAATTTCGCTTGAGGATATTGCATTTTTGATTTGCAGAGGCGGATGGCCAATTTCCGTTCGTGCACCGAAAGACATAGCAGTAGAAATAACCAAAAACTATTATAACGGTTTATTTGTGTTTGAATACTGCGAAAATGAGCGCTTCAGAAACAAGAAGCCTGAGGTTTTGAAGATGATATTGAAAAGCTATGCCCGCCACATCTCCACAGAAGCTGCAATATCTACCATCATCGCCGATGTGCGACAAAGCAATGAGCGAACTATGGATCCCAAAACTTTTGATGACTATATGGAAGCATTAAAAGATTTATATGTAATTGAAGATTTGCCAGCATGGAATCCAAATATACGGTCAAAGACAATCATTAGAAGCACCCCGACCCGACATTTCATCGACACATCAATAGCATGTCGCGCTTTGGGCGTGAGCCCTAACGACCTCATGAATGATTTGGAAAGCTTTGGATTATTTTTTGAGGACTTCGCTGTAAGAGATTTGTCAATCTATGCCAATGCCATTGGTGGCACTGTCACCCACTATCGCGACAACACTGGTTTGGAATGTGATGCCGTTGTGCATCTTGAAGATGGCAGATGGGGAGCCATCGAGATCAAACTTGGTGGCGACGAACTAATTGAGCATGGTGCGCAATCGCTTAAAAATTTGCGTGACAAAATCACAAGTATAAGCGAAGAACGAGCCCCTTCGTTTCTTATGGTGCTAACAGCTGTTGGTGGCGCCTACCGCCGAGAAGATGGCGTGTACGTAGCCCCCATCAATCTGCTCAAACCATAATTTTAGCAGAGGCGAAGGTGTCGTCTTAACTTCAGAAAGGAGCCAGCAGAGGCGAAGGTATCGTCTTAACTTCTTTTACTTCTTAACTCCTTAACTTCTAAAATTAACTTCTAAAATTAATTTCAAATTGGATAAATAAAAAGTCCGCATCTTTGAGGAGGCTTGGGAGTGCCTCCGGAGATGCGGACTTTGTTCGTTTTCATTCATTGAAGTTACTATCGCCGTGGTGGGTGATGGAGGTAATGCCTCCTTGGTCACCGCTTTCTACGGGGCGTCAGTCTTCGTTTTTAGTGTTGCGCGAGCGTTGCTCTTTTTTGCTGTGTGAGCTGCTCGTGTCTTTTTCTTCTTTCAGGTCGATTTCGTTGTGGTCTTTGTCGATTACCTTATATTGCAGGTATGCAAGACTCTGGTCGGCCATTAACTTAAACTTGCGTCCAAATTCACGACGCCATTTAAAGTATTCGCTGATAACGCCTTTCTTCAAATAGGCTTCAACAAATGGGTGGACATACATAATAAAGTTTTTCACTCCGAGCGAGTTGACAAGGTAATCAATCTTGTCTTTCAGCATATCGGTAAAAAGCAGCGAAGGCAGAACCTCACCCTTACCTCCACATGAAGGGCAGGTTTCGGCGGTTACGATGTCGAGAGCCGGGCGCACGCGCTGACGGGTGATTTGCATCAGTCCGAATTTGCTCAGCGGCAATATGTTGTGCCGTGCGCGGTCTTTTTGCATCACTTCACGCATGTGGTCGTAGAGGGCTTGGCGGTGTTCGCTCTTAGCCATGTCGATGAAATCGACCACCACGATGCCACCCATGTCGCGCAGGCGCAGTTGTCGCGCTATCTCGTCGGCTGCGAGCAGGTTCACGTCGAGTGCGTTGCTTTCCTGGTCGCTGGAGGCCTTTGAGCGGTTACCGGAGTTCACATCTATCACATGCAGTGCTTCGGTGCTTTCAATTATTATGTATGCTCCCGACTTGAATGATACCGTTTTTCCGAACGATGACTTGATTTGCCTTGTGATATTGAACTTATCGAAGATAGGCACATCGTCGGAATAGATTTTCACGATGTCGGCACGGTCGGGGGCTATTAGGCTCACATAGTTGTGGAGCTGGTCGTAGATTTCCGCATTATTCACATATATGCTTTCGAATTCGGGGCTGAAGATGTCGCGAATCACACTCACTGCCCTGCTCTCTTCTTCATACACGAGAGCTGGCGGGGTGGTGTATTGCAGTTTTGCGACACTGTCTTCCCAGCACTTGACCAGCACTTTCATTTCAGCGTTGAGTTCGGCTGCTCGCTTGTTTTCTGCCGAGGTGCGAATGATTACCCCGAAGTTGTGGGGCTTGATGCTCTCCACGAGCTTGCGTAGACGCATTTTTTCGGCGGAGTTCTTGATTTTTTGCGACACCGAAATCTTATTGTTGAAAGGGATGAGCACCATAAAGCGCCCTGTGAAAGTGATTTCGGTGGTAAGTCGTGGTCCTTTGGTGGAAATGGGTTCCTTCACAATCTGCACGAGCAACTGTTGCCCCTGCTGAAGCACGTCGGACACGGACCCATGCTTGTCGATGTCGGGCTTCAATTTGAATTTTGATAACGAAGGACGCTTTTCCGGATTTTCGAGAACCGATTTGATGAACTCTGAATACGATCCAAACTGCGAACCTAAATCAAGGTAATGAAGGAATGCGTCCTTTTTGTGCCCCACATTCACGAATGCGGCATTAAGGCCTGGCATCAATTTCTTTACCTTGGCAAAGTAGAGGTTACCGACGGCATAGGATACGTCTCTCGACTCCTTTTGCAGCGACATCAAGCGCCCGTCTTCGAGGAGCGCCGTGGATATGTCGGTCGGCTGTACGTCAACTATTAATTCACTTCTCATTGGTTTGAAAGGGAATTTTAGCCATCTAATAATACGACAAAGAACAAACTCTCCTTACCTATTGCTGGAGCTCGTTACCGAGACCTTTGCCAAAGGGAGTTTGTTCTCAGTATGTGTGACTTAAACAGAAAGATTATTTCTTATTTTTATGTCTGTTCTTTCTAAGTCTTTTCTTGCGCTTGTGCGTAGCCATCTTGTGGCCTTTTCTCTTTTTTCCGCTTGGCATTGTTACTTAGTTTTAAATGATTAAAAAATATATTTTGTCTTTTCTCTGTCGAGGATAATGATTATCACCTATTCGCAAATGCGATGGGCAATTACTTCTTCACTTGTTCCATGAACACCTTAGCTGGCTTGAAGGCAGGAATGTTGTGCTCTGGAATAATCATTGTGGTGTTTTGAGAGATGTTGCGTGCAGTCTTTTGCGAACGGGTCTTTACGATAAAGCTACCGAAACCACGGAGATATACATTTTCGCCGTTTGACAAGCTGTCCTTAACTGTTTCCATAAACTTTTCAACTGTTTCAAGAACAGAAGCCTTATCAATACCTGTTGCTTTTGAGATTTCGCTAACGATGTCTGCTTTTGTCATTTTAGTATTGTATATTTATAGTGATTTATTAATGTTATCTAACACTCAAAAACGAAGACTTTTTCATTATGACTGATTTTCAAATATTTACATACGAATATCAACCACTTTGGGGTGGTCTCCGATTTTGCAAGTGCAAATATCGCACTTTTTTTTGAATTAGGCACTAATATTGGGCAATTTTTATCAAGAAAATATGATTTTTCTATTTGTTTATGAATTTTTTAGCACCTTTTCACCCTTTTCACCACTCCCGATTTTAAAAGCAGCCCAACTTCTCAAATCATCAATCGCGCTTGCTCAGTTTTTGGGCGCGTAGGTGTGGAGGCGCATTTCCTTGCCGTCGAATGTGGCGTATGTGTTTTGCGTAATCCAGTCGCCAAGTATGGTGATGGTGCGGCCCTGCTCGTCGAGTGTGGCGTGCTTGGCAAGGTGAAGATGCCCCATCACATAGTGCCGCACTTCGGGGTGCTGCTGCGAATATGCCTCGGTGAAGCGGAGCAGATTGGCATAGCACACTTCTATCTCTTTTTTCACGGCGGTGGGCTTGCGGTGGGTGCGATTGCTCGACGACCAGCCGTGCGCCACCACGTAGGTGATGCGTGGGTGAAGGTTGGCATACAGCCATTGGCACACGCGATTGTGGAAGCACCAACGCATAAAGCGATACATGAGTGGCTGATACCCCACATCATCGCCATGGCTAAGCAGAAACTGCACGCCTTTAATTTCTTTTTGCAGCGCACCTTTATATACGGTGATGCCTATCTCGGTGGTCAGATAGTCGAACAACCACACATCGTGGTTGCCGGTCATCCAATACACCGGTATGCCGGCATCGGTGAGTCGGGCAATGGCGGCGAAGAAGCGCACATAGCCGCGTGGCACCACATTTTTATACTCGTACCAATAATCCAGAATGTCACCCAACAGATACACTTCCTCTGCGTCGGCAGCGATGCTGTCAAGGAAACTGACCACCGCAAGTTCTTTCTCGCGTGGATTGTCAAAATACTTGGCACCCAAGTGCAAATCGCTGAGGAAATAAATCATTTATTAGATGTTAGAAATTAGAGATTAGAGATTAGAGATTAGAAATTAGAAGTTAGAAATTAGAAAATCCGAGTGCTCAGAGTACTCCGAGTGCTCCAATCCCCCCCCACACACAATCCACCAGCCCCCAAAAAAATCCGTGTAGAGTGAGATCTGTGTGAGGCAGAGCAAGAGCCGCGAGATCTGTGCGAGGCAAAGTGAGGCGAGGTGGGGATTATAACATTCCTAATTCGAGCTTTGCTTCTTCGGTCATCATGCTCTGGTCCCATTCGGGTTCGTAAACCAGTTGCACGTTCACGCTCTTCACGCCCTCGATGCTTTCCACCTTTTGGCGAATGTCCTCAAACAGGAAGTCGGCCATTGGGCAGTTGGGGGCGGTGAGCGTCATGTCGATCGACACATTTGCGTCGTCGTCGATATCTATCTTGTAAATCAAACCCAAACTATACACATCAACCGGAATTTCGGGGTCGAATACAGTTTTGAGCATCTTTACTGTTTCTTCTTCTAAATGTAATCGTTGTTCTTCTGTCATAACGGGTGCAAAATTACGATATTTTCGGGAATTACACGAATTTCTCTGCGCTATAAGATTTGCCGAATCTCGTCGAGCGAGGTGACTACGGCATCGGCAGTGCCCTCAATTGGCTCCAAGCTGCGTATATTAAAGTAGATGGTGCGCCACCCTGCATCGTGTGCGCCTTTGATGTCGGCATCGGGGTTGTCGCCAATCATCACCGTGGTGGCGGCTTCGGCTCCGCACTGCTCAAGGGCATAGTCGAAAATGCCACGCTGGGGTTTGGTGATTCCGCAGTCGTCGCTCAGCACATTACGGTGAATCAGGTCGGATAGTCCGCCCGAAATGAGTTTTTGCTGCTGCGTGCCCTGAAAACCATTGCTGAGGGTGTTCACATCGTAACCCTTCGTCACAAGGTATTCAAGCAACTGGCGCGCGCCGGGAATGGTGGTGGGCTGCAAAGCCAGGAATCTCAAATATTCCTCGTCGAGCAAGTGGCACATTTTCTCCACATCGCCCTTGTAGCCACACTCCTTCAGCGTGAATCTGAAGCGTTCGTTGACCAGAAAATCCTTGTCGATAAGTCCGTGGTGATACAGGTTCCACAATTCAAGGTTCTTTTTCAAATACACTTCCTTGAATCGCTCGTAGGTGCATACGCTGGAAATATCAAACGCGTCGAATGTGTGGCGCAATGCCAGTTTCGAGTTTTCGGTAAACCACCAAAGCGTGTCGTCGATATCGACAAACACGGTGACTATTCCTTTCATTTTTTCATTCATACCACAAAATTAAACAAAATCCACATTCCACCACAACCTTTGAGTAGCATTTTAGGATTTCATACTTTTTAACACAATACAACTACAACCATACTATTTCACTAACTTTCAACAATTTAAAATCAATCTTTATCGCAAACCACAGTAATTTCTGATTATTAAAATTTGCAAATTAAAAATGAGGAAATTATCTTTGCAACCGAAAGCCTAAAACAATTTTTTCACCTTAATTTTATGAATACCTTAATAAAGACTTTAAATAGCAATTCTTGACGAGAGGGTTGCTATTTAATTTTTTAATACCACCGATTTTTCCTAACTTTGTGATAACACATTTTCACCATATTTTTTGACAACGAATATGAAACACTACGCTATAATTGTGGCAGGAGGCAGCGGCACCCGATTCGGCAGCAGCATTCCTAAGCAGTTTTTACCACTTTGCGGACGGCCTGTGCTGATGCGCACCATTGAGCAGTTCCTCAAATGCGCCGACACGGAGGTGGTGGTGGTTTTGCCTGCACAGCAGCGCGCCTACTGGCACGAACTTTGCGAACAACACGGTTTCACGGCTCCACACAGCGTGGTGGCAGGTGGCGACAGCCGATTCCAGTCGGTGAAAAACGCCCTGCTTTCGCTCCAACTCACCCATGCCGACATTGTGGCGGTGCACGATGGTGTGCGCCCACTGGTATCTACGGCACTGATTCAGAACACCTACGAGACAGCCGAAAAATTCGGGGCGGCAATCCCTGCCACTCCCGTGACCGACTCGGTGCGCAGAATCGAGCCCGACGGCACTTCGGCGGCTCTCGAAAGAGCGTCGCTCCGTGCGGTGCAAACGCCCCAAACCTTCAAGGCACTGGAATTGCTCAAAGCCTACGATGTGCCATTCGAGCCATTTTTCACCGACGACGCCTCGGTGTATGAGCACGCTGGCGGCAGCGTGAGGCTGGTTGAGGGCGAAAACACCAACATCAAAATCACCCACCCTATCGACATCACCATAGCGGAGCACATCATCAATAGTCATGAATAATCTCACCCACTACGATATTAAATACCTTACGGGAGTTGGGCCAAAAAGAGCCGAAATTCTTGCGAAGGAACTCGACATCAAGAGTTTCCACGACATGCTCTACAATTTTCCGTTCCGATATATCGACCGCAGCACCATTCATCACATCTGCGACCTGAGGGGTGCCGACATTCCCAGCGTGCAGCTGAAAGGGCGATTCGTCACTTTCAACACGCAAGGCGAAGGCGCGCGCCGCAGGCTTATCGGCTTGTTTAGCGACGGCACCGGCACGATGGAATGTGTGTGGTTCAACAGGGTGAAATCCATTCAGCAAACCTATCAAACCGGCGTGGAGTATATCGTGTTTGGAAAACCCACGCTGTTTAATCGCACCTACAGCATCGTTCACCCCGAAGTGGATGCTTATCAGCAAAGCCAAGCGCCAAAGGGCATGGTGGGCGTTTACAACCTCACGGAAAAACTCCGCAACCACGGTTTCTCGTCGCGCCTCTTTCAGAAGTTGGAGAAAAACCTGCTTGAGAGCGATGCCGTGAAAAATATTCACGACCCTCTGCCTCAAGGCATTTTGCGCCAAAGGAGGTTGCTTCCCATCTACGAGGCGGTGCACAACCTGCATTTACCGTCGAGCATCGACATGCTGCAAAAGGCACAATACAGAATGAAATACGAGGAACTCTTTTTCCTCGAACTCCACATATTAAAGAATATCAAGGGACTGACGAAGAAGTTGCCCGGACACGTTTTCTCGCGTGTGGGCGAATATTTCAACACTTTCTACAGCCACCACCTGCAATTTCCGCTCACTGGCGCGCAAAAGCGTGTGATTCGGGAAATCCGTGCCGACATGGGCAGCGGACGGCAAATGAACCGCCTGCTTCAGGGCGACGTGGGCAGCGGCAAGACTATCGTGGCATTTTTCACCGCCCTCATTGCCCTCGACAATGGCTATCAGGCGTGCATCATGGCACCCACCGAAATCCTTGCCACCCAGCACTTCGAGGCTATCAGCGAAATGGCGCAGAAAATTGGCGTGAAGGTGGGATTGCTCACAGGCAGCACTCGCAAACGCCAACGCGAGGAAATTCACGCCGGCTTGCTCGACGGTTCGCTCCAGTTGCTCATCGGCACCCATGCCCTGCTTGAAGACACGGTGCAATACAAGCAACTCGGTCTGGCTATCATCGACGAGCAACACCGCTTCGGTGTGGCGCAGCGCGCACGCCTGTGGCGCAAAAACGCCACCCCACCCCATGTGCTGGTGATGACCGCCACGCCCATTCCACGCACGCTGTCGATGACGGTGTATGGCGACCTCGATGTGTCGGTAATCGACGAGCTACCTCCCGGCCGTAAACCTGTGGGCACCTACCTCCGATTCGAGGACCAGCACGAAGCCACCTACCGCTTCATCGGACAGGAACTGACGAAGGGCCGACAGGCCTACATCGTATATCCGCTCATTGAGGAAAACGAAAAACTCGACCTTAAAGCCCTTGAGGAGGGTTTTGAGATTGTGAAGGAGAAATTCCCCAGTTACACCGTGAGCATGGTGCACGGCAAGATGCGCCCTGCCGAGAAAGACTATCAGATGCAACTTTTCGCCTCCAATCAGGCGCAAATTCTGGTTGCCACCACTGTGATTGAGGTGGGCGTGAATGTGCCTAACGCCAGCGTGATGATTATTGAGAATGCCGAGCGATTCGGACTTTCGCAACTCCACCAACTCCGTGGGCGCGTGGGACGTGGAGCCGACCAAAGTTACTGCATTCTGATGTCGAAGCACAAACTCACAAAAGAAACTCGCCACCGACTTGAGGTGATGACCAACACCAACGACGGTTTTGTGGTGGCGGAAGAGGATATGAAGCTCCGTGGTCCTGGCGATATGGAAGGCACACAGCAGAGCGGCATCGCCTTTAACCTGAAGGTGGCAAACCTTGTAACCGACGGCCCTATCATCGAGCAAGCGCGCGAAGATGCCATCGCCGTGCTCGCCGCCGACCCCAACCTCGCATCGCCCGAAGGCAAAATGCTCAACACCCACATGCAACTCCTGTTCAGCCACAAAGTGAACTGGGGCCTCATCAGTTGACGCGCCACATTATATAATATCGAGGAGGAAAAGGCATTAATCGTTGCGATTTCACCAAAATGCAAAATGCGATATGCCAACCAATTACGAGACCAAAAATTGCACACATCACGAAATTTGTGCCAATTTTTAGGTATTTTAAGAAACATCGTGATTTTTCAACATTTTTAGACAAAGCACGGTAAATTACTGAAAATTGGCGATTTAAATAAAATCTAACACATTTTAATACATATTTTTACATATTTTAAGCGCTTAATTTTTGTCTTTGCGAGATTATAAGGGTAATTTTGGCGTTGGAAAATCGGACAGAGATGAAAATCATGTCTGCCTTTGGAGTTTTTTATTTCCTGCGTTTTGAATTCCTTCTCTTCAGGAAATGCTTATTTTGTTAATAAGTTCTGCTCCATACTTTTATTAATTTGGTGAACGCCCATTTAGTGAAAGAGGCTTACCTTTCCCGGGGTTCTCCACAAAACTGAAACAGATGAAGTTTAGCAAACTCTCAAAATTATTCCTTCTCACAATTATCACAGCCGGTCTGTCATTTAGTGCCGACGCGCAGAGTTTAAGTTCAGTATCGAGCTATCGCAAAGCACATGCCGATAAACTTGCCCGCCAATCAAAAATCAACGAGCGTATCCACCTCGAAGAAAATCAGAAATATGCCAAAGCGCTTTGGGAAGACATTGAACCAGAGCCCGACATCTACACCGAAGGCTGGGAAAGCGGTTTGGTAAACCCTTATAAGGAAGCAAATATTCCTAACAGCAAGCGCATCAATGTTCGCAACTATGTGATGCCTATCAAGCAAAACATGATTACATCGCCTTACGGCTACCGCGCACGCTTCAAACGCGTACACAAGGGTGTTGACCTCCGCGCATCTATCGGCGACACCGTTTACGCAGCATTCAGCGGCAGAATTCGCCTCACCAAGTATGAGCGCAGCGGTTACGGCTTCTACGTGATTGTGCGTCACGAAAACAGCCTCGAAACCGTATATGGTCACCTTTCACGCTTCCTCGTGAAGCCTGACCAATATGTGAAAGCAGGTCAGCCTATCGCCCTCGCCGGCAACACCGGCCGAAGCACTGGCCCACACCTCCACTTCGAAACCCGCTTCATGGGCTACGCCATCAATCCAGAGGCTATCTTCGACTTCCGCAACAGGTGCACACACACCGACACCTACCTCTTCACAAAGAGCACCTACCAAGAAGCCCGCAACTACAGCAACAAGTAACCCCCACCCCATCGGGTAAAAAGATAACACAAGCACTGAGCCACACGCGCCCAGTGCTTTTTTTTCACACCCCAAAAAAGTCAACAAGTCAACAGGTCAACGAGTCAACAAGTTGGGCCCGATACGTCTGATAAGTCCGATAAGTCCGATAGGTCCGAAAACAGAACACCGATTAAATCCATTAAAACTTAATGGGAGTGTTTACTTCTTTTTTGGTTTCGATTTAACAACATAATAAATAAACGCAATTATAAGAATTACCAAGAATAATTTGCCTGAACCACTACTGTGATAACCAGGAACGTCCCATGGCCGACCATGATCTGATGGTGCAGCAAAGATGAACGAAGGAATAGATAAAGCGATCAGCGATAAAAAATTTTTCAGTCTCATGATTTTAGAAATATTTGATTAATAATTTATTAGTTTACAGTTAATGCTGTGGATGGTTTAACCAGTTATTCTGTCAAACCTTTTCTACATTCAACCAAGCCCTTAATTTCTGCCAAAAGGTCTTTGTGCTATAAAATAGCAACAACTGTGCCAAACCGCCCCTTAATTTCAAAAAAATAGCCCACTCACAAAAAAAGCCTTCCACAAATCCCTTCCACACGAGAATTTGAAGGCACAGGCATCGGAGATGCCGCATCATGCTAAACACCATGCAAGCGAAAATCGCAGAGCGATTGAGCGCAGCTTGGTGACAGAGCAATGCACACACAACATGAGCCTCGGAGAGGGTCGGTCATGATTGTGAAGAAAGAAAAACCGATACTTTAATAAGAAAATGAACTGTAAAAAAACAAAAAGCCCAAGCTCCTTTTTGAATTGGAACCTGGACAGCTTTTTAGATTAGAGTTGATTCAACATCTTTTCTGAAGGGTTCAGTGCCACCACCACTCCGTAGGGGTCGATAAGCAATGAAGTAAATCCTTCGTTTTGTTCCCACGCTTTCATCAACTTGGCACCAGCCTCGTTGCGTGCGTAGAATTGTGAGTTTGTGTTCAAACCGTCGAGCTTGCAAATCTCATTCCATAATGGCTGACTTTCGTCGAAATTCAGAGCCACATGCTCAAGGTTTTCATTGCTGCTGGCAGCGCGGTCGTGCATCATGTTTGCAATTCGCGAATCGGCATCAGCCGACGACCAGAAGGTCACTACCACATACTTGCCTCTTAACGATTGGAGCTGTAACGAATGTGTTTCGTTGCTCACCTCGAAGTTTGGAGCCTGCTCGCCCACTTCCACACCATAATAGTTACCACTACCGGCAGAAGCCAAGATGAATAACAGCACAACACCCACAAATCGAATAAGTGTTTTCTTCATAAATCAATATTTTCATTCCACAAAAAGGTCGGTTCTAAAACGTCGCGCTTCGGAACGGCCTTCGCCGAGTTTCGGCATCACCGCCACCGCTGTGGCCAGTGGGTAAAATGCGGCTAAAGATTGCTAACTAATGATGCCGCATATCAGTTTTACCGATGCAAAATTACAAAAAAAGATTTATATGACCAAATCTTTTCAAGAAAACATTTTTCTAAACACCTGTATATAACCACTTTATGTAATCGGTTGCATAAACCAAAACTTTAATTGATTTTGATTTTAACTTAAAATGTTAAAATCCTACCATCAATATGCCAGAGCAAAGATTTCGGCAGTGGAAACTCTGGGAGCCCGCCACGGAAATTTAACATTTCGCCTCCCCAGATTTTCACCGAAAACAAAACATTAAAAATTTATTATTTGGTTGTGCGAAATTATGCGTAAATTTGTAGGATAATCAAATCAGTATCGCAATTTATGAGTAACGATAAAGACGAAATAATTCTGATCAGCATTTCCGGCCACGACAAGCCGGGTGTGACTTCCGCCCTCACCGGCATTCTTGGAAAATTCGGCTCCACAATTCTTGATATCGGTCAAAGCGACATTCACCACCGCCTTTCGCTGGGCATTCTTTTCAAGACCACCAGCAACCTCAGCGGCGAAATCATGAAGGAACTGTTTTTCAAAGCCACAGAAATGGGTGTGAGCATCAACTACACCCCTATCGCCATCGACGATTACCAGGAATGGGTGGGCCTGCAAGGCAAAAACCGCTATATCATCACCATTCTCGGCAGGGAAATCACTGCGGAGCAAATTTCCGCCATCAGTGGCATTGTGGCTCAGCAGGGGCTGAACATCGACGACATCAAGCGTCTCACGGGCCGTATTCCCATCACCAACGACGGCAAAACTCCACAACGCTCCTGTATCGAATTTTCGGTGCGTGGCAATCCTATCGACAAGGAGGCGATGCAGACCGAATTCATGCGCATCAGCAATGAGTTGGGCTTCGACGTGTCGCTCCAGGAGGACAACATGTACCGCCGCTGCCGCCGCCTCATCTGCTTCGACATGGACTCTACGCTTATCCAAACCGAGTGCATCGATGAACTGGCAATCCGTGCCGGCGTGGGCGCCAAGGTGAAAGCCATCACCGCAAGCGCAATGCGTGGCGAAATCGACTTTAAGGAGAGCTTCACCCAGCGTGTGGCGCTGCTGAAGGGGCTTGACGTGAGCGTGATGAAGGAAATTGCCGACCAGTTGCCCATCACGGAGGGCGTTGACCGACTGATGCGTGTGCTGAAGCGCACTGGCTACAAAATCGCCATTCTTTCGGGCGGATTCACCTATTTCGGCAATGTGCTGAAAAACAAATACGGCATCGACTATGTGTATGCCAACGAACTTGAAATTGACGACAACGGCAAACTCACCGGCCGCTATTTGGGCGAAATCGTCGACGGTCGCCGCAAGGCTGAACTGTTGAGCCTACTTGCGCAGGTTGAGAACGTGAATATCGCGCAAACTATCGCTGTGGGCGATGGCGCCAACGACCTGCCAATGCTAAAAACCGCTGGTTTGGGCATCGCGTTCCGCGCTAAGCCAAAGGTGAAGGAAACAGCCCAACAGAGCATCTCCACCATCGGCATCGACGGCGTGCTCTACTTCCTCGGCTTCAAAGACTCCTTCATGTCGGAATAACCACATCGCAAGCCAACAAGCCAACGAGCCAACAAGTCTACGAGTCAACAAGTTTTGGCGTCCGATAGGTCTGATATGTCCGATAAGTCTGATATGTCCGACAAAAAAAACCGATTTAATCCATTAAAATCCATTTACACCAATTATATATATTGTTAGGTGTAAATAGGGTAAAATAGGATTAAATCGGTGTTTTGTTGCCCTACATGGGTAATTTGGGGGAATTAGTCGGGATCGGGGAGGAGTTTGGTGGCTTTTGCGCCGAGGTCTTTGATTTTGTTTGCTCTGCCTATGAGGTTGCCTTTGCCTTCCGACAGTTTTTTCAATGCTTCGGCGTGGGCTTTTTGGGCACCGTCGATGGCTTTGCCCACCTGCTCCATGTCGGCGAGGAAGCCCACAAGTTTATCGTACATCTTGCCTGCCTCATCGGCGATGGCGATGGCGTTTTTCGACTGACGGTCGCGCGCCCAAAGTTGACTGATGAGTTTCACCACCGAAATCAGATGCGTGGGGCTCACCATCACCACTTGGCGCTTGTAGGCATATTCCCACAGCGACGCATCGCCACTCATGGCAAGCATATAGGCTGGCTCGTTGGGCACAAACATCATCACAAAATCGGCAGAATCCTTGATTGTTTGATATTTTTTGTTTGCCAACTCATCCACATGCTTTCGCACGCTCGCCAAATGGCGGCGGAGTGCTTCGGCACGCGATGCCTCGTCGGCGGCGTTCACATATTCCACATAGGCGGTGAGCGAAGTTTTCGAATCTATCACCAGTCGCTTATTATCGGGCATGAAAAACACCACATCGGGGCGCAAACGCCCGCCGTCTTCGCCTTTCAGCACGCTGCCGTCGGCCTCGCGCGTCATCTGCGTTTCGTAGTTCACTCCCTCTTGCAGCCCCGACATGTCGAGAATCTGCTTCAGCATCATTTCGCCCCAGTCGCCTTGCACCTTGCTGTCGCCACGCAAAGCGAGGGTGAGTTCCTTCGCCTCCTGCCCTATGTTGCGGTTCATGTCGGAGAGGTCTTTGATTTGCTGCTTCAGTGCGGCGGCGTAGCTCACCTGCTCGGTCTTGTAGCCGTCGATGGTGCGCTTCAGGCTTTCCAGGTTCTCACGCAGCGGTTTCACGATCTCGCCCATACGCACATCGTTCTGCTCACGCATGGCACGACTCTGCTCCGAGAGCAACTGCTGAGCCACATCCTTAAACACCAGGCGTGAATCTTCTTTCAATCTCCGTTGGTCTTGCGCCAAAATTTTCACTTGCTCTTGCATCCGTGCGCTTTGTTCACGCGCATGCAAAAGCATGACCACCAACACGGCAATAATTGCCACCGCCACCAATAAAATTACAATGATTTCTGTCATGATTAGAAAAAAACAGTTAGTTGTGTGTTTGTTTGCGTTCAAAGTTAGCAATAAAAAGGCGTATGGAAAAAATAATTCGGTTGAAATTTGTGCACGTATGGAAAGTTTTTTGATTTTATACCTAAATTATACAACGCTATAGCAAAACTTCAAATTTCGAACGAATGGTGGACCGCTCCCGCCGAGGCGGAAAATGGCAACACAATTTTGGTGACCGAGCGAAAAAGCCTGCAAAATGTGCGCCTCACGCAAAAATACAACTATCGCATTGAAATCACTTTGGCATATCAAGGTGATGCCAAAGGGATGCCCGATTTTCAAACTGCAAAGCTGATGGAGCAGGTGCAAGACGCTTTAGAGGCTTGCTTTGCTAACGACCCAGTGGCAGTGAAACAGGCATCTACACTGGCGACGGCGAGCGCAATTGGGTGTTCTACACGCGCAGCCTCCACATTTTTCAACGAAAGCTCAACGAGGCGCTCGCCTCCTTCCCCGTGCTACCGCTCACCTTCCACGCAGAAGACGACCCCCAATGGGAAGAATACAACGAAATGTGCCAAGCCGAAGTGAAAGCCGCCGAGCTGTAGAGCGCTCCCCCGGCTACGCCCATTACCGGAAAATCGCAACATCAAAATAGCCACCGTAATTAACACCGATTTGGTGCACAAACGCCGAATGTGGCTTTGTGGCGTGATAAAGAAAGAAATGGTTAGGCGGAGATGCGAAAGGGATAAATCCCGCTTTCCACATCTCCGCACAACGAAAAGGCGCATGGCGGCTATCAATTGGTGATGATTGCACCATAATTGTGAGCGCCGATAGAGCCCGGAACGAGCGTGCCATCAGCCGTGTTTGCCACTCCATTCACAGATTGGTCACCAATGGTGCATGTATATTCCACCGATTGTAGCGGATTGAGCCCGGTGTTAACCAGGTACACTCGTCCGGAGATAGACTGACCCAGTGTCACCACATCCACCAACTCAGGATACCAAACCCTCACATCGTTGACAGGCAGATTGCCCTCAATGCCAAAATACATAGCAAGCGAGCTCTCCGCAAAATTCGCTATGGCAGCATGTTAACTGTAGCCACAGGCATACCCCATGCCGTTCGCCACGCTGTCACCCTCAATCCCCCATAGCCGCAGTTTTTTTCGGCGGAGCGGCTTTTTTTCGGGCGGCGAGGGATGTGAGTGGCGCGCACCGCGTGCCACCGTGGGCGAGAGTGGTGATAAAGCTGAAAATGAGTTTTCAGGCTTTATCCCACTCGCCGTCCCTCGAAAGGGCTTTAGCCCTCACATCCCCGCCTCCCGACTTTTTGTTCTCTTCCATCCCACTGGATATTACAAAAAAAAAACAGACACCTATTCTTTTGATGGGTGGAATAGATGTCTGTTATGATGGATTTTTGCCTTGGAAATTGGCGTGCGGGAATTAGTTGATAATCATATTCACTAAGGTTGTCACGTCGGTCACATTCACCTTTCCATCGAGGTAGATGCGCCAATCTCGGTAAGGTCATCCTTGATATTGGTGAACTCGCACCACTGGCTCGCCGTCCGGTATGCACTCAGATACTTGGGTAGCACATGCAGGGTCCCATTTTTGGGTACGCCATAGAAAGCGTCCTTCCCAGTGCTGACGTTTTTAGGATTAAGATAGGCATCAATCTTCGTCAAGCCGCTGCATTTGCCGAACGCCCCTTCGCCGATTGAGGTGACGGAGTTGGGGATGGTAACGCTCGTCAAACCGCTGCATTTGCCGAACGCCCATTCGCCGATTGAGGTGACGGAGTTGGAGATTATTGTATTTTTACACCCGGTAATCAATGTGTTTGTTGCAGTCTCGATAATGGCGTTACAGTTTTCGCGCGAGTCATATACAGAGTTGCCACTCTCCACTTTTATGCTCGCCAAGCCGGAGCAACAGCGGAACGCCCCGTCGCCGATTTCGGTGACGGATTTGGGGATGGTGACGCTCGTCAAGCCGCTGCAACCGCGGAACGCATCTTCGCCGATTGAGGTGACGGAGTTGGGGATGGTGACGCTCGTCAAGCCGAAGCAATCTTCGAACACACTGTCTGCAATTCCTTTGGTTCCTTCTTTTAGAACGATATTTGTGCCGCTTGGCATTGTGCCTTTGTATTTATATGCTAAAAGGCCGGCATAGACAAGCCCATCGGGTTGATTGTTATACCAAGCTGTGCCATAGAACGCTTTCCCGCCGATTGAGGTGACGGAGTTGGGGATGGTGACGCTCGTCAAGCCGCTGCAACCGAAGAACGCCCAGTCGTTGATTGAGGTGACGGGATATGAGATACCACCATAAGTGACCGACTCGGGGATGGTGAGGTTGCCTGTCGGCTCACTGTCTGACGGATAGCCCACTACCGTAACAGTTTTGTTGTCGTCATTGACGCTGTAGCGCACGCCATAAACCGTAAATTCGAATGTCTTCATAATTTGGACAATAGTATATGTGTAATTAAAAGCAGGAGTTACGTTTGAGCCGTTATTCAACCGGCCGATATTGGCTATAGTCCACGGCCGGATTGGATACTGTCCGCTAAATGCGATGTCGGGTCGCCCCTTGTCGGTGCGGAATGTTGCCAATCCACATTGCAAATATAATAATAATTTGCAATATAGTAAGTACCCTAACCACATCTTTTTTTTAAATAAAACTTTGTCTTTTGCCACGACCTATGGCGGCAATGTAATTTCGCATCAAGAAACCAACAAGGCAACGACTATGGCAGTAACTTTAGTAACCGAATTGCAGAACTTTAGCTGCCCCCACCAGGAATTCGTTAGCCGCAGTTTTTTTCGGCGAAGCCGACTTTTTGTTCTCTTCCATCCCACTGGATATTACAAAATAACAACAGACACCTATTCTTTTGATGGGGTGGAATAGGTGTCTGTTATGATGGATTTTTGCCTTGGGAATTGGCGTGCGGGAATTAGTTGATAATCATATTCATCAAGGTTGTCACGTCAGTCACATTCACCTTTCCATCGAGGTTGATGCGCCAATCTCGGTAAGGTCATCCTTGATATTGGTGAACTCGCACCACTGACTCGCCCTCTGGTATGCACTCAGATACTTGGGTAGCACATGCAGGGTCCCATCTTTGGGCACGTCACAGAAAACGTTCCCCCCGGTGCTGACTTTTTCAGGATCGGGATAGGCATCAATCCTCGTCAAGCCACTGCATTTGCCGAACGCCCATTCGCCGATTTCGGTGACGGAGTTGCCGATGGTGATGCTCGTCAAACCGGTGCAATCGGAGAACGCCATGTCGCCGATTGAGGTGACGGAGTTGGGGATGGTAACGCTCGTCAAACCGGTGCAATCGGAGAACGCCATGTCGCCGATTGAGGTGACGGAGTTGGGGATGGTAACGCTCGTCAAACCGGTGCAATCGGAGAACGCCATGTCGCCGATTGAGGTGACGGAG
>ERZ780207.1040-NODE-1040-length-25725-cov-3.575380_pt1 | contig 25725 bp, 18 predicted proteins | sample MGYA00510977_ERZ780207 | MGnify/ENA primary metagenome ERZ780207 (study PRJEB29588, sample SAMEA2151383) | human gut metagenome | biome: human gut; feature: human-associated habitat; material: faeces | place: Denmark | collected 2008/2010 ... | reverse complement strand
ACAACGCAGCAATCCGCTTTTTATTTAGCCCGATAATTAAGTAGCCCCTGACCGTAGTCATCCACAAAAGATATATCCCCGAAGGTCTTGACATAATAGTCGTCGACATAGATGGCATAGGCCGTGATATTGCGTATTCCGTAGGACGCATATGTCTCAAGATCAGAGAGGAAGACGTCCCTATTCCAAGGAACCTGAACCTGAGGCTTCTTCCAGCCGCTGTAGAGAGAGTCATCCATCCAATAGTCAAGCACCTGCGCTGTCTCGGCAGGGAAAACCTTGAGATTGTCCTCAAGCATGCGAAGAAACTCACCGTGGGTGGTCTTGCCGTCGCGTCCGACCGCGTCCTTATTTTTAAGAGGTTGGTCCCATGTGCGGAAGAAAGGTGCGAACTCAAGGAATATTCCTTCCTCCGGCTTCACGCATGAGGGAGCCTCAATGGAATTGTGGTAGGCAAGGTGAGCGAGTTGTGCCTCTGGGTCTATCTTGCGCAAAGCCTTGATAATGTGGTTCTCAAAGATGAGTCCCTGGTCGGCTACATTGTAGCCACGGCATTTCTCGCAATGACAGACATCACCGCCGTCAAAGAGCCATGTGTAGTACTTGTGGTTCGAAGGCTGATGGGTGCGAACGAACTCCGGAACATTTGACATCAGAACTTCAAGTCCCTCCTGACACGAAGGACATCCGTTGCCGTCGCTCTGACGCACACCGTTCTCGTCCATACGGAAATACTCCGGGTGGGTAGCGAACAGTTCACGCGGAAGCAACCACGACATTGCGTGCTCTTCGTACTCGAAGTCAAGTCCAGCATCGATGCATTTCTGACGAAACTCATAGTACTCGGGGCTATCGTACGGGTGTCCGCATACACTGATAGTATTCAGCCCATTCTTCTTCATCAAGTCAATCCAGTCAATGACGTCAGGATTCTTGATGTCGTCCCAGCAGAGGATGACTCCTCGCAGTTTGAAGAAAGGCTCGTCGGCCTTTTTCCCGCAGCCCGCGCAAAACGCGAGCAGCAGGAAAGAGGTTGCAAAAAGTGTCGAAAATTTGGCGAATTTATTCAACATAGTCTGGAAGGATTACGGTTGCCATATCAACCTGCGTTCTTGATTCAGGATTCTTCATATCGGTAGCGTTGCCTTGCGGAAGATAGCCTATCGCATTCCAGTTAAGAGGACCATCCATAAGTTTGATGGCAAACCTTGCCTTGTTCGTAGTCATCTTGAAGAATTTCCTGTCGAACATAACCTCTGCCTGACCGAGGTTCTTGCCCTCGTCGAAAGCAACCTGTCCGAAGAACTCGGCTGCCGTATAGTTCCCAGCCTGTGAAGCAAGTCCTCCACTCCACACATTATCCTTATCCTTTCCGCCATAGAAATAAGCCGTCAGACCAGTGAAATCTGTAAACGGATTACCCATATGGAAACCGCCTTCGATATACCACTCAAGTCCCATATTATCCTGAGCATACGGAGGATAAACAGTTTCGTTATCTGTTGCCGCCACATAGCATCCCGTCTCGATATTTCCGTCCGCATCAATCCAGATGTCGATAGGCAGAGTGTTGCTTGCGAGAGGCTCGCCCTTGCGGACTTCCTTCTTGTTGCTGCTGTAATATTCAACCGTGCCAGGATCTACAAACTCGAAGTAAAGATATACGGTCTTGCTGTCACCGGTAAGCTTCATCTTACGAATCATCGGATAAAGAACCGTTCCTTCTGGAAGCGAATAGGTGATGATTCCGTCCTTGTCCCAGTCGGAAAAGTCTCCATCGATGGTGATTGCGTAAGAGAACGGATATGCGAGGTTTATGGTCGCTGTAGTAACCTTGCCCTTTACTGCATTCTCGACCTCAACGATATCAATTACATGAGGAGTGACGCCAATTTCAACGCTTTCCGGCACATCAATCGTCGCAACGGCCTCGGCCTCGGTCTGCCCGGCGACAATCGTAAGTTCGGCAGGTGCTATTGTAACCATATATTTATTGTCTGCAGCAGACGCAAGTTTCACCTTCACGTCCTTCGTGGTTGCCTTTGCAAGGGCGACGCGAATCTTCGCGGTCTTGTCACCAGAGAAAGTGTTGTCGGCATAGAGATTCACCTCCGGCTTGAAAGAATAGCTAAGCGCAATGTAGACTACTGAGTTCTCAGACTTCTCAGCGCCCTTGACTGAGGCTATCTGAATCGCCGCCTGGTACTCACCAGAATCAAGTCCAAGAACATCGGCCTCAACCTTGACATCAACGGAAGTCTTGCCTTTCCCTATCTTCACATTCTTCGAGAAATCGGCCGGTACCTCGTTATTGCCGCTCTGAACCGGAGCCTTGGCCAGGGTCACAGTCACGTCGGCGGAAGCCGCCTTGGAAAGTTCAAGCGTAAGCTTCGCGGTGTTGTCCGCCGCAAATGTGGCATCAGCCTTCATGCTGACAGTAATCTTTTCGTCCGCAGGTTTTCCATTGTCCTGAGGAGTCTTTTCACATGAGACAAACAGTCCGGCAGCAAGGGCTGCGGCACTGATTGCAAGCATGATTCTTTTCATAATAATTCAGATTTAAAGTTATTAGTTATTTACTTTTATCACCAGCCAGGATTCTGCTCCAAAGCGCGGTTCTTGTCGATTTCTGTCTGAGGAATAGGGAAGAGGTAGTGGCGCGCAGGATCGAACACCCTCTTCTGGAACACAGGATAGGTAATTTTGCCGTCGGCATCCACAGCCACACGATGCACGGTCTTGTTGTCCACCGCCTCCGCAATCATCCAGCGTCGCACATCCCAGAACCTGTGGTTTTCGAACACCAGTTCCATCCTGCGCTCCTGACGAACCTTCGCGCGAAGCTGCTCCTGAGTGAGCCCGGACGGAATCTCTATGACGCACTTGGCCCGGCGACGGATGGTGTTGATAAGTTCTTTGGCTCGCTCCAGATTGGAAGCGCCTCCCATCTCAATCAGAGCCTCGGCATAGTTCAAATACAATTCTGATGTCCTCATAATGGCGAAGCGGCGGTAGGTCCAGCTGGCGTTGGTCACGAGGTTGTGGTTCTCGTCGAGATATTTCCTCGTGAAGTAGTTCGTGCGGATGATTGAACCGATGTTGATATTGTCCTTCCCGTTGGCAGAGATGTCAATCGGACGGCCTTGGAGCATCGCTCCGTTGTAAAGTATGCAACTGTAGAACCTGTCATCTCGCCCTTCCCACGGATGCTCGGGGTCATAATATGGTTTCTGATCTGCCACATCCGGGGCTGTAGATGGATCCAGTTCCGCACATTTAGGATTGATTATCTGAGTGTTATCTTCATTATATCCCAAGACAGGTATTTCACCAAGTTTCTTGACCTCGAAGTCATCCACAATCTCTTGAAGCGGTCCGTCGACATTGTAGGCATTATAACCAAGTGGCATCGCGTAGAAATCCCACCAGTAGCATTCATAGTGCTCAGAATTCTTCGTCCAGATGAACTCGCTTGAAATAGCGGCCTTGTTGAACATCTCCGTGTAGGTCGGAGCAAGAATATAACCCGCCTTTTCAGCCATATTCAGAGCCTCACGGTTTGCCTCCGCAGCATCTTCCCAACGCGCAGTGTCATTGTCCCTATTCCAATACTTGCTGGCCCAATAGAGCTTCACCTGAGCCTTCACCACAGCCGCAACGACGGAGGTGAAACGGCCAAAGTTGGCGTCGTCGTGCTTCTCCGGGAGGTGAAGCATAGCCTCATCCATATCAGAGAGAATCTGGTTCACGATCTCTTCCGCACTCGCCCTCTTGATTCCATTGAGCGACTCGACGTTTCCCGGGTCGAGCACTGAATTCAGAATCGGTACGCCGCCCCACTGCTTGAAGAGCAGAAAATAGTAGTAACCCCGGAGTCCATAGGCCTCGCCAAGCAACCTCTCCTTCCGGTTGCTCGCCCCACCGGCCGACATATCTTCAGGAATCAGGTCATAATTCTCGATGAACATATTGCAGCGCCTAATGCAGCCGTAGAAGTCGCTCCAGTTGCGTGCCATCGGCATCTGGGTCGGGTTCCAGCTTCCGAGGTTGATGTCGAAAGGCGATGCCGGATAACCGGAAGCTTGCTGAAAGCCGATTTCGTCTGTAGCGCCGCCGAGTTTGTAACGCCCTGTAAGGTCTTCCGTGTTGCACTGGAAGTCCGGAAGATAGACATAGGCATTATCCAGATAGCGCTCCGCCGTCTCAATCTTGGAAAACAATTCTTCCTTGGTCATGTTGTCACCCGGAGCACGTTCAAGGAAGTCGCCACAGGAAACGGCAATGGAGGCAGCGGCAATGACGGTAAAAACATAGTATATTCTTTTCATCTCTATCATAATTTACTGTAATTCAAAGCGAAGTCCCATGTTGAACACTCTCTGGAGCGGATAAGGAAGTGTTCCGGAGCCAGCAGACTCAGGGTCGCGGTCCTTGAGCCACATCCTATCCCACACAGCCACGTTCTGCGCATTCACATAGATTCGCGCCGCGGTGACGTGAATCTTCTTCATCCACGCGGTCGGGAAAGTGTAACCGAGCTCGATATTCCTAAGCTTGAGGTAGTCGGTCTTCATGAGGTTCTGATCTGAAATAACGTTGTTGTTCGCGGTGGTGTGTGCAACAGGGAGTATCGCATCTTTGTTTTCCTTGGTCCATCTGCGCAGGTTGATGACACTAGACGGATAAGACCACAGACGGGCCGTTCCTCCCATTGCACCGCTCAGTAACATGCTGAAGTCAAAGCCGTGGATATTGAACCCGATTGAGAGACCGCCGGTGAGCGTGGGCACGGAGAAACACTTGATAGGCACACGGTCGGAAGGATCAATCACGTTGTCGCCGTTGGTGTCTTGATACTTAATGTCGCCAGGAATCACCGGGCCGAACTTCTGCGCAGGGCTGCCGTCGATATCCTCCTGACTCTCAAAGAAGCCTATGGACTTGTAGCCGAGGGCATAGCCGATTTCATACCCACGAAGGTCCTGGTAGTCATAGGCAGGAGTCGGCTGGTCGTTTTCGAGCACCTTGTTCTTCGCCCACGTCATCTGAAGGTTGGAGAAAATCGAGAAGTCCTTAGAGAATGCCTTAAAGAAGCGGATTTCCCCCTCCACACCCTGATTAACGACCTTTCCGGAGTTGCGCGGAGCGATGTTGGTGATGCCGACATAGTCCGGGACGCTTCCCGCAGCTGTTAGGATATTGTCGCGCCTCTCATGAAAATAGTCCACCGTGAGGTTGAGCACGTTGCCCTCGAAGAGCGAGAGATCGAATCCGGCGTTGGTCTTGTAGGCCTTCTCCCATGTGACATAGGCGTTACCAACGCGTGTCTCGTTGTGTCCGCCGGCGGCCGACGTTCCACCATTTGTAGTTCCGAAGTAATACCCGTTCGGGAATATGTTTCCAAGGCCTCCACCCGGACCGAACTCGCTGATATAGAGGAAGCGGTTGCCACCAATCTGGTCATTTCCGACAGTTCCGTAAGAGCCCCTTATCTTGAGAATCTTGAGCCAGTCGGGCGAATGAAGCCAAGGCTCGTCACTGATGACCCAGCCGGCGGAGAAGGAAGGGAACACGCCGTAGCGCCTGCCCTTAGGGAAGTTCTCCGAGCCATTATAACCGAGATTAAACTCGGCAAAATAACGCTGAGCAAAGTTGTAGGCAGCACGGGCGCTAAGACCCTGATAGGCATACATATACTCGGAACTATAGAGATTCTTGAGCGTACGGTTACCGAGCAGCTGCGCGTGAACCGAGTGACGGCCGAAGTCGCGGTCATAGTTCAAGCGAAGGTCGTAGTAGGTGTAGCGCTCGACGGACGACCATGTGGAGGCCTGAAGACGGCCGTTGGTGGTATAGTCCTGATAGACAGGCTCTCCGGTAATAGCATCAGGTCCCCTATACCAGAATTGCTCGAAGTCCTGCCGCCACACCCTTTGGAGGCTGTTGGTGTTCTCAAAACTGAAATATGCTTGAGCGCTGAGGCCTTCGGTAATGAAATCAAAGTCATATTTTGCGGATATGGTTCCGTACATCACATTACTGCCACGGTTGTAGTAGCCGCTGCGGGTGATGACTCCATAAGGGTTGTTCTGATAAGGTATCTCAAGCGCGGAGCCGGCCGCGAGCGTGCCGTCAGGGTTATAGATTGACTGCGAACCTGGGAGGCGGCTTGTGATGATGTTGAACACATGAGTGAAGCTCTCGCTCGGTCCAATCCTCGTTTCAAGGCGGCCGGCCATGTCAATCCTGATGTTCAGCCGCTTGGTGGCCTGCACGTCAAGATTGGAACGGAAGTTCCACCTATCGTACTTGGGCTTCACCCCGTAGTTGGCGGTAAACTCGTCCGTATGGTTGAGCAGAGTTCCTTGATTCATATAACTTCCGGAGATGAAGTAGTTCACGCGGTTGTTCTTGCCGAGCGAACCGGAGATATTGATATTGTACTGCTGCTGCCACGAATGATTTTTCAGAACGACATCGAACCAATCGGTGTTCGGGTACTGGTAGGGATCGGAGCCGTTCTTTATGATTTCAAGCACCTCTCCGGTATAGCGTTCAGGCTGCCCGTCGTTGTAGTCGACTGCGCGGTTGTAAAGAGCCTGTTCGTATGAGCTCATGGTCTCAGGCAGACGAATAGGCTGCTGGAGGGCCTGTTGGATGGTGAAGGAAATCTTCGGAGCCTCGTTTCCTCCTCCGCGCCGGGTGCTCACGACGATGACCCCGTTCGCACCCTGAATTCCATAGAGCGAAGAGGATGAGGCATCCTTGAGTATGGTGATGGACTCGATTTCATTCGGATCAAGCATGTCGAAGTCGGCCTTGTTCCGGGGAAGTCCGTCAATGACCACAAGAGGAGCACTGGTTCCGTAGGTTCCGAGCCCGCGCACATAGAGCGATGAGGCATCGGCTCCAGGTTCGCCAGAAGACTGCACCGTAATGAGCCCCGGAAGCTTACCGGCAAGTGCGTTGGAAATGTTCGCCACTGGAGACTGCACAAGTTCCTTTGTCTGGATGGTTGAGACGGCGCCGGTGATGGAACGCCTTGTCTGGCGGTTGTTCATTCCGACAACAACCACCTCGTCAAGGAACTCTGAAGACTCCATGAGCCGAATGTCATAGCGATCTCTCTGGTCAACGGTGAAGGATAAGTCATTGTAGCCGAGGCATGACACGTCCATTTTCGCCCCTTGAGTAACCTTGATGGAAAATGTACCATCAACGGATGTCACTACACCATTGGATGTGCCGGACTGGATGACCGACGCGCCGATTACCGGCTCCCCGTTCGCGTCAAGGATTACTCCCCTGATGACCCGCTCGTCCTGAGCTTGCGTGCTCTCGGAAGCGGATGCGATCCTGTCCGTACCGGGCGAGAGCATGGCCGCAAAATCCAGAAGGAATAAGGAGAAAACGCAGATGCTGATTAATCGAGTTTTTCTCATTGTCTGTTGATTTAGTTATTAGTTTTTTCCTGCAGAGGATATTTTTAATAATTCTTCAAATTTCTGCCTTAGAAAACGGACGCAAGATATTTTCTATAATCCAACAAACAAAAAGTCACTAAAACTTTATTTACTCACAAAGACACACCCAATTATAAATTATTAAAAACCACTTAATTAACAACGAGTGACGATATGTTTATTAATAAATCATTTTATTTACACAAAGAAATTGACCGCCAAAACAATTAAATCATTTTATTTTATTGTTTTCGCAACGACTTTATATAACTTTACCCGATACAAACGAAAAACGAGGAAAATATGGATACAGGGAAATTATCGGAAAGCGAGAGACCGGGCAAGGCAAGAGAGATAAGAAAGAGTATCCTGCGATGCCTAATGGACAGCGGAAGGATGATGATTTCGGACATTTCAGAACACTGCGGCTACAGCGTCCCGACAGTGACAAAATACATCAACACACTCATGGATCAGGGCCTCGTTACGGCTGCCGGAAAGAAGAGCCTAAACAGGGGCAAGAAGCCGATGGTATACAAGACCTGCTCCGACGCGAGATATTTTGTCGGTGTGGACATCCAGAGCCACGCGCTGCAGATGTGCGCGATGGATCTTTCAGGAAACGTCATCGCCGAGGACGAATGCCTGGATTTTGTCTATAGCAATACCCCCCCCCTACATGGAAGAAATGTGCAGCAAAACCCTTTCTTTCATAGACAATCTCGGAATTGACAAGGACAAGATTTCCTTTGTGTGCTTCAGCATTTCCGGAAGGATAGACACAAACGCTGGAATTAGTCATAGCGCATTCAACTTTGAAGGAGACGACACTCCGCTCGCTGAGACCTTGAGCGAAAAGACGGGACTGAGAGTAATCATCGAGAATAATACCAGGGCAATGACCTTCGGAGAACTCAGCCTCTACAACAAGGACAGCCTCAAAAACTTTCTGCTTGTCAACGTAAACTGGGGTCTGGGGCTCGGAATCGTGTTAAACGGGGAGGTATACTGCGGGAGCAACGGGTATGCCGGAGAGTTCGGACATATGAATGTCTACAACAACGAAATAATATGTCACTGTGGAAAGAAAGGATGCCTGGAGACCGAGGTCTCAGGAATGGCCATGCAGAGACATCTCACAGAGCGGATAAAGAACGGCGAGGCGAGCATACTACGAAGCAGGATAGCGAACGGCAATGAACTCACGCCCTCCGACATCATCTCGGCGATTAACAGGGAAGACCCGCTGTGTATAGACATAATCGAGAAAATGGGGATGGAACTTGGCAAGCAGATCGCCAACCTTATAAATCTCTTCAACCCAGAAGCAGTCATTCTCAGTGGGGTACTGAGTCGCGACAGTATCTACTTCTTCGAGGCAATCAAGTCCAGCGTCCGGAAGTTTTCGCTGAAGCTCATGTATAAGAATGTCCGCATCATACAGGCAGAAAACCCAGACAAGACCGGTGTCCTCGGAGCGTGTCTGCTCGGAAGATATCGCTTCGCGGACGAAATCTGAATAAGAATCGGACAAAATTGCTATTTTTGCACTAACAGGCAGGCGATGGGCAGTGGACGCTCCAAGGTCCTGCCTACGATGCAAAGACAGTCTCGACATGCACACACACGAAACAGAAGAACGGCTGGAAGCCAAAGGAATACGGCCGACTGCAAATAGGATACTCGTACTTAAGGCGCTCGGAGAGGCCGGACATCCGATGAGTCTCACCGACCTTGAGACCCAGATTGAGTCCATGGACAAGTCCAGCGTGTTCAGAACACTGACACTGTTTTTGGAGAAGGATCTCGTGCACTCATTTGAGGATGGACGAGGGATCATAAATTACGAATTGTGCACCGAGGAAGGCCATTGCGACCACCACGATGCACATATTCATTTCTATTGTGAGCGATGCCACCGCTCCTACTGCATGGAACACATCAACCTCGGCTGGATGCAGGTGCCGGAAGGCTTTGAACCGCGCGCCTACTCATTTGTCATCAAGGGAATCTGTCCCCGCTGCAAATAGCTTCTCAGTTCTCCACCGGCCTTATGACATAGTTGAACGTCATTTCCTGCGGCTTGACAAGGTATTCGGTGCGCGGAAGATGCGACCATGAGTCAACGCAGCCGAGTCCCATCTGAACGAGATCAAAGTTAACCCATGTCAGTCCGTTGCAGCGCTGATTCTCGAACGCAATAGCCTTCAACTTGAGGGAATGACGTGTGCCGCTCTTGGCGCAATCCAATTGCTCGGTCGAGAACGGGAGTGCTGATGCGGAGAACGGAGCGTCAGAAGAAATCTCCAGGCCCGTGCCGTTGTCGTTCAGGACGCGGAACCACTTGAGCTGAGTCTTCGTTCCGGATTCCTGCGGACGGACATAGCCGTAATGATATTGGTCCTCAACCCTCTGCACATAATGTCCCATAAGGGCTGCCGAGTTGCGGTCACTGTAGTTTTCAAAAGGTCCGTTGCCGAAAAACTCGACATTGGAGAACTCTCCAGGCATCGCGAGGCGCATTCCGAAGCGGTTCAAAATCGGAGCATCAGCCAATTTGCCGGCATCCTTGAGGGATTCGCTGACTGAAATCGCACCGTCGCCATATATGCTGTATGTGACAGCAATCTTCGCCGCCTCACCAATCGGTGCATATTCCGTCGTGACAAGAACGAAGTCTCCCTTGTCTTCGAATGTGAACGAAACAGCCTTATACTCGGCGTCACGCCAGAGTTTCTGCGACTCAGGGAGCTTCTTACCCCTGTAGTTCGCGCCCATGTCATTTTCGGTCGCCGCACGCCACAGGCAAGGTTCAAGAGGCTGCGACAGGAGCGGTCTATCGTTGAGCGTATAACTTATCAACGCACCGGTAGTCTTGTCGAACGTGGCTTTCCACACGTCACCGCGCTCAGCAAGCACTCCTTCATAAGGCATTATTCCATAGAAAGAAACAGTACTCTCGCCATCGGCGATGCGGAAAGAGTGAACTTCCGGAACGTATGCCGCGTTCGGAGCGGAGGCAATGCAAATCTGATCGTAGGCAACTTCACTGTCTGCCGGAAGTATGCCGTCTTTCTTCTTGAGAGTGTAACGGACATTGAGGTAGACATCATGGCCGTCTAAAGAGCCTCCACAGGCATCGACCACGTCAGCGGCCGTGTAGCCGAGATTCACTTTGCTGCTGTTCTGCGGCGCAATGGCGAGTTCCTCCGAAGCATGACCGCTGAGAACAGCTTCGCCGTCACATTCAACAGTCCATGAAAGTTCGTATCTGGAAAGGTCAATGAAGAAATTCTCATTGAAAATGTCCACCTTACCATCGAGTGCCTGTTCCGCAGGTGAGGAAGTGAGGATGCTGCGCTGCTGATATGCAATTTCATAGGCATGAGGATGAAGACTGCGGTCAGAGGCGATGACTCCGTTGCAGTTGAACGATTCGTTGGTAGGGTCGTAATCGTTGAAGTCGCCGCCAAACGCGAAGATGTGATCAGTACCATACTTCTCCGCATCAACCGGCCACCACACGGCCTGATCCACAAAGTCCCAGATGAAGCCACCCTGATAGTGAGGATACTTACGGATGAGATCCCAGTATTCCTTGAATCCGCCGATAGAGTTACCCATGGCGTGAGCATACTCGCACTGAATGAGAGGCTTGTCCGGATTGCCCTTTACATAGTTCTCGCACTGTTTGTAGTCCCAATACATAGGGCAGACAATGTCTGTCCCCTTATGGTTCGGTTTTTCGTAGACATTACGTTCATACTGCACAGGGCGGGTCTCATCCCACGCCTTAAGCCAGTCATAGGCATCGAAGAAGTTCTGCCCTGCACCGGTCTCGTTACCGAGACTCCATATAATCACCGACGGATGATTGTAGTCGCGCTGAACCATGCGCTGCACTCTCTCGACTATAGTCTTGTGATAGTCAGGGTTCTTTGCAAGGGCCTCCGGGCCATATCCCATTCCATGTCCCTCGATATTAGCCTCGTCAACAACATAAAGTCCGTATTTGTCGCAGAGGTCATACCAAAGGGGATCGTCAGGATAGTGGCAAGTGCGCACAGCATTGAAGTTCAGTTGCTTCATTATGAGGATATCCCTCTCCATATCGGCAGGTGACACCACATAACCCTTGTAGGCGTTCATTTCGTGACGGTTGACACCTTTGATGAGCACCGGCTGACCATTCACAAGCAGTTGTCCACCACTGATTTCCACAGTTCTGAATCCGAACTTGAGAGATGCGGTCTGGGTCTCCACTCCCTTTTTGTTCAAGGCAATGAGTTCAAGAGTATAGAGGTTCGGAGTCTCAGCTGTCCAAAGTTTGGCAGCAGGAAGACCGCCCTCAACCCGCGCACAAGAAAAGCCGTTCCCGGACTTGTCCTTCATGTTCACCGAAGCATCGCCCGATGCGGCAATCTCTCCAGCGGCATCAACAATCTGCCAACGGACCTTAGCCACGCCGGAAGTGGTCTCGGCAACAATGCTGTAGCGTCCGTCAGCATCGCCGCTCACATGAATATTCTCTATTCTCTGCTTTGCACGGGAGAACACATAGATGTCACGGGCAATTCCGGCATATCTCCAGAAATCCTGACATTCCACATAGGTACCGTCGCACCAGCGGAAAATCTCAAGAGCGATGGTGTTCTCGCCAAGTTTTACAAATTTTGTAATGTCAAAACGGGCTTCAATCTTGGAGTCCTCGCTGTAGCCGACTTCCTTTCCGTTCACCCAGACCTTCACATTTGAAGTGGCTGAACCGATATGCAGGACTATGTCCTGTCCCTTCCACTCCTCACCGAGAAAGAAGTTGTGGCGATACTGTCCCACATAGTTGTGCTCGTCCGGTACAATCGGAGGAGTGTTGGGGAAATGGCCATCCCAAGGATATGGAGTGTTCACATATATAGGATCACAATAACCATTCAGATCCCAAAGCCCGGGAACCGGAATCGTACCCCACTGCGAATCGTCGTAACCATCACGATAGAAATCGGTCGGGCGAGTGTTCAGATCTTTGTTAAAATTAAACTTCCAGAGCCCACTCAAACTGAGCTTCAGCCCGTCGGTCGCGAACGTGGTAGTCATCGGAAGGCGGTTAACCTCATTCAGATTAGGGTCTTTCCAAAATTCCACGGATGTCTTTTCCTTCGCGGAAACATTCGTTCCGAGAGCCATCGCTCCAACAAGAACACACAGAAGTGTTGAAAACTTACGCTTCATTGACATGTTATTAATTATTAAAATTTTCCCAAATTTACGACTTTACCGGTGATGCCGCAACAAATAGAGCCCCTTATTCGGGAACATTTGAGCCAAACCCTAAAATAATTGCAGATTTTGCTAAATTATTTCTATGTCGCCGGACTGACCCCAACCCTGCCGTCCGTCAGAAATCTCGACATTCGTCCACGTTCCGACAGAGTCGATTATCTTCACTTTCGTGCCTTCGTGGAGTATGAACAGGTCCATCTTTCCATCCGGAGAGGATTTCGTGGATATGACCGGCTTCATCACTATAGCCTCGTCGCGAAGGAAATAGTCGTCCTTCTGGTGAAGCGAAAAGCCGAGAGCCGCGCCCCCAAACAGGAAGCAGACTATTGCTGTAATGAACCCGGTGCGTTTCCAAGCTGTCGTGGGAGCGAGGAAGAAAAGCAGCAGCATCGCGCAGACAAGAACGAGGAATACTATGAATATGATTGCCCAAGCATCAGAGTCGAGAAGGTAGCAGAGCCTCAGAGTCCATGTCTTCAGGACAAATTCCGGAACGGCATCTATGCGGTCCTGCGTGCGGCTGTTCGCGAACTCCAGATTGTAGCGGGCATCCGAATATGACGGGTCTATCTTGAGGGCGCGCTCGTAGTTCACGATTGCCTTGCCGAGATTATCGGCCTTGAACCATGCGTTGCCGGCATTGTAGTAGAGTTGAGGGGATTCCAGACCGAGAGAGACTATCATCTCGTACCCGGACGCGGCATCTTCCCAGCGTCCATCCGAGTAAGCGGCATTGGCCTTCTCCCAAAGTTGCTGCGGGTATTCCTTCTGCTCTTCAGCCGAGACCTCCGGAGAAGTCTGGAGAGGCTGTTCCTGCGCCCGCATCGGGAACGACATCAGTGCGAGTATGACGACCATAGTGGCCGCACCGGCCACGGGCATTTTCTTTCCTGATTTCATAGAAGAGTCAATTGTAGATATAAGCTCGGCAGCCTTTTCGTAGTGAGCCTGCATTGCCTCGTTTCCGGATGACGGTGAATAACGGGCGAACTCACAGTCATCTATGAGTCCAACGAAGGCCGTCACAGTCTCTTCCGGCACACCGCCTTCGGTGAGCCTTGCAGAGATGTTTTCCTTGTTCAGTTCGGACATCGGAATGTTCAGCTTGTCGGCGATGAAACCGAGCAAAGCTTTGTGAAGTTCCTCATAGAATGCCGTGTAGAGATTCTGTTTGAGGAACACGGAAGCAGTCTTGAGTTGCTTCAGAGCTTTCTTTGTGGCCTTTCTGTTTCTGTTGCCGACAACATCGGCACGCCTTGCCGCCATTCTCCGGAAAGCGAACCAGCAAAGAGCTGAGACAAGGAGAATAAGGAGGCAGACCGCAACAAAAACAGCAGAGCCTACAAAGAAGTGGCCCTTTTCCGAAAGCCGTGTCGGCTTTGTGGATATGAACCTGATGTCCTGACCGAGACTGCGGACGTCGTTCTGCTGAACTCCTGGAACTACCGCGCCTCCGGACGGAATGTCAGCGCCTTTTTCGACCGTGAAGTTTATCGGCAGCGTCTGCACCGTGACATAACGCCCGGCCTCGACGTCATAGTAGCTGTACTGAATCGGCTCAATTGTGAACTCTCCGGGGCTGCGCGGAATGAAAGGATACTCGAATTCTTTGGAACCGGAAATGGAACCTTTGGCACTTTTGTCCGTAATCTTCGTGTCATAGACTTCCATGTCAAGAGGGAAGCTGACCTTCGGAGCCCCGAGGAGGGAAACATTGCCACGGCCCGAGACGGTGATTATCAAAGAATTGGCTTCATGAGCCTTCAGGTTGTCCTTGGCGAGTTTTGCGCTTATGCTGAACTTGCCCACACCACCGCCGAACGATGCCGGGGCACCGGCCGGAAGCGGAGACACATTTACTGTAACGGCACTTGAGGAGACTTTTTTCCTCACCGTCGTGTAGTCGTCAAAAAAGCCGTCAAAGATGCTTCCGGTACGCGACTGCACCCTGACATTGACAAGGCACACGAGCTCGGCAGGGTCAATGGTCAATTTGCCTGTCTGCTGAGGGATAAGCACATAGCGACGGAGCACGGCTGCATCGTAGATTTTCCCGTTGTAGGTCTCCCGTGTGAACTCGATGTTTGTCGGAGCCTCTATCTCTTGACTCCAGAACCCTGTGAATGATGGGAAGTTAGCATTCTCGAATCCGGAGAGATTGGCCCTCTGATAAATTTTGAGCGTCGCGTTAATAGGCTGTCCGACAACGACATTGGTTCTGTCAAGAGAGAGACTGAGGATTATCTCACCCGTGGATGTTTCTCCCGCGCGTCCAACGCCGCTTCCGTTCTGCCTTGCTCCCGAGCCACCGGCTGCGCTCGGATCTGAAGGAACGCCGTTCGAGCCGGACTGCGGGCTGGTCGATGACTGGGACGACGACGGATTGTTCTGTCTGACCACGGAAATGGTCACCGGACGTGAAACTATCTCACTGCCTTTGACCTTTGCAGATGCAGAAGGAAGCGTGAACTCCCCCGCTGACTTAGGCATAAGTATGTAGGTGTAGGACACCTGCCTTGATGCAGTACGTTTGCCATTGATTATGCTGATGCTTGAAGAAGAACTCTTCTGCGGTCCCCAAACAAGGTCAAAGTCCGCCGGACACTCCCAACTGAAGTCCGAGGCGGAGTTCTCTCCCTCTATAACGAAGGTTACGTTAAACTGCTCGTTCAGATCCACGACATTGTGGGTCTGAACTTGAATCGACGTCTGTGCTGCTGCCGTCACCGCTGCAAACGCCCAAAGTATGCCTGCAAATAATTTCCTCATCATATACATCCTCTTACTACCAATTCTTTTCCTTTTGACGGGACCTGACCATTGCTGCCTTTTCCTTGTTGACCTTGTCCTGGGTCTCCTTTTCTTTGGACTGAATGGCTTGGAGCATCTGTTGGGCCGCCTGTGGACTTATCTTCTGCTCCTGAGGCTGTCCCTGTCCGTCACGATTGTCCTGCGGGGGCTGCTGACCGCCGTCGTTGTTGTCCTGATTGCGGTCGTCGTTCTGCCCGTCACCGTTGTCATTCTTGTCCTGACTGTTCTTGTCGTTGTTGTCCTGATTCTGGTTCTGGTCCTGATTGTCCTGGCTTTGCCGGTCTTGGTCCTGGTTGTCCTTATTCTGGTCGCCCTGTCCGCCGCCCCCTCCGTTCTGCTGCTGGTTTTCAAGCATCTTACGGGCATAGATATAGTTCTCCTTCGCATCCAGGTCGTCCGGACGCATAAGAAGAGACTTTGCAAAGGCATCGACAGCCGTCTTGTAGTCCTTTGCCGCGAGCGACATATCTCCGAGATTATAGTAGTAGTCAGCACCATGGCCGCCCTCAAGCGCGCCCTGTTCAATTTTCTGCATCGATTTCATTGCCCCCTGAGCGTCACCCTGTCTGTAGAGGTCCGCAGCGAGGTTGTAATTGGCCGCCACTGACATAGAGTCCTTCACAAGAGCCTTTCTATAGTCAATCTCGGCTTCCTTCCAATTCTGTTTCCGATAGTCGCGGTTGCCGCGCCGCACGTCCTTTCTGTCCGTCTGCGCTGATGCCACGGCAGGCAGAAGCATCATCAGTGCGAGGGCCGGCAGCATAAAATATATTTTTTTCATCATTTTCATATCCCGAATTTACAAAACATCATTTCTTCGTGCCGAAAAGGCTGAACTTCGTCTTCCGATCCCCGATGAGACAAGTGAGAACAAAGAAAAACAGCGCAAACGCAAAGAAATACATATACTGCTCGTCATATTCCTCGAAGACAACGGAATTGAACTTCTCTGCGTCCATCTTCTTTATGTCGTCGATTATCGGATTGAGACCAAATTCGCTGTTTCCAGCACGCACATACGCCCCATTCCCGGCGGAGGCGATTTCACTCAGTGTGTTCTCGTCAAGACGTGTCACGACAATGTTGCCCTCACGGTCTTTCATAAGCCCACCATCCTTCAGCGGAATAGGCTTACCCTCCGGAGAGCCCACACCGATTGTATAGACCTTTATTCCCAACTCGGCAGCTTGTTTCGCGGCCTTGACCGGGTCATCCTCGTGGTTCTCTCCGTCCGTGATGACTATTATCGCACGACTCTTCTCGCTCTGTGCGCTGAAAGAGCGGGCAGCCGTATTTATGGCATCGGCGAGCGCTGTTCCCTGAATAGGCACAGACTCGGTGGAGATTGTATTCAGGAACATTTTTGCGGAAACATAGTCTGTCGTAATCGGCAACTGGACATAGGAACTGCCGGCGAAAACGATGAGTCCTATCCGGTCGTCACGGAGTTTGTCGACTAGTCTGGAGATGGCAAGTTTCGCACGCTCAAGTCTGTTCGGAGAATAGTCCTGGGCAAGCATGGAGTTTGAAACGTCGAGTGCAATCACCACCTCGGCTCCTTTAGTCTCGTGTTCCTTTAGCTTCGCGCCAATCAGAGGACGTGCCATCCCGACAGCGAAGAAAGCGAATCCGAGGCTGAACAGGACGACTTTCCACCATCCGCGGGCCCCGGAATATGAAGGCATCAGCCCTGCCACCAGATCCGGATCTCCGAATGAGGCAACACGCTTTTTACGCATCCTGCGGAAAATGGCGTATACCACGGGAAAGAGCGGAACAAGCAACAGAAGCCAAAGACATTGAGCATCAGCAAAATACAGCATAATCAATCATTTTTTACGGCAGTTTTCTGAAAACCGCGACCTGAAGGATGAATGCGGCAAGCAGGGCAATTAGGGCGACAAGCGCGTATGTTCCGAACAGTTCCTTGTAGACAGGGAAACTGTCGATTGTTGTCCTGGCCTTCTCCATCTTGTTTATCTCTGAATAGATTTCGGCGAGTTTGGTGTTATCCGTAGCGCGGAAATAGCGTCCACCGGTGGTCTCGGCAACCTGCGAAAGCAGTTTCTCGTCAATCTCAACCTTCACTTTCTGGATTTCCACGCCCCAAGGGGTCATCACCGGGTAGGGCGCGGTGCCGTTTGCACCCACTCCGATTGTGTAGACACGAATGCCGTAGGTCTTGGCAATCTCGGCAGCAGTTTCCGGGGCAATCTCTCCACAGTTGTTCACGCCATCAGTGAGCAGAATCACTACGCGGCTCTTCGCATCGGAGTCCTTCATCCGCGCAACGGCCGTCGCGAGCCCGTTTCCTATCGCGGTACCATCTTCGAGAAGGTCGGTGCTGATTTCTTTCATCAAGTTGATGAGAGTCGCACGGTCTGTCGTCAAAGGGCATTGGGTGAATGCTTCGCCTGCGAAAACGACAATTCCCATACGGTCTGAAGGCCTTTGTGATATGAATTCGATTGCTATATCTTTCGCAGCGCTGATTCGGTCCGGGTTGAAGTCACGGGCAAGCATGGAAGTGGAAACGTCCATCGCAAAAACAATGTCAATTCCCTCAGTGTCAATCTTTTCCATCTTCTCCGATGAGCGCGGGCGTGCAATGGCGATAACTATCATAACCATCGCGAGCAGCATCAAGGCAAAAGGAAGATGACGGAGATATTCCTTCACGCTATGTCCCGCCTTGAGCCACGGGGCACTTGCAGACACGCGCAGATGAGCCTGGCGTCCGAAAACCTCGCGCAAAATGTAGAGAACCAGCAGCAGAGCCGGCACCACCGTGAGCCAAAGAAGTTTAGGATACTCAAAAAACATCACTCGCCCTCCTTTTTATTTTCTTCCGCCTGTGCTGCAAGATCGTCCTGATAGGTCTGGGTGACAAACCTCACGGCAAGCGGAAGCACTGCCGCATTCTCCTGCTCACTCGCAGTATGTTTGGCGAATTTCACAAAGTCAGCAGTCTCAAAAAGATTTTTCAAATCCTTAAGAAGTTCTTTTCTGTCAGCGGGTTCATCCTCGAACTTCGGCTTCATATCGCGGAATATTTCGGCCGTTGTCATCTCCATGGCACCGATTTCATAACGGGAGGAAATGTACTCACGAAGCACGTCCGTCACTCCCGAATAGAACTGCTTCTGTTTTTCCGGAGCCCAAAGTTTGTCGCCACGATAGCCGTCGAGTTTGCGGAGAGCAACAATATGCGCAGGATCCCCGTGATCCGACCCTTCGGCCGACTTCTTCTTGTGCATCTTGATAAGGCACACAAGCGCAATCACCGAAAGAACAACAAGATAGAAGAGCCCGACCCATGGAAGTACCTCCGCGGCAGTGAGCGGATAGCGTATGATGTCCTTTATGTCGTGCGGCTGGAAGGACGTCGTGTCGACCGGCATGGTCATCACATTGAAGCGGATGCTGTCGAAAAGCAGTGTGTCCACCACTCCGTCTTTGGAAAGCCGTGCAACAGGCAGTTCACCGAGTTGATATTCTCCCTCGTCAAATGTCGTGAGGACAGTTGAAACCTTTATGTCATAGCTAAGAGGGCTGTTCTTCTTTGCCTTGTAAACCTTGAGAGTGTCGGACTTCCAGGGTTGGAGGAACATAATTCCCCGCATGGTACTGTCATTCAGCGGAGGAAAGGCATACTGTGTGCCTGCCTCGACCCTATCAAGTTTAATCCCGTAGAGCAACTGGTCGGCAATAAGGATACTGTCCCGCTTCTGAAGTTGTTCAAGAAATGGAGCTCCGCCGTGCACGATGTGACCTCCCTTCAGCTGAGGAGCGTCACTCGACACGACATCAGCCACATTGGACGTCACTGCTGAGTCCTGTGCCGCCGCAGGAAGTGTGGCAAGCAGCAGTCCCAATATGAATAATCTAAATCTCATCTTCAATCCCACAATAAACCTATCCGCCAAAGCCTTAATTATTTGTTAATTATCTGTCAATCTCTACCTCTGCTGAAAAAGCCGCATCAGAGCCTGAACATAATCTTCATTCACAGCCACGCTGACCTTATCTACATTGTATTTCATCAACATTTTCGACTCGCTCTCACGCAGATTCCGAAACCATTCCTCATAGAGTCTGCGCAATTTTGCACTGCCGGTGTCCACCCAAGCGGTTTTCCCTGTTTCGGAGTCCTTGATATTCAACAATCCCACATTCGGAATGCTCTGCTCGCGTGGGTCGTAAACCTCAACAACGGAGATGTCGTGACGGTTAACGGCGACTTTAAGGGCATCCTCATATCTTGGCTGTCCCTGAGCGTCCGCATCAATCATATCGGAAAGCACGAAAGCGTTGCAGCGTTTTTTGATTGCATTAGTGAGATATCTCAGAGCCTCAGACAAATCCGTCCCCGTCGACTCCGGCTCAAACTCCAAAACTTCACGAATAATGTGCAGCAGATGAGTTCTTCCCTTTTTCGGCGGAATGAATTTCTCAACTTTGTCGCTGAAAAACAGGGCGCCCACCTTGTCGTTGTTAAGAATCGCCGAAAAAGACAGAACGGCGGCAATTTCAGCAATCATATCCCGCTTAGTCATCCCTGAGGTGCCGAACAGTCCCGAACGGCTGGCATCAATCAACAGCACAACCGTGAGTTCCCTTTCTTCCTCAAAGACTTTGATATATGGAGAATGAAGACGTGCCGTGACATTCCAGTCCATATTGCGGACATCGTCACCATATTGATACTCACGCACTTCGCTGAATGCCATACCGCGACCCTTGAATGCAGAATGGTACTCTCCCGCAAATATCTGATGCGAGAGAGCCTTTGTCCGAATCTCAATTTTCCGAACTTTTTTCAGAAGATCACTTTCTGTCATAACATTTAAGTACACTATGGCACCTCAACGACATTCACAATCTGATCGATGAGGTCATCGGTCGAAATGTTTTCAGCCTCTGCTTCGTAGCTGAGTCCGATTCTGTGACGAAGCACCTCGTGGCACACGGCACGCACATCCTCAGGGATGACATATCCCCTTCTCTTTATGAAAGCGTATGCCTTGGCTGCGGCTGCAAGAGAGATGCTTGCACGAGGGGATGCACCGTATGAAATGAATCCCGCAATTTTGTCGAGCCCATATTCACCCGGAGTTCTCGTGGCGTAGACGATGTCAACGATGTATCTTTCGATTTTTTCGTCCATATACACTTCCCTCACAACCTCACGGGCACGGATGATGTCTTCCGGCTTCAACACAGCAGAAGCTTTCGGAAATTCTCCGCTGTTGTTCATTCGGAGTATGAGTTTTTCCTCTTCTTTTTTCGGATAGGTCACGACAACTTTGAGCATAAAACGGTCGAGCTGAGCCTCCGGAAGCGGATAGGTACCTTCTTGTTCTATAGGGTTTTGCGTCGCCATCACAAGGAACGGCTCCGGCAGGCGGAAGGTCTCGTCACCAATTGTCACCTGACGCTCCTGCATCGCCTCAAGAAGGGCTGACTGAACTTTTGCAGGGGAACGGTTAATCTCGTCGGCGAGTACGAAATTGGCGAAAATAGGTCCGCGACGAATCTGGAATTGTTCGGATTTCTGGGAATAAATCATTGTTCCGATAACATCCGCAGGAAGAAGGTCCGGAGTGAACTGTATTCTGCTGAATTTGGCATCCACCGCCGAAGAGAGTGTGTTGATTGCCAGGGTTTTTGCCAGTCCCGGCACACCTTCGAGAAGTATGTGTCCGTTTGCGAGAAGCCCTATGAGAAGGTTCTCTACGAGCTGTTTCTGGCCCACTATGACCTTGTTCATTTCCATCGAGAGAATGTCCACGAAGGAACTTTCCCTCTGGATGCGGTCGTTGAGCTCTTTAATGTTTACGCTATCCATATTTTTTGTTTTTTTAATATCTTTTTGGTCTATATTCGTCTTCTCATCGGTCACATACGCCCGGTATGCTCCCTCTTCGATGACAAATCTATCCTCAAAAATCTGATTAAAAATTTATCTGTTATATTGTTTCTATTTTCTTCTCATCGGTCACATACGCCGTCACATACGCCCGGTATGCTCCCTTTGTGTCGTTAAGTTTGCATATCTTTGCATAAAAATTGAGATATGCATTACATCTTGACTTTGTCATATAGAGGTGCCGGACTAAGCGGCTGGCAGATTCAGAACAACGCGGTGACCGTGCAAGGAGAACTTGACAGGGCTCTCGGGATTCTTTTCGGCACTCCCGTGCAGACGACAGGAGCCGGAAGAACCGACGCCGGGGTCAATGCAACGAACTATGTCTGTGACTTTGAAACTCCGGAGCCGCTCCATCTGACAAAGCAAGACTTCTTATACAAAATAAATGCCATCATAAGGAAAGAAATTGTAGTTCATGATATTGCAGAGGCGGGCGTAGAGCCTTTTTCAGACGATGGCGAATATCCTTTCAATTCGAGATTTTCAGCAAAAAGCCGAAAGTACCGCTACTTCATCCACAGTGCCAAAGACCCCTTTGCAGAAAGTTTTTCGTGGAGGTGCCCCTGGCCACTTGATGTAGAACGGATGAATGAGGCTGCTGCACTGCTTCTTGGGGAACACGATTTCAGCTGTTTCGAGAAGACCGGAGGAAACAACAGCACAAGCATCTGCACGGTAGTATCGGCCCGGTGGACGCACTACAGTCCCTCACACACAAGCCTGCTCGGCTTTCCGGACGACGGGAATTATCTTGTCTTCACAATCGAAGCAAACAGATTCCTGAGGAATATGGTGCGGGCAATCGTGGGGACGCTGGTCGATGTGGGGCGCGGACGGCGCAGCGTAGATTCCGTCCGGGAGCTCCTCCAAAGCGGTAAACGCAGCGATGCCGGGGAATCAGTCCCCGGCACCGCCCTATTTCTCTGTAAGATAAACTACTAAGTCAAACAGCTGAGAGAAAAATTTGAACAGGAGGATGGAGTGCAAGGCTTGCGACGAAGATGAAACCGCAGCAACCTGTCGGTTGTGAGGATTTCATCTAGGAGCATAACGAAGCAATCCGCCTTCTGTTCAAATTTTTCACTTATTAAAGATGTCTTTGATGCTCCCCAGCGACGACAACATATTAGAAGCCTCATAAGGCAGATAAACAGTCTTGTTATCCTTGCCGCTAACCATCTCCTTAAGAGTGTCTATATACTTCACTGCCAACATATAAGCCGCAGGGTCTGTCTTAGCTGAAGTCACAGCCTCGGCAACCAGACGAATGGCATTAGCCTCTGCCTCCGCCTGAAGCACCTTCGCCTTCGCCTCACCTTCCGCGCGGAGAATCTGCGCAGTCTTCTCTGCCTCGGCATTATTGATTTCAGAAGCCTTGTCACCCTCTGACTTGAGAATCGCTGACTTCTTCTCACCTTCCGCTCTGAGAATCTCGGCACGCCTCATACGCTCTGCCTGCATCTGCATCTCCATCGACTCGCGCACGCTGTCCGGAGGTGTGATGTCCTGAAGCTCGACACGGTTCACCTTTACACCCCATTTGTTGGTGGCATCGTCAAGCACAGCACGGAGCTTCGAGTTGATAGTGTCGCGTGATGTGAGCGTCTCGTCGAGTTCGAGCTCACCGATTACGTTACGGAGAGTGGTCTGAGTGAGTTTCTCGATTGCGTTAGGAAGATTGTCAATCTCATAAACAGACTTCTTTGCATCCACAATCTGGAAATAAAGCAGCGCATTAATCTGTGTGCTGACATTATCCTTGGTAATCACCGTCTGTTTCGGAAAATCATAGACCTGTTCACGAAGGTCGATGACAGAAGAGTTGGTCATTTTCACGATAGGCTCGCCACCGAAAGCGGAGTTCGTAATCTTTCGTGAGGTCACAACCTTGGCCTTATCGATGATAGGCCAGATAATCTGGATTCCCGGGCTGAGCACACGGTCAAACTTTCCGAGCCTCTCCACTACGCGGGTTTCCGACTGAGGGATAATCTTGATACCCCGAAGAATGTAAATCACGACAATTGCCGCAATTACGATGAGAACGATTGTTCCTGCTGACATGTTATTTATTATGTATTAATATGTTTCTATATTTCCGCAAAGTCTTGCCCGGGGTATGCCCTACGCCGTCGGAGTTTCAGACTTCTTCGTCTTTACGGTAAGGATTATGCTGTCGTAAGAGACGATTATGACTTTCTCTCCCACCTGGATATCGCGCCTCGGTTCGTTGTCATCCTCCCTCGCGAGCACAGCCTGCCACTCGTCACCGTCAATCTTGACCCTACCTACATCCTCCGCCGGGATCATCTCGATGACAGTAGCTTCTCGCCCGATAAGGCTCTCCATGTTCCACTTGTAACCGCCCTTGCGCTCGGCCCTGCGGGAAAGAACCTTCAGCGCGAAAGGCCTCACGAAAATAAAAGACAGGAGAGACCCTACAACAAACAATCCAATCTGCCAGTTGAGAGTGTCCGGTGCAACCGCCGCGAGAACGCAGCTAAAAAGGCAGCCGATTGAAAGGCAGGCTGCCGCGAAGCCCGGCGTGAAGATTTCCACAAGAAACAGCAGCAGAGCCGCCAACATCCAGATGAGCCAAAGATCCATAATCCAAACAAAATTACAATTCAAAAATCTTCCAAATATATGAAGATGTTTTGAAAAATCAAAAGGCGGAACATAGCTTTTATCCATATTCCGCCTTTCATATTAACTACCAAGAGAGTGAACTACCAACTCACTTTGCCACCGGGATTGAATTCTTCGGTTGTCACTCCACTGTAGGAGGACTGGGGCGAACTTCCGGCTATATCGGAAAGTCCCGGCCAGTCTTTTATGTTGTAGCTGTCTTTCACGCCTTCCGGAGCAAGCGGGAAGAAACTGAACTCGCTGCCGATTTTCTTCTCGATGTCGGAAACCGAATAGATGTAGTCGGCAAGAGGCGGAAGCGAAGAAAGTTTCTCTCCGGTAAAACTCTGCGGAAACCAGAATCCGATTGCCATCACCTCGTCCGCCGAGCACTGCCATATAGGTTTTCCCGTATTTCCGGATTTGGTGCGCAAAACAAGCTTATATCTGGCCTTTGGCATTATGCACTCCTTTGACTTGTCGGACTTATCGTATCCTGACACCGCATCAAACAGCTTCCATTCATCATTGTCATACCAGCAGCCGACAACAACATATATGGTATCACTACACCTCCATTTATTCGGAAGTATGCCCTCCACCATATCCCAATGACTGTTCCCATCGGTATCGACATTTTTATAAAGTTCCGGAGCTATATTCGTCGGATAAAATGTCTGTTCATTCAGTTTAAATAAATTATTCCATTTTCCGGCACCTCTCTCAGCCGAACGCATCAGATGGCCTCTCGTCGTATATTTTCCGGTCGATACTCCTGACCAATACTGATACTTGTCGTTCGGACTCTTCAAATCATCCTTACTTACAGTCCCCCACGGCCAGTCTGCCCAATCTGAAGCATATATTATTGATTGTTCACTTTCACTGAATTTAGGATCCGGTCTCCAAGGGTCAGGTTTCGGACGGGTGTAGCCTCCTTCCCAGTATATTTCATGACACGGATATGCCACCCACATAGGGTTGTGACGGCGGATGTCGTAGCAAGCCTCGTAGTTTCGGACATTCTGCTTTGTCCTGTATGTCGTTGCCCGATGGTCGACATATTTATAGTCCGAATTCGATTTGAGAGTTGCCGGTCTTTCGATGTAGTCCTTTAAACTTGGCTCAGGTGTGCCGGAGTGTCCGAAATCATATTGCACAGAAGCGGTTTCTGTCGTGGTCACGAGCCTGAGGTCATCAATTCTGCCTTGATAACCGCCGTCAAGCGCCTCAATTCTTATGTTGAGCTTCGTTGTTTCGGAAGATACGACCTCAAAAACAGAGCTTGCAAGATACCAATTTCCATATTGTTGGACAGTATAATTAACTATATGGCTTTTCTTGCCGTGCTCATCTGAAAGTGTCACTTGGAAACCCTTGAGTGGGTCGGCACCGGAAACCGTAAGATGCAATCCCATAGAAAGTTTGAAACTGCGCTTGTCAGTCGGAAGACCTATGCCATTGACGGCCGTCCAGGCTCCGGTCCGACCATAATAAACTCCGTTCACTCCCGAAGCGCCAGGATAACCCATTGAGGCATAAGAGCTTCGCACAGAACCTTTTGTGCGGGCGTGAGGATATCCTTGCGCCGCGGAGCGTGGTTGACAGAAG
>ERZ780207.1035-NODE-1035-length-25748-cov-3.589032_pt1 | contig 25748 bp, 46 predicted proteins | sample MGYA00510977_ERZ780207 | MGnify/ENA primary metagenome ERZ780207 (study PRJEB29588, sample SAMEA2151383) | human gut metagenome | biome: human gut; feature: human-associated habitat; material: faeces | place: Denmark | collected 2008/2010 ... | reverse complement strand
GGCGGTTTTTTACATTATAGGTTTTTTAGTACCCACATCATCCCGAATCGGCAAGCGCGGAATGCGACAGGCTTTTCGGCATTTTTGCGGCTAAGAACATCACCGCGTGTTTTGCGAAAATGTGACTACTAAAACATTAAGAGAATCAGATTAACTCGATAATTGCCATTTCAGCAGCGTCGCCGCGGCGGGGGCCTGTTTTTGTAATACGGCAGTAACCGCCGTTTACATCTGCATACTTAGGTGCGATTTCGTTGTAAAGCTTTGCAACTACATCTTCCTTAGTAATGAATGCCATTGCCTGACGTTTGCTGTGAAGTGTGTTTGTCTTAGCGAGTGTAATATACTTCTCTGCCATCGATCTAACCTCTTTTGCGCGAGTAACGGTTGTTTCGATCTTTCCGTTTTCAAAAAGATAGGTAACCATTGCACGAAGCATAGCGGTTCTGTGATCGCTGGTTCTTCCAAGTTTACGAGTACCCGGCATTGATATTCACTCCTTTTATTCGTCGTCTTTCTTGAGGGCAAAGCCGAAAGAAGCCAATTTTGCAATAACCTCTTCCAAAGATTTGCGGCCCAAGTTTCTAACCTTCATCATATCCATTTCAGACTTGTTAATAAGGTCTTCAACGGTATTGATACCTGCACGCTTAAGGCAGTTAAAGCTGCGAACAGAAAGGTCAAGCTCATCAATAGTAAGGTCGAGAACCTTCTCTTTTGTGTTGTCCTTGGTTTCTGCCATAATGCTTTCGGTATCGCTTACGCCCTCTGCAAGGTTAAGGAACAGCTCAAAGTGTTCGATAAGAATTTTAGCAGCCATAGAAACTGCCTCGTCCGCTTTGATTGAACCGTCGGTCCAAACCTCAAGAGTAAGCTTGTTTTTGTCAACAACATTACCCACACGGGTGTTGTCGACATTAAAGTTTGCCTTCAAAACCGGAGTGTAGATAGAATCAATCGGAATAACACCGATTATATTCTGAGCCGGCTTATTCTGCTCTGCCGATACATAGCCTCTGCCTCTGTCAAGGGTCATTTCCATATTAAGCTTGGCGCCCTCGTCGAGAGTAGCGATATACATATCGGGATTAAGAATTTCTACCTCAAAATCAGCCTTTATCGATGCGGCGGTAAGCACACACGGACCCTCAGCTTCAATGTAAATCTTTTTTGGAGAATCGGTATGAAGCTTGGTGATAAGTCCTTTAAGGTTAAGAACTATCTCGGTAACATCTTCTTTTACTCCGGGTATGGTTGAAAATTCGTGAACGACACCGTCGATTTTAACATTGGTAATTGCAGAGCCCGGCAAGGTCGACAAAAGAACGCGTCTTAAGCTGTTGCCGAGTGTAATTGCATAACCGCGCTCAAGCGGTTCCATTACGAATTTACCGTACTTTCCGTCTGCTGAAATTTCAAGAGTTTCAATTCTGGGCTTTTCAATCTCTATCATTTAAAAGCTCCGTTTCTCCGCAACGCAAATTTTGTAATATAATGTCCCGATGCGGTGGACAAAATACAGTATAATGACGTTATTACCTTGAATAGAATTCAACGATAAGCTGCTCATCAACAGGAGCCTCTATCTGCTCGCGTGTGGGAAGAGCAACGATTTTTGCAGTAAGCTTTTCGCGGTCAACGCTGATCCACTCGGGAACAGGTCTTGCGCCGTTTGCTTCAACTACAGCCTTGATTTTATCGCTTGATTTTGACTTCTCGCAAACAGCGATTTCATCGCCTGCTTTAAGAAGATATGAAGCGATATCAACGCGCTTACCGTTTACTTCGAAATGACCGTGGCCTACAAGCTGGCGTGCTTCTGCTCTTGAAGAAGCAAGGCCTACTCTGTAAACTACATTGTCAAGGCGGCTTTCAAGAATTTTTAAAAGGTTGTCACCGGTAACGCCGGGTTTTCTCTCGGCAACGTCAAAATAATGACGGAACTGACCTTCCTGAACGCCGTAAAAACGTCTTGCGGTCTGCTTAGCACGAAGCTGCAAACCATATTCTGATGACTTCTTTCTACCCTGTCCGTGCTGTCCGGGCGCATAACCGCGGATACCTACCGAACATTTTTCAGAATAGCAGCGCTCGCCCTTAAGGAACAACTTTTGACCCTCGCGGCGGCAAAGTCTGCAAACTGCACCGGTATATCTTGCCATCTGTTACACCTCCAAAATTTTAGCTGCAAAATAAATTGCAAATTAGTTTTAACCGATTATACGCGTCTTCTCTTGGGAGGACGGCAGCCGTTGTGCGGAATCGGGGTAACATCCTTAATCATGCTTACCTCAAGACCTGCGGTCTGCAGTGCGCGGATAGCCGCTTCACGTCCTGCGCCCGGACCCTTAACGTACACTTCAACAGTCTTAAGACCGTGCTCCATAGCAGCCTTGGCAGCAGTTTCTGCCGCACTCTGAGCCGCGAAAGGAGTAGACTTTCTTGAGCCTCTGAAACCTAACTCACCGGCAGATGCCCACGAAAGAGCGTTGCCCTGCGTATCGGTGATGGTAACAATAGTGTTGTTGAAGGTAGACTGGATATGAGCAGAGCCACGTTCGATATTCTTTTTCTCACGGCGACGGCGTGTAGCGGTCGTCTTGCCCTTTGCAGTAGCCATATTATCTTCCTCCTACTTATTTCTTCTTGTTAGCTATGGTCTTCTTCGGACCCTTGCGTGTACGCGCGTTAGTCTTTGAGCGCTGCCCTCTTACCGGCAGACCCTTTCTGTGGCGCAAACCGCGGTAGCTTCCGATTTCGATAAGTCTCTTAATATCAAACGCGATTGTACGGCGACGGTCACCCTCTACCTGAAGGTTGTGGTCGATATATTCACGCAGTTTTGAAATATCGTCTTCGGTTAAGTCCTTGACGCGGGTATCGGGATTGATACCTGTATCGGCAAGGATTTTTTTAGATGTTGTAAGACCTATGCCGAAAATGTAAGTAAGTCCGATTTCGACTCGCTTTTCGTTCGGAAGATCAACACCAGCAATACGTGCCATTTATCAAAGCACCTCCATTTTTTTCTTCACGCGCAATTAACCCTGACGCTGTTTGTGCTTGGGGTTTTCGCAGATAACCATTACCTTGCCCTTGCGCTTGATAATTTTGCATTTTTCGCAAATCTTTTTAACAGAAGGTCTGACTTTCATTTGGATTATACCTCCTTAAATTTTTGACTGTTATTTTGAACGCCAGGTTATGCGACCCTTTGAAAGGTCGTACGGAGACATCTCAACAGTCACCTTATCGCCCGGGAGTATGCGTATGAAATTCATACGGAGCTTTCCCGATATATGGGCGAGGATTATATGTCCCCCCTGGATTTCTACCTTGAACATTGCGTTAGGCATTGCCTCAACAACGACGCCTTCAAGCTCTATCATATCTTCTTTAGACATTTCGGTTCCTCTCTTTCAAGCCTTCGTCTCTGAAACGCGCCAATTCCCGCCTCAGAGCCTTATCGGTTTTATAGCTGTTTTCATCAAGAAATGTGTTTGTAAACGCTGCGTGCTTCACATTTTTGCGTTTCGGTTTTTCAAGCGGGCGTTCCTTACCGTCGCAAAGGTAAAGGAATTTATCGTCCGCGCTCACCACCACCATAAGGCGGTTTTTATCGCGCCCCGCCTTTGAAAAGACTATGCGACCCACCATAAGCGTTTCCTCAAACCACGGTCATAATTTTAGGACCGTCGGCGGTTATCACTATCGTATGCTCAAAATGAGCCGAAAGCGAACCGTCCTTGGTTAAAACAGTCCACCCGTCCGGCTGAACCTTAACATCGTAGCCTCCGGCATTTACCATCGGTTCTATTGCTATGGTCATTCCGGGCAGCAGGCGTATCCCCCTGCCGGGTGTGCCGAAATTAGGAACCTCGGGAGCTTCATGCAGGTGCGTACCCACGCCGTGACCGACAAACTGCCGCACGACCGAATACCCACGCGCCTCAACATAACTCTGAACAGCGTGACCTATATCACCGATTCTGCCGCCCGCACACGCTGCGCGTATTCCCTCGTAAAGGCTTTCGCGCGTTGTGTCCATCAGCCGCTTCGCTTCCGGAGATACATCCCCGCAGGCGAAAGTGGCGGCGTTATCGCCGTGATACCCGTCGAACTTGGCGCCGAGGTCGATACTTACTATATCGCCGGCGCGCAGCTTGCGCTTTTCGGAAGGTATGCCGTGAATTACCTCGTTGTTTATAGATATACAGGCAGTAGCGGGGTAGCCCTCGTAATTTTTAAAGTTGGGCTCGCCGCCGCGGCGTCGGATGTATTCCTCCGCCAGACGGTCGATCTCAGCCGTTGTTACTCCGGGCTCTACCGCTTTGCCGGCTACCTCTAATGCTCCGGCCGATATACTGCAAGCCTCTTTCATTATTTTAAGCTCGCGGCCGGTTTTAAGCACTATCATATATTCTTCTCCAGCGCTTCGAGTACAAGACGGGTAGTATCCTTAACCTCGTCCTGTCCCTCGACAGTGATGAGCTTTCCGCAGTTTTTGTAATAATCTTTCAGCGGCTCGGTCTGCTCGTGATAAACGTTAAGTCTGTTCTTCACGGTTTCCGGCTCATCATCCTTACGGGTAACAAGCGCGCCGCCGCAGGAATTGCAAACGCCGTCCTCAGCCGGTTTTTTATACTCGGTGTGGTAGCTGGCGCCGCACTTTTCGCAAACGCGTCTGCCCGACATACGCTTTACTATTTCACGGTCGTCAACCTCAATTGAGAGTGCCGCATCAATAGAAATGCCCATGCTGTCAAGCGCTTCGGCCTGCGGAATTGTGCGCGGAAAGCCGTCAAGAATAAAGCCTTCGTTGCAGTCGCTTTCGGCAAGGCGCTCCTTAATGATGCCTATTACAACATCATCGGGAACAAGCCTGCCGCTGTCGATATAAGCCTTAGCCTTAAGTCCCATTTCGGTACCGTTTTTAAGCGCAGCACGGATTATGTTGCCGGTCGAAATGGTAGGAATATTATATTTTTCAGAGATTATTTCTGCCTGAGTACCTTTTCCGGCACCCGGAGCACCTAAAAGAATCAGTCTCATACAATACTCCTTAATCTAAAAATCCCTTGTAATGACGCATCATCATTTGAGATTCAAGATTTTGAACAGTGTCAAGTGCAACGCCAACCATAATGAGCACCGAAGTACCGCCGAGAGAAATGTTGATTTTTCCGACATTTCCTATGATTATGGGAAGTATTGCTATAACGCTTAAGAAAAGCGCGCCCATCAGGGTTATTCTTGACAATATCTTTGAAATAAAATCAGAAGTGGGCTTGCCCGGACGAATACCGGGGATTGCGCCGCCGTTCTTGCGAAGGTTATTTGCCATTTCTACGGGATTAAACTGAATTGTTGCATAGAAATATGCAAAAGCGATAATCATTAAGAAATAAATAACCGCATAGAAAACACCGCGAGTGCTGAAAAGCGACAATGCTTTGGCAAATGAAGTGGTTGTATCCTTCATAAAGCTTAAAATCATTGTTGGCAGCATCAAAATAGATGAAGCGAAAATTACGGGCATAACGCCTGACATATTAACCTTAATCGGAATATGGGTGTTCTGACCGCCGTACATCTTGTTGCCGACAACGCGCTTTGCGTACTGCACAGGTATGCGGCGCTCTGCATTGGTCATCCAAACTATGAATGCAATTACAAGCAAGAACGCTATAACGATACCGATTACAGCAAAGTACTGTTTAAATTCAGTCCAGTAGCTCCACAAAGCGGCAAAAGCCTGCGGACCGCGTGAAATGATACCTGCAAAAAGCAGAATCGAGATACCGTTACCTATACCCTTAACATCAATCTGCTCACCGAGCCACATTACTATGGCCGAACCTGCCGTAAAGGTAAGCACAATAACAAACGCCGCAAATACAACGGCACCCGTACCTCTTACATTTAAACAGCTTGAAGCCTTAAGATAGAAGAAGTATGCTATACCCTGAATAAGTGCCAACATAACGGTGGTATAGCGTGTTATGGTAGCAAGCTTCTTCTGACCTTCTTCACCCTCTTTTGAAAGGCGCTCAAGATAGGGAATAGCTACACAGAGCAGTTGAATAATAATGGAAGCGTTGATATACGGGGTAATCGACATAGCGAAGATTGCGCCGTATTCCAATCCGCCGCCCGTAAGAATAGACAGATAACTGAAAAAGCTGTTATCGCTTGTAGCTGCCGATATCATATCAGGATTGATATACGGCACCGGAATAACTGAGCCAATGCGGAAAATTGCAATTATCAGAACGGTAAACAAAATTTTGTTACGAATTTCTTTTACCTTCCAAGCATTTTTTAATGTTTCCAACATTCTCAGATCACCTCGGCCTTTCCGCCTGCGGCGTTAATCTTTTCTGCAGCGGAAGCAGAGAAAGCGTTGAGGTTAACCGTAAGCTTCTTGCTTAACTTGCCGTTACCGAGAACCTTTACGGGTTTATCTGTCTTTTTGATAATGTTCTTTTCTGCCAAAGCAGCTGCGTCAACGGTGGCACCGTCCTCAAATACTTCGAGGGCTGCTACGTTGATTGCAATCCACTCTTCGGCAAAAATATTGTTAAAGCCACGCTTAGGTACGCGTCTTTGAAGAGGCATCTGACCGCCTTCAAAACCGATTCTCATGCCGTGACCGGCACGAGCCTTTTGACCCTTGTGACCTTTACCGGCTGTTTTACCGTTGCCGGAGCCATGACCTCTGCCTATGCGCTTTGACTCTTTTGTAGAGCCCATAGCGGGAGATAATTCATGCAATTTCATTGTTCGCACCTCCTTGCTTAATTAGCGGTTAATGTAACCGCCGTGTAAAATCTGTTAGCCTTCGATAATTTTAACCAGATGAGATACTTTATTTATCTTGCCTCTGGTCTGTGCGTTGTCGGGCTGAACCTTAACATCGCCTACATTGTGAAGACCCAAAGATTCTACTGTCGCGATCTGGTCTTTTTTAGAACCGATTGTGCTCTTTACGAGTTTTACAGTAAGGCCGGCAGCCTTTTTCTTTGTTGCCATAGTGCTGCTCCTCCTTAACCTATAATTTCCTTAACATCTTTGCCACGAACTGCAGCAACCTGGCTGGCGTCACGAAGAGCAGCAAGACCTGCAACTGTTGCACGAACTACATTGCACGGATTATTGGAACGAAGCGCCTTGGTACGAATGTCTTTAATGCCGACCATTTCAACAACGGCACGAACTGCACCGCCGGCGATAACACCGGTACCGGTTGCAGCCGGCTTTAAAAGCACACGGCCTGCGCCGAATTCACCAATAATTTCGTGAGGGATAGTAGTACCCTTAAGTGAAACCTTAATAAGGTTTTTCTTTGCATCCTCAATCCCTTTGCGGATAGCGTCCGGAACTTCGCCCGCTTTACCGAGGCCGTAGCCTACGATACCGTTGCCGTCGCCGACAACAACTAAAGCCGAGAACTTCATAATACGTCCGCCTTTAACGGTTTTGGATACACGATTTATAGCAACTACGCGTTCCTGTAAATCTAATGTTGATGCGTCAATATTTGTAGCCAAAAGTATTCCTCCTCCTTCTTAGAACTTGAGGCCGCCCTCGCGGGCACCTTCGGCAAGCTCCTTGACACGGCCGTGATAGATGTAACCACCGCGGTCAAAAACAACCTCTGTGATACCCTTAGCAACGGCGCGTTCAGCGATTAACTGTCCAACCTTGTGCGCACCTTCGCAGTTGCCGCCGCTTATTCCGAAATCTTTTTCGTTTGAAGCTGCTGCTGCGAGTGTAACACCGTTTACATCATCGATAAGCTGGGCATATATATTGCTGTTGGAGCGGAATACGTCGAGGCGAGGACAAGCTGCTGTGCCGCTTATCTTTGAACGAACGCGAGCATGGCGCTTAAGTCTTGCCTGATTGCTGTTAGGTTTGCTAACCATATTTCATACACTCCTTTATTACTTCTTAGAGCCCTTAGCGGCCTTACCTTCTTTGCGGCGGATGTGCTCGTCAGAGTACTTGATACCCTTGCCCTTGTAGGGTTCGGGGGGGCTCTTTTTGCGAACATCGGCTGCAAACTGGCCAACCAACTGCTTATCTGCACCGCTGATAACTATCTGGTTAGCAGACGGTACTTCGATTTTAATACCTTCAACCTCAGGAACGATTACCTGATGTGAATAACCCAAGTTCATAACAAGGTTGTTGCCCTGTTTCTGAGCACGGTAACCTACGCCGTTGATTTCAAGTGTTTTTGAGTAGCCCTCAGACACACCTGTTACCATATTTGATATAAGTGTACGGGTAAGACCGTGCAAAGAGCGGTGCTCTTTGTCATCACTGGGGCGGGTAACGATTACTTCGTTTCCCTCAACTGCAACGGTGATGTCGGCGTTATGGGTGTAGTTAAGTGTACCCTTTGCGCCCTTAACGGTAACGGTGTTACCGTCAAGCTTAACCTCAACACCTGCAGGTATTGCGATAGGCTTTTTACCTATTCTTGACATTCCGATGCACCTCCTTACCAAACAAATGCAAGCACTTCGCCGCCAACGTTGGCTTTGCGTGCAGCTTTGTCAGTCATAATTCCCTTAGAGGTGGAAAGGATTGCCACGCCAAGGCCTTTCATTACCTTAGGCATATCCTCTACATTTGTGTAGATGCGCAGACCGGGTTTTGATACACGGCGAATGCCCGTGATGGTCTGTGCTTTGTTGGGACCGTATTTCAAAACAATGTGAATTACGCCCTGCTTACCGTCTTCAATAACGGTGAAGCTGCTGATGTAACCCTCGTCAAGCAAAATCTGGGCTATTGCCTTTTTTACTTTGGACGCCGGTACATCTACCGAATCGTGTTTTGCTGCGGATGCGTTACGAATTCTCGTAAGCATATCAGCTATTGTATCGGTGATTTGCATACCGTAAACCTCCTTAAGCTATTCTCGCCTTACCAGCTTGCCTTCTTAACTCCGGGGATCTCGCCCTTGTAGGCAAGCTCTCTGAAGCATATACGGCAGATGCCGTACTTGCGAAGATAAGCATGGGGGCGGCCACAGATTTTGCATCTGTTGTATTCTCTTGTAGAAAACTTAGCGGGACGAGCCTGCTTAACTTTCATAGATGTTTTAGCCATAATTCCTTACTCCTTACTTCGCAAACGGAGCGCCCATAAGAGTTAACAACTCACGAGCCTCTTCATCTGTCTTGGCGGTAGTTACGAACATAATGTCCATACCGCGTACCTTGTCGATTTTATCATATTCAATTTCAGGGAAAATCAACTGTTCCTTAACGCCCATGGCATAATTGCCGCGACCGTCAAAGGAGTTGGGATTGATGCCTCTGAAGTCACGAACACGGGGAAGTGCCGCATTGAACAGTCTGTCGACAAATTCATACATTCTTTCACCGCGAAGTGTAACCTTTGCGCCTATTGGCATGCCTGCGCGAAGCTTAAAGTTAGCAACCGACTTCTTTGCGCGGCAGGGTACTGCCTTCTGACCGGTGATTAAACCTAAATCTGCGATGGCGGCATCGATAACCTTTGAGTTATCCTTTGCTTCACCGCAGGCTACATTGATAACAACCTTTTCGAGCTTCGGAATCTGCATGACGCTCTTATAGCCAAATTTGGTCATCAATGCAGGAGCAATCGAATTTTTGTATTCGTTTCCAAGCGTTGACATAAGTCATGTCCTCCTTATCTCTTAAAAAGTTTCTCCGCATTTTTTACAAACGCGATTTTTTGAGCCGTCCTCGTTGATTTTTGTACCAACGCGTGTAGGCTTATTGCACTTAGGGCAAACTACCTGAACCTTGCAGGCATAGATAGCGCCTTCGGTTTCGATTATACCCGAGGGGTCGCCGGCCTTGCGGGGCTTAACATGCTTTTTAACCTTGTTAAGACCTTCAACAATAACCTTACCCTCACTTGGGCTAACCTCAAGAACCTTACCGGTTTTTTTGCGGTCCTTAGCGTCTCCCGTAAGGAGAACTACGGTATCGCCGGTTTTAATGTGAAGCTTACTCATATTCCGTTTACCTCCCATTAAAGTACTTCCGGAGCAAGAGAAAGAATCTTTGTATAATCCTTCTCGCGGAGCTCACGGGCTACCGGTCCAAAAATACGGGTGCCGCGGGGGTTTTTATCCTCACGGATAATTACAGCCGCATTTTCGTCAAATCTAATGTATGTGCCATCATTACGGCGAAGACCTTTTGCAGAACGAACTACAACAGCCTTTACAACATCGCCCTTCTTAACCGTACCGCCGGGTGCGGCCTTTTTAACAGAAGCAACGATAACATCACCGATGTTGGCATACCTCCTTTTGGAGCCTCCAAGAACACGGATGCACATAATTTCTTTAGCACCGGTGTTGTCGGCAACCTTGAGGTAACTCTGTTGTTGTATCACAGTGGTTTCCTCCTTGTAGACTTACTTAGCCTTTTCGATTATTTCGGCAACGCGCCATCTCTTATCTTTTGAAAGAGGACGGGTTTCCATAATGAGTACTCTGTCGCCAATGCCGCAAGAGTTGTTTTCATCATGAGCCTTTAATCTGATTGTGTTTTTGATAATCTTCTTATAAAGCGGGTGCTTAACGTTGTCTTCGATAGCAACTACAACGGTTTTGTCCATTTTGTCGCTTACAACCTTACCCACTCTTGTTTTACGAAGGTTTCTTTCGCTCATTCCAGTTTACCTCCCTTAAGCGTCAGCGCTGTCTTTAAGTTCTGCTTCGCGAATGATGGTCTGTACGCGAGCGATGTCTTTCTTGACAGCAGTAATTCGCATGGGGTTGTCGAGCTGGTTAATGGCGTGCTGGAAACGCAGTTTGTAAAGTTCGTCCTTTAAGTCAGCCAACTTTTCGCCCAGTTCTGATACAGAAAGCTCTCTGATTTCCTTTGCATTCATTACTGCTCACCACCCATCTCTTTAGTTACAAACTTACATTTGATAGGAAGTTTGTTTGCTGCAAGACGCATAGCCTCGCGAGCGAGTTCCTCGGATACGCCGCCGATTTCGAACATTACACGGCCGGGTTTAACAACCGCTACCCAATATTCGGGTGAACCTTTACCTGAACCCATTCGGGTTTCGGCGGGTTTCTCGGTGATTGGCTTATCGGGGAATATTTTAATCCAAACCTTACCGCCACGCTTGATATAACGGGTCATAGCAATACGGGCAGCTTCTATCTGGTTAGAGGTGATCCACGCAGGCTCGGTTGCCTGAAGACCGAAATCACCATGTGTTACGGTTGTACCGCGAGATGCAGCACCGGTCAAACGACCGCGCTGAACACGACGGTATTTAACACGCTTAGGCATTAACATTAGCGTGAACCTCCTTGTCTTTTATTTGTGCGGCGATTTTCGTTAAGAACCTCGCCCTTGTAAATCCAAACCTTAACGCCGATTATACCGTAGGTTGTATTAGCCTCGGCAAAACCGTAGTCAATGTCTGCTCTTAAAGTCTGAAGCGGAATGGTGCCTTCATGGTACTGTTCGCTTCTTGCAATTTCGGCACCGCCGAGACGGCCCGAAACCTGAGTTTTGATACCCTTTACGCCAAGGCGCATTGCTCTGCCGATTGAGAGCTTCATTGCGCGGCGGAAGGATACACGCTTTTCAAGTTGTGCTGCAATGTTCTCTGCAACAAGCTGAGCGTTTGCATCGGGGCTTTTGATTTCAACAATGTTGATTACTACGGGCTTGCCGAGCATGTTTTGACATGTTGTCTTTAACTTCTCGATTTCAGCGCCGTTGCGGCCGATAACCATACCCGGCTTTGCACAGTGAATGTGCAGTCTGACACGCTTGTCGTCACGTTCGATTTCGATTTTTGAAATACCTGCTGTGAAAAGTACTTTCTTGAGGTATTTACGGAGGTTGTAGTCCTCAACCAATGTATCACCAAAGGTGCTGTCATTGGCAAACCAACGTGAGTCCCAGTTTTTAATAACACCTACACGGTAACCGTGCGGATTAACTTTCTGACCCATAACTTAACCTCCCTTTCTTAAATGTCGCGTTCTTTAAGAACGATCGTAACATGGCTTGTTCTCTTTAAAATGCGGTGTGCACGGCCGTGATCCTTCGGACGTATTCTCTTAAGAATAGGGCCGGGGCATACGAGGCATTCTGCAACATAAAGTCTTGCCATGTCCATATTTTTTTCTTCGGCATTCGCCATTGCTGAATGGAGCAGCTTCTCTAAATATTCACAAGCGGATTTAGGAGTGAATTTGAGTATAGCCATAGCTTTTTCAGCATCTTGATTGCGGATAAGATCCAAAACAATCTTCACCTTACGGGGTGAAATACGGGCGTATTTAAGTGTTGCCCTTGCTTCCATAGTTAACTCTCCTTTCGGCCGCTTACTTACCGGTTGTTTTTGCGCCGGCATGACCTCTGAATGTTCTTGTAGGTGCAAACTCACCGAGCTTGTGACCAACCATATCCTCAGTTACATATACGGGCACATGCTTGCGACCGTCATGAACTGCAAAAGTATGACCGACGAAATCGGGGAATATGGTAGATGAACGGCTCCAAGTTTTAAGCACGCGCTTTTCACCGGCTTCATTCATTTCCTGAACTCTTTTTAGCAATACGGGTTGCACATAAGGTCCTTTTTTAACGCTTCTTCCCATTATGAATTCTCCTTTCGTCGACTTACTTACGGCGCTTTACGATATACTTATCGCTGGCCTTATTCTTCTTGCGGGTCTTATAGCCCAATGTGGGTTTACCCCAAGGGGTAACAGGGCCCGGACGACCGATAGGTGATTTACCTTCACCACCGCCGTGGGGGTGATCGCAGGGGTTCATAACAGAACCACGAACGGTAGGTCTCCAACCCATGTGGCGCTTACGGCCTGCTTTACCGTAGTTAACGTTGGCGTGCTCGGGATTTGATACCGTGCCAACGGTAGCCATACATTGTTCGGGTACGTTGCGAAGCTCGCCTGAAGGCAGACGAAGGAGCGCCATACCGTTTTCCTTAGCCATAAGCTGAGCCATATTACCTGCCGAGCGGGCAAGCTGAGCGCCCTTGCCGGGGTAAAGCTCGATATTATGAAGGAATGTACCTACGGGGATATTAACAAGCGGTAATGCGTTGCCGGGTTTAATGTCGGCATCGGGACCGCTTACTACAACATCGCCGACCTTAAGGTCTTGCGGAGCAATGATGTATCTCTTTTCGCCGTCTTCGTACTGAACGAGGGCGATATATGCAGAACGGTTAGGATCGTATTCAAGGGTAAGAACGGTTGCCGGAACACCGAAACGCTCTCTCTTGAAGTCGATAATTCTGTATTTTCTGCGGTTGCCGCCGCCTCTGTGGCGAACGGTTATGCGGCCATAGCTGTTACGGCCTGCATTTTTCTTTACGGGGGCAAGCAAACTTCTTTCGGGGGCTACCTTTGACAGCTCGGAATAATCCATTGTTGTCATATTGCGGCGGCCGTTAGAAGTCGGCTTGTAATGTTTTATTGCCATTTGTTTCACTCTCCTGTTTTGGCTTAGCGAAGCGCCTTTGCGCTTCATACATCACCGGAAATTCTGTAATTTCCTGTATTGGAACAGATTAGATTAAACCGTCAAAGAATTCGATGGTCTTTGAATCGGCTTTGAGGGTAACGATTGCCTTCTTCCATGAAGCAGTGTAACCTTCATAGCGGCCCATTCTTCTCTTCTGTCCGCGTACGTTTATGGTGTTTACCTTGGCAACGTCAACCTTGAACAGCTTTTCAACTGCGTCGGCAATTTCAAGCTTGTTAGCGTCCTTGGCGACCTTGAAGGTGTATTTTTTGTCGGCAATGCCCGACATACTCTTTTCGGTAATTACCGGAGCAATAATGATGTCCTGCGGAGCTTTCATTATGCGTACACCTCCTCAATTTTTGCTACGGCACCCTTAACAACAACAAGTGTGTCTGCGTTAATGATGTCGTAAGTATTGATTGTGTTAACCTGAGCAGCTTTAGCGCCCTTTATGTTTGCAATACTCTTTACTGCAAAGGGATTGTTGCTGTCGAGAACAACCAATGTTTTCTTACCTGCGCCGATAGCGTTAAGGCAAGCGGCCGCGGTTTTTGTTTTGTATTCGTCCATCTTAAATTCGTCAAGAACTATAAGATTTCCTCCGAGAGCCTTGTCTGAAAGGGCAGACTTAAGCGCAAGCTTGCGAACCTTCTTGTTGAGAGAATACGAATAATCTCTCGGCTTCGGTGCGTGTACGATACCGCCGTGTCTCCACTGGGGAGCTCTTGTAGAGCCCTGACGGGCGTGGCCTGTACCTTTTTGTCTCCAAGGCTTTTTACCGCCGCCGGAAACTTCTGTACGAGTCAGAGTGGACTGTGTGCCCTGACGCTGATTAGCAAGATAGTTAACAACTGCTGCGTGCATAACTACTGCGTTGGGTGCAATACCGAAAACGGCATCGCTCAGGTCGATAGTGCCGACCTTTTTACCTGTCATATCAACAACTGCAATATTTGGCATAACTGAACACTCCTTCCATTAAGCTTTTACGCTGTCGAAAAGAACTACTATGCCGCCTTTGGGGCCCGGAACGGCGCCCTTAACAGCGATGATATTCTTTTCTGCGTCAACCTTAACTACGCTAAGGTTCTGAACCGTAACTCTCTCGTGACCGAGATGACCTGCCATCTTTTTACCCTTGAATACGCGTGAAGGGCTTGAACAAGCGCCCAAAGAACCGCCGTGACGGTGAACAGGGCCTGTACCGTGAGACTCTTTAAGGCGGGCAAAATTCCAGCGTTTGATTGTGCCGGCATAGCCCTTACCCTTTGAAGTACCGCGTACATCAACCGCGTCGCCTTCGGCAAAGATGTCAGCCTTAATGATGTCACCTACATTAACAGCACTTGTGTCTTCAAGTCTGAATTCACGAAGCACCTTTTTGGGAGCGACATCGCCCTTTGCAAAGTGACCCTTTGCGGGCTTGTTTACCTTAGAAGCCTTAAGGTCGCCGTAGCCTACCTGAACAGCTTCGTAACCGTCGTTCTCGGTTGTTTTCTTCTGTGCTACTACGCAGGGGCCTGCTTCGATAACAGTAACCGGAACAACATTACCATTGTTGTCAAAAAGCTGAGTCATACCGAGCTTTTTGCCAATGATTGCCTTTTTCATTGTTTTTTCCTCCATTTTGGTTATTGGTCAGCTTTCGCTGACATGACCGTGGGTGCAATAAATGAATGAAACTTTAATACATATATAATATAATGTATTAGAGCTTGATTTCGATTTCTACACCGGCGGGGAGCTCAAGACCTGTAAGAGCTTCAACTGTTTTGTTTGAAGGTCTGATTACATCGATGAGCCTTTTGTGCGTCCTCATTTCGAACTGCTCGCGGCTGTCTTTGTATTTGTGAACAGCACGGAGAATTGTTACGACTTCTTTTTCGGTGGGTAGCGGTACGGGACCTGAAACCCTTGCGCCTGTACGTTTAGCGGTTTCCACTATCTTTTCAGCGGACTGGTCTACAAGTGCGTGGTCGTAACCTTTGATACGAATTCGGATTTTTTCTTTCACTGCCATGTGAAAATTCGCCTCCTTGATTAGTTGGCGGGCAAAACTTACACCGTGCCGTGCGTTTCATCACAACACAACATAAAACCGGCAATTGCTGGGGTTAGCGCAATTCCGGAGCAGCGACTCGCATCGCCGCGACACATGAGGTTTCGCAAGTAACCTACGGTGCCTCCAAGTTCTTTCGCCCGGTTTAAAATCGGACATACTCCGCGGAAATTTCCCCATTCAGGATGGGCCACCTCCCGCATCAACGCATGTTTTACGCCGCATTTTCGCAGCGTGCCATATGATAATAACACAACTGTAGCGTAATTGCAAGCATTTTTTTACGAAAAATTCTTATATTTTTAACGAATTTTAATTTATGTTTTTGTGCAAATAAACGAATATTTTTGTATCGTTTTTTTATTTTGAGGGTAACGCAAAAGCAAACACTATATATTGTGGTTTAATACTGCGGTTTAAAGCCTTCGCCGATTATTTCGCCGGCATCGGTCACAACTATAAACGCGCGGTTGTCATACTGCCTTACGGCATCGTGCACGGCGGCAGCTTCATGGGCGCGCACAATGCACATAAGCATGGTTCGCGCCTCGCCCGTATAGCCTCCCACTACCGAAAGCTTTGTAACGCCCCTTCCAAGTGTGCCGTTTATCTCTCGGCATATATAATCTGCCTTATCTGTTACTATATAAATTATTTTGCCCCTATCCGCACCGTAAAGCAGGGTGTCCATCATACGGGTTGAAGCGTAGATAGCCACTACCGAATAGAGCGCGCTTTGGGCATTTTTATATACAAGTGCATTAAGAAATATTACGGCTCCGTCTGCTATAAGAATAATTTTTCCCACGCTTAAATGCGGATATTTGCGGTTTACAAGCTTACCTATAATATCTACTCCGCCGGTTGTGGCTCCGCGCAGCATCGTCAGGCTTAATCCCACACCCATAAGTATTCCGCCGAAAACCGATGATAGAATTGCGTCGGTTTTAAGCGGCGGTATGATTTTGGCGGTTATGTCTATGCCGAATGATGTGAGCGCTGTTGCAACGGCGGTTTTAATTATAAACAGTCCGCCCATTTTGACATACCCCAAGATTAAAACGGGTATGTTTAAAGCAAAAAGCGTAATGCCCGTGGGCAGTGATGTAATATGATTTAAAACGGCGGCAATTCCCGTAAAGCCGCCGGGCGATATGCCGCTCGGCGATAAAAACACATTTACGGCTATTGAATATACGGCGGCGCCGATAATAAAATATATTATATCCACTGTGGTTTTTGAAATATTCTTTCGCATAACAAAACCTCCGCATAACTATTTTGTGCGGAGGTTTAGGTTTATATTCTTTTTACCATATCATATTAAACAGCTCTTTTGCACGGTCGTTTTGATCCGACAAATGCAAAAAGCCAAACAGGCACTCAAGACCCGTAGCGGTATGATATTCGCCGCTTGTGGCACTTTTAGGTATGTTTCCCGTATGAAAATTTCTGCCGCGTCTGAAAACCGCAAGTTCTTTTTCGGTAAGACTGTTTTCAATTTTGTGAAACGCCTCGGACTGTGCCGCCGCATTTACATATTTTACCGAAAGAGTATGTAAATCGCCCGACGAGCGATTTATTTCGGCAAGGCGGGTGCGCACCATAAGTCCGTACACAGCGTCGCCGACAAATGCCAAAACAGACGGGCTTAATAAATTTACATTTTCCATAAAACTCAAACCTTTCAGACCGAAACGGCAAATTTACGATATATAATCAAACTCTACATCATACACGCTTACGGTGTCGCCCTCTTGAATACCGGCGCCTCGCAGGGCGTCGATAATACCGGTTTGACGCATAACTCGTTCAAAATACTGCAACGACTCATAATCGTTAGGGTCAACCTGATTCATAACATCCATTATCCACGGAGCGTCTTCAACAAAATAGACTCCGTCACAAACACGGATGTTAAATGTGCGCTTTTTGTCTTGCGACAAATCAAGCTGCGGCTTAGGCTCGGCCTCATAAACCTTTATGGCAGGCAGTTTTGCAAGACATGCCGCCACATAATTTATAACATCCTGCGTGCCCTCGGCAATGGCCGCCATAACAGGAAAGAATTTATAGCCTTTGTCTTCAAAATACTTTGCTATGTTCCGAACATCTTCCTCTTCGCAAAGGTCGCATTTGTTGCCGACCACTATCTGTGGGCGGTTTACAAGTTCCTCGCTGAAAGCCGAAAGCTCGGCGTTGATTTTTTCAAAATCGTCAATCGGGTCACGGCCCTCACTGCCCGAAACATCGATAACATGAACAAGCATACGGCAACGCTCTACATGGCGCAAAAATTCGTGCCCCAAGCCTACGCCCTCGCTCGCTCCCTCGATAAGTCCGGGTATGTCCGCCATAACAAACGAACTGCCCTCGCCGATTCGCACTACACCCAGCACGGGAGTAAGGGTTGTAAAATGATAGTTTGCAATATTGGGCTTTGCCTCGCTTACTACCGAAAGAAAGGTAGATTTACCAACATTCGGAAAACCGATAAGTCCGACATCGGCAAGCAGTTTGAGTTCAAGCGTTACGTCAAGCTCTTCGCCCGGATTTCCGTTTTTTGCAAAGCGGGGTATCTGACGGGTAGAGGTTGCAAAATGGGTATTACCCCAGCCGCCGTTGCCTCCTTTTGCAACAACAATAGGTTCATTGTCAGAAAGGTCGGCGATTATTCTGCCCGTTTCGGCTTCTTTTACAAGCGTTCCGCGCGGAACCTTAATCAAAAGCGACGGCGCTTTTTTACCGCTGCAACGCCCCGCTTTTCCGTTTTCGCCGTTTTCGGCGCAATATTTACGCTTGTAGCGAAAATCGGCAAGGGTTGACAGATTGTCGTCTGCCTGAAAAATAATATCGCCCCCGCGCCCGCCGTCACCGCCGTCGGGACCGCCTGCGGCTACATACTTTTCACGGTGAAAAGACACCGCGCCGTTGCCGCCCGCGCCTGCTTTTAAATGTATATTTGCTATATCTACAAACATATATTATTCTTCCTCAAATTCTTCAAAGCCTTCAAAGTCGGTCTGAGCATTTTCAACCTCGTCATAAAGCTGCTGTGCTTTTTCAAGGTCCTGCTCGTTTACATAAATATCGACTGCGCTGAAGCCGCCGCCGAAAACTATTTGCATACTGTCGTCGCTTTCGTCACAGGTAAAGTGAATGCCGTTATCGCGCAGAACATCCTTATAAATTTCGGCAACAACAACATTTTCAACCGAAGCGGCTAATACGGGATTTTTAATTATAAGCGCCTCTTCGGCGGCCTTTTTTTGCTCCTGCTCTTCGGCGGCCTTAAGCTCCTGCTCATAAAGCTCAAATGTTTTAAGCTCCGCGCCGCACAACGGGCATATCTCGGCGGCGTTTTCACATTCAAAACCGCATACATGACAGTTTTTCATAGTATCACCTTTTTTAATACAAAATATAACAAAAATCGGGCGAACGTACTTTTCAAAAGTTCGCCGCCCGAAAAAAATTTAATTTTTAATTACTGCTCCACAGCGTAGATGCTAACCTGCTTACGATCTCTGCCTACGCGCTCAAACTTAACCTTACCGTCAATAAGCGCAAACAAAGTATCATCGGAGCCGCGGCCTACATTATTACCTGCGTGAATATGTGTTCCTCTTTGGCGAACGAGTATGTTGCCTGCAAGTACAAACTGACCGTCTGCACGCTTAACGCCAAGACGCTTCGCTTCGCTGTCACGGCCGTTCTTGGTTGAACCCATACCTTTTTTATGAGCGAACAATTGAATGTTTAACTTTAACATTATCTACACCTCCGTAGTTATTTTAATTCGTTTACTGTACTGCTTGGAAAGCTCGGTTAAATGAAGTTGCAGCCCTAAAAGCACAGCGACTGTTTCTTTACAGGGGTTTTTGACCTCTACGCGCATAAGCGCGTCGCTGACTGTCGCCTTGCAGCTGTCACCGATTACCTCGGTAACGGTGTTTGTCGCCATATATGCCGCGGAGGATACCGCCGCACACACCAAAGCGCCCTCGTCATCATTGCAGTCGCGTGAGCTGTGACCCTTAATTTCAAAACCGTAAATGCTTTCGCCCTTTAACAGAAATTTAACCTGCGTCATAACAAATTAGCCGATTTCGGTAATCTGTACTTTTGTGTAAGGCTGTCTGTGACCCATTTTGCGTGAACTGCTCTTCTTGGGCTTGTAGGTAAATACGGTTACCTTTTTACCCTTGCCGTTTTTAAGAACGGTACCTTTTACAAAAGCGTCTTTAACATAGGGTTTTCCAACCTTTAAAGTTCTGTTGCTTACAGCAACTACTTTGTCGAAGGTGATTTCGGAATCAACCTCTGCGTTAAGCTTTTCCACATAGATAACATCACCGTTTTCTACGCGGTACTGCTTACCGCCCGTTTCGATAATAGCGTACATTTTTTACACCTGCCTGATATTTTACAGTCTCGCTATAGATAGGCGCGCACTCAAATTTTTGAGTGCAACTTACAAAGCCCACAATATGCGGCTCGAATATTTTATCACAACGCGTACCTTTTGTCAAGAAAAATGTTTTAATATTTTAAAGCGGTCTGTTATAACGCTATCTTGTCGATTTTTTCAAGTTCTTCGGCGGTAAAAGGCGCAGAGTGAACGGCGTTAATGTTGTCGATAATCTGCTCAGGCTTTGACGCGCCTATAAGCACGCTTGTTACGGCACTTTTTTGCAAAACCCACGCAAGCGACATTTGCGCCAATGTTTCGCCACGCTCGGCGGCAATATCGTTAAGCGCGCGAATTTGATTTAATCTTTCGGCGGTTAAGCTGCTTTCTTTAAGAAAAACGCCGCTTTTTTTAATACGGCTGTCGGCAGGAATACCGTCGATATAACGGTTGGTAAGCAAGCCCTGCGAAAGCGGGCTGAAAATTATAACGCCCTTCTTTTCGGCTTCGGCCTCGCTTAAAAGCCCGTTATGCTCTATACCGCGGTTAAAGATTGAATATGAGTTTTGATTTATAACAAACGGACAACGCATTTCACGCAAAATCTGCGATGCGTGTTTCATAGTAGCGCCGTCATAGTTTGAAAGACCGGCGTAGAGCGCCTTGCCGCTTTTAACCGCCTGTGCCAGAGCACCCATGGTTTCTTCAAGCGGCGTATCGGGGTCAGGGCGGTGATGGTAAAAAATATCAACATAATCAAGGCCTAATCTTTTAAGGCTTTGGTCAAGGCTCGAAAGCAAATATTTACGGCTACCCAAATCGCCGTAAGGGCCTTGCCACATATAGTATCCCGCTTTGGTGCTTATAATCATTTGGTCGCGGTAGGCAGACATTTCATCGTGCAGTATTTTTCCGAAATTCTTTTCGGCGCTTCCGGCTTCGGGGCCGTAGTTGTTGGCAATGTCAAAATGTGTAATGCCATTATCAAAGGCTGTAAAGCACATATTTTTCATATTCTCAAAACTGTCATAGGTTCCGAAATTGTGCCAAAGCCCCAGCGATACTGCCGGCAGTTTGAGTCCGCTTTCGCCGCACTTGTTATACTTCATGGTGCCGTATCGGCTTTCCGACGCATTGTAAGACATATTATGTATCCTCCCATAATTATAATAATTGTTTATATGTATCACCGAACAGCTGCTCGGCAAACCATACCCTTTTTACCGTAAAGGTTTTGCCGTCAAGGTATTGCAAAATGCCGCCGTCTGTGGTAAAATCAAATGTCAATTTATATGAGTAAAGTGCCTGCTTGTCAAAACCCATTTTTTTGTCGTTTTGCAGTTTGCCGTATTTACCGTCACCCAAAAGCGGGTGACCTATCGACGCCATGTGCGCGCGTATCTGGTGGGTTCTGCCCGTGATAAGCTCGACCTCAATAAGCGACAGTCCGTTTTTTGAAGCAAGCGTGTTATAACGAGTTTTTACGGTAAGGTTGCTTTCGGTTTTTTTTGCGCTTAAATAAACCTTGTTTTTATCGGAATTCTTTTCAAGATAGCCCTCAAGCGTTCGGCTTTTTTGTTTAGGGGTGCCGTGAATTACCGCCAAGTAGCGTTTATCTATCTCACGGTTTTTGATTTTTTCGCACAGTATGCGCAGTGCCTCGGCATTTTTGGCGGCTATAACAATTCCGCCTGTGTTGCGGTCTATGCGGTTTGCGAGCGCGGGCTTAAAGCTGTTTTCGGCTTTTGGGTCGTATTCACCCTTTTGGTACAAATAATGCTGTATCCTGCCTATGAGCGTGTCACGGTATTCGTTTTTGTCGGGATGAACAATAAGCCCCTGCTCTTTGTCGGCAAGCAGAATATTTTCGTCCTCATAAACAATATTAAGCCTTGCCGGCGAGCTTAAAAAGTCATATTTAGGTGTAACATCTGCAAAAAACTCATCATTTATATATGCGTCAACCCTGTCGCCTGCATTAAGACGCGTTGATATTTCACCGCGTTTTCCGTTTACCTTGATGCGCTTTAAGCGAATGTATTTATACATAAGCGCCTGAGGCATAGTAGGACAGACCTTTAATATAAACCTGTCAAGGCGCTGATTTGCATCGTTTTTTGTTATTTCAAAGCTTTTCATAATAAATTCCTTTTAGGAGGTATTAACGGTGGATAATATACACAGCGGTCACCGCGACCGAATAAGACGTGAATTTTTACAGCACGGTTTTGATAAAAACACGCCGCCGCATAAAATTTTGGAAATTCTGCTTTTTTACTGTGTCAAGCAGTCCGACACCAACCCCATAGCGCACGAGCTTGTTGCAAAATACGGCTCGGTTGCCACCGTGCTTGACGCGCCCATAGAGGAGCTTGCCGAAATTAAGGGACTAAGCGAACGCTCGGCATTACTTCTTAAACTGATAATGCCGACAGCACGCCGATATTTACACGATAAGTCGGAAGAAAAGCCGACGTTTTCGGGGCTTGACCGAATAGGCGAATATGTGTTTACGCAGTACATAGGCGAACTGCGCGAAAGAGTTTCGGTAATGTGCCTTGACACAAAGGGCAGGCTCATAAGCTTTGATTTTATGGGCGAGGGCGACATAAGCTCGGTGGGGCTGTCGCTTCGCGAGCTTGCAAAAACGGTTTTAAAGCGCGAAGCCACTGCGGCGGTGCTTTGCCATAATCACCCGGGCGGCATAGCCGTGCCGAGTGACAGCGACCGCCGTATAACCGAATCGGCGGCAAAATTGCTGTCTGAAATAGGGGTACAGCTTATCGACCATATAATTGTAGGCGACTGCGACTTTGTTTCTATGGCACAAAGCAGCGAATACGGCAGTATCTTTTTGCCCTGCAACAGTTAACCGTAATAATTATAATATTTAACAAAAATAATGTCAATCAAAATAAAGGTTATGAATAAATGAGCAACTTCGATTTTTTTAAAAAAGGTTTTAAAAACGGAATACCGATATTTTTAGGCTATTTGGCCGTTTCCTTCACATTCGGTATTGCGGCAAAAAATGCCGGCATCTCGTCGGCGCAGGCAATACTTATTTCTGCCGCAAATCTTACCTCCGCAGGTCAGTTTGCCGCGCTTTCGGTAATAGCCTCGCAGGCAAGCTATGTTGAAATGGCTTTGACACAGCTTATAATAAACCTGCGCTACTGTCTTATGTCATCGTCGCTGTCACAGCGATTTGACGAGAAAATAAAGCCGTACCACAGGTATTTAATTGCCTTCGGTGTAACCGATGAGATTTTCGGCGTATCGAGCGCTTACAGCGAAGAAAATGTTCCGCCTGCATATTGCTACGGCATTATCGCGGTGTCGTGGCCGGGTTGGGTGCTCGGTACTGCGCTCGGCTGTCTTTCGGGCAGTCTTTTGCCCGCGCGGATTTTAAGCGCTTTGGGCGTGGCGCTTTACGGAATGTTTATTGCAATAATAGTGCCTCCCGCAAAAACCAACCGTGTTTTGCTGGGAGTTGTGGCAATTTCAATGCTGTTAAGCCTCGCCTTCGCCGTAACCCCTTTATTAAAAGCGATTTCTTCGGGCTTCAGGGTGATTATTCTCACTGTGGTTATTGCGGGTGCGGCGGCATGGCTTTTCCCCGTAAAGGAGGAGGCTCAAAATGGATAAAAGCATATTTGTTTACATATTTATAATGGCGGCAGTAACCTACCTTATACGCATGCTGCCGTTGGCGCTTTTAAAGCGCAAAATCACAAACAAATTTTTTAAATCTTTTCTTTACTATGTGCCGTTTGTAACCCTTGCGGTTATGACCTTTCCCGCTATACTTTCGTCAACCGAAAGCGTTTGGTCGGCGCTTGCGGCGTTTGTTGTTGCCGTAGGCGCGGCGTATTTAGGCGCAAGCCTGCCTGCCGTTGCCGCCGCCGCTTGCTCGGTGGTTTTTATTGCGGAATTATTCATCTGACCGACAATTCACCAAAACACAAGCCTCTGCCGAAAAATAAAAGCAGAGGCTTGTTTATTTATATAAGTAATTATATTAAAGCGCGGCTTTGATTTTTTCAATCATATCGGCATATTGCGAATCGGTCAAATAAACCCTGTCGGGGTTCATTTGAAAAACACCGCCCCATTCATCGCCGCCGTTATATTTAGGCACAATATGCATGTGCAGATGACAGCCCGTATCGCCGTAAGCGCCGTAATTAACCTTGTCGGGATTAAACGCCTTATGCACCGCATTTGCCGCACGGCATACATCCGCCATAAATTTGTTGCGCTCGTCTTCGCTTATGTTGACAATTTCGCTTACATGGTCTTTGTAAGCCACAATAACCCTGCCCGGCTTTGACTGCTCTTTAAAAAGAATAAGCTGACTTACCGACAGATCGCAAATATAAATGCCGAATCTGTCAAGCAGTTCGCCGCCCACACAGTATGCACAACCGTTATCTTTCATAATAAAACCTCCAAAATAATGTTTTTAATTTATCATCAAAAAGTAAAGGGCTCAACCTGCCGTTGAACCCTTTATAAGTAAGTTGAGACCGAATATCAGTCGGCTACGATAGCCTCTGTGGGGCAGCCTGCTGCGCAAGCACCGCAATCACAGCATTTCTCGGCGTCGATTTCATACTTGCCGTCACCCTGAGAAATAGCTTCGCAAGGGCAACCTGCTGCGCAAGCACCACACTCGATGCAGCCGTCAGTAATTTTATAAGCCATTGGTTTTACACCTCCGCCCGAAGTCAGAATAAGACAGTTTTTTAACTTAAAAACCGAACACCTATATTGTAACAATATTCGACCGAAAAAGCAAGTTATATTTTTAAATTATTCGCTGTCTTGGTGTTTTGACCTGTTGCCGCCGAGTATTTTTACATTTTTACGGTTGGTTTTATAGGGTATGCCGTCACTGTCCTTTGGCTTTACGGTAAGATTTCCGGTTATAAAATTAACATCTGTTACAATGCCTACGCCCTGCTCGGTTTTTACGGTTGAGCCTATCGACGGGGTAATTGAATTTAAATATTCGTAAGATTCCTGTTCATAATTAAGACAGCACATCAGCCTGCCGCAGCTACCCGAAATTTTGGTGGGGTTAAGCGACAGCCCCTGCTCTTTTGCCATTTTTATGGAAACGGGCAAAAAGTCGTCAAGAAAGCGTTTGCAGCAGTAAGGCTGACCGCAAATTCCTATGCCGCCGAGCATTTTTGCCTCGTCTCTGACGCCGATTTGCCTAAGCTCAATTCGCGCGTGAAAATGATTTGCAAGGTCTTTTACCAATTCTCTGAAATCTATTCTGCCGTCGGCGGTAAAGAAAAATGTTATTTTACTGCCGTCGAAAGAATATTCAACCCTTACAAGCTTCATATCAAGATTGTGCGCGGCGATTTTTTGCTCGCACACACCAAATGCCGCTTCCTGCTTTTGTTCGTTTTCGCTAAGCCGCTGTAAGTCCTTGTCGTTTGCTGTTCGCAAAACCTTTTTAAGCGGCGGCACAACACGGTCGTCTTCGACCTCGGTATTGCCCTTGCAAACCGTTCCAAAGGCCAACCCGTTGGCGGTTTCTACTATTACATTTTCACCTTCGGTGTAACGCTTGCCGTCGGGCGAAAAGTAATAATTTTTACCGCTGTCTTTAAATTTAACCGAAATAACTTCTGTCATTTTTTTACCTCAAATTTTATTTATTTATAAGTGCTTTTGAACGGCTTACCGCCGCGCTGAAAAGCAACGATAAATTTATGTT
>ERZ780207.1024-NODE-1024-length-25930-cov-9.913353_pt1 | contig 25930 bp, 22 predicted proteins | sample MGYA00510977_ERZ780207 | MGnify/ENA primary metagenome ERZ780207 (study PRJEB29588, sample SAMEA2151383) | human gut metagenome | biome: human gut; feature: human-associated habitat; material: faeces | place: Denmark | collected 2008/2010 ... | reverse complement strand
TCGACTACGTCCGCGGCGCCTGCCAGTCCCGCGGCGGCAAGAGCTTCATTGCCTTCACCTCCACGGCCAAGGGCGGCACGATCAGCAAGATCAAGCCCATCCTCACGCCGGGCGCCGTCGTCACGACGAGCAAGAACGACGTCGATTATATTGTCACCGAGTACGGCGTGGCGCACCTGCGCGGCCGCAGCCTCGGTGAGCGTGCCCGCCAGCTCATCGCCATCGCGCACCCCGACTTCCGCGACGAGCTGACCTTTGAGGCCAAAAAGCGCGGCATGATGATCTGATCTCATAGCCTGTCTTACAATGTAGATCCCGCTGTCCGCAACTCGCGGACAGCGGGATTCTTTTGTCTTTTCTGCCGCAGACGCGTTCTGTATCTCGAAGCACATAATGGTGACGCGTGTTTCATCAAGAAGTGCGATGTGTGCAAAAAGGTTACACTCGTCCTGCGCTGGTGCTTGTTCCGTTTTCGCAGCGAGATTATAGTGTAACCATAAAAAAGGGGACAGATGTGAAGCTTGTCCCAAAATCTATTGGAGGGATTTTCATGAAGAAAACGTGGAGCAAAGTGCTCGCCACCGTTTTGGTGCTGGCGATGGTGCTTTGCATGCCCGGCTTCGCAGCAAGTGTTGACACGGTCGATTATGATGCCGACCATGCGGCCTCTGCTGACGAACTGACGGACGCGGACCTGCCGGAGCTGCTGTCGGCGAGCGGCAACCACTATCCGATCGTGATGGTGCACGGCCTGTTCGGCTGGGGCGGCACGGAGGTGCTCGGCCTGAACTACTGGGGCGGCTTCAGCAGCCTGCGCGACATCCTCAACAACGCCGGCTATAAGGTCTACACCCCGTCGATCGGCCCCGTCGCCAGCAACTGGGACCGCGCCTGCGAGCTGTATGCCTACCTCGTCGGCGGCACGGTCGACTACGGTGCGTATCACTCTGCCACGAACGGTCATGCCCGTTACGGCCGCACGTTCCCGGGCGTCCTGCCGGAGCTGAACAATCCGGACAGCGAGCTCAAGGTGCACCTGATCGGCCACAGCATGGGCGGCGAGACGATCCGTATGCTGGCGCAGCTGCTTGAAAACGGCGACGCCGACGAGCGCAATGCCACCCGCGACGGCTCTATCAGCCCGCTGTTCACCGGCGAGTGCCGCCACTGGATCGAGAGCATCACGACGCTGTGCACGCCGCATGACGGCAGCCAGTATGACACCAAGGTCTATCAGAACATCGGCGACCTGGCGCAGTATGCCATGGGCATCATCGGCACGTTCACCGGCTCGAATGTCAACGAGAACAACTTCGGCCTGGACTTCAAGCTCGATCAGTGGGGCCTGGTGCGCCAGCCCAACGAGTCCTATTCCAGCTACTTCAATCGTGTCATCAACAGCAAGATCTGGACGCAGCACACCAATGACCTGAGCGTCTATGACCTCGATGTCGACGGTGCGGCCGTGCTCAACGGCTATGCCAAGGCACAGGATGATATCTATTACTTCTCCATTGCCTGCTCGAACACCCACCGCGATCCGCTGACCGGCCACTATCTGCCGAATGCCAGCATGAACCCGATGATGATCAAGAGCGGCACCTACATGGGCAGACACGTCAACTATGCGGTCGGCCATGTGAACATCACTCCGGAGTGGTGGGAGAATGACGGCATCGTTTCCGTCCGTTCCGCCATCCGTCCGCATGAGAACTCCACGGATCAGTACAACGAGAACTACGGCGTCGGTGCTGACGGCAAGATGACCTTCAAGTCCGGCACCAAGATGGGTGTCTGGAACTACATTGAGAAGATCGACAACACCGATCACATCAACATGGTTGGTCAGACGCAGAAGTCCACGCACGCCATGCTGCAGGAGAAATTCTTCGAGCTTGCCAAGATGCTCAACAGCATCCCGGTCAGAACCAGCGCCTCCGATACGCACATCTGCCCGGGCGCCGGCTTTACGGATATGCCGGCCTACAGCTCTTGGGCACATGAAGGCCTGGATTACTGCATCCAGAACGGCATCATGAGCGGCATGAGCGCCACGACCATCGCGCCGGATGGCGTGACCACGCGTGCGCAGCTGGTGGAGATGCTCTACTGCCAGGCCGGCAGCCCGAAGGCCACAAAGGCCAGTCCCTTCACGGACCTGACGGAGAGCTGGTATGTCGATGCGGTCAACTGGGCCGCGGAGAAGGGTGTCGTGAGCGGTACGAGTGCTACCACGTTCTCCCCGAATGCAACGATCACGCGTCAGGACATGGCGACGATCCTCTATAACTACGCCAAGAACGTCCTCGACCTGAACGTGTTCCAGACTGCGGATCTGACCGGCTATCCGGATTACAGCAGTATCTCCGGCTATGCCCGCACGCCGATGTCCTGGGCGGTCGCACAGGGTGTGATCTGCGGTGTCGGCAATGCCAACGGTGTCACGACCCTCGAACCGAAGGGCGATGCGACCCGCGCACAGACTGCCGCGATCGTCATGCGTTTCTGCCAGAACGTCCTCTGAGACTTCATTTCAACACACAAGCCCGGTGGGGAATCCCCACCGGGCTTGTCCTGTTTAACGCGCGCGAGTTTACCGTGCCTTTTCCCAGCCGTCGAGCGGCGCGCGCTGGATCGCGCCGAACACCTTGCTGCGCAGATCGGGGTAGGTGAGGCTCATGGTGCGGATGAGCTCCTTGACCTCGTGCCGTTTGCTGCCGCGGTCCTCCGGGCAGGGATTTTCGACGACCGGCAGCGCCAGCGCCTTTGCAAGGTTTGCGATGCGCCCCTCGCCGGCATAGAGCATCGGCCGGATCTGATCCACGCCCGTGCGCGTCATGTGCGTCACCGGCTGAAAGCAGCTGATGCGCCCCTCGTACACGAGCGAGAGCAGAAACGTCTCGACCGCATCATCAAAATGGTGGCCGAGCGCGAGCTTTGTGATGCCGCGTTCGCTGAGCGCCGTGCACAGCGCACCGCGGCGCATCTTGGCGCACAGGGAGCAGGGGTTATCCTCCTTGCGTACGTCGAACACGACCTCCTTGATGTCGGTCTTCAGGCGCGTGTACGGCACGCCGAGCGACGCGCACAGCTCTGCCACCGGCGCGAAGTCCATGCCCTCGAAGCCGAGCTCGACCGTGATCGCCTCGAGCGAAAACGGCTTCGGATAATACCGCCGCAGCTCGTTGAGCGCGAGCAGAAGCACGAGTGAATCCTTGCCGCCAGAGACGCCGACGGCGACGGTGTCGCCCGGCGCGATCATGTCATAATCCTCCACGCACCGGCGCACCAGACCGGTGAAAGCATTCAGGTCGTTCATAGCAGCCCTCCGAAAACGAAAATAGAAAATGCGAAATCAAGAGAAAAACCGAGAAAAACGGAGATATTAAAAGCAAAGAGACATCTAAATGAAAATTCCGTTGACAGACTCCGGCGGTTGTGGTATAAAAGTAAGGCGCGGATGTGAGAACTATTCTACGTTCGCGCCTGAAAAATGTCAAAATGTTTTTCAACACATTCTAATTGGAGGCACGAATATGTCCACTACTTTGCTGAACAAGGACACCGTCACCCGCAAGTGGTACGTTCTGGATGCAGCCGGCAAGCCGATGGGCAAGACCGCAGCGCTCGCTGCCGATCTGCTGCGCGGCAAGCTCAAGACCGACTACACCCCGCACGTTGACTGCGGCGACTTTGTCATCATCATCAACGCCGAGCAGGCTGTGCTCACCGGCAAGAAGCTCGAGCAGAAGTACTACCGCACGCACTCCGGCTACCCCGGCGGCCTGCACGAGACGCAGTACAAGAAGCTCATGAAGGATAAGCCGGAGCTGGCTATGCGTCTGGCTGTTCGCGGCATGCTGCAGAAGAACACCATCGCCCAGTGGCAGCTCAAGCGCCTGAAGATCTATCGCGGCGCCGAGCATCCCCATGCGGCACAGAAGCCCGAAGTCTGGGATCGCTGAGAAGGAGGAAATAGAACATGGCAACTTATACGAGCAAAAAAGCCTATATGTACGGCACTGGCCGCAGAAAGTCCTCCGTCGCGCGTGTGCACCTGTTCACCAACGGCACCGGCAGCATCACCGTCAACGGCCGTCCCCTCGATGACTACTTTGGTCTCGAGACCCTGAAGCTCATCGTGCGTCAGCCCTTCGCGGCGACCGACACCATGGGCAAGTTCGACGTCGAAGCCACCGTGACCGGCGGCGGTGTGACCGGCCAGGCCGGCGCGATCCGCCACGGCATCGCCCGTGCGCTGCTGCAGGTCGAGGACAGCTACCGTGCGCCCCTGAAGGCCGCCGGCCTGCTGACCCGTGACCCGAGAATGAAAGAGCGTAAGAAGTACGGCCTCAAAGCCGCCCGTCGCGCTCCGCAGTTCAGCAAGCGCTAATCTCACTTACCCAAGAGATAATTTTCACTGCTTCTCAGTACGTCTTTGGACGCTGTTTTGCAGAAAATTGGATGGTTTTGGAGTTGTGAGAGTTCCTCAGAAGTGTTCCGTTTTACTCCGTAAGGAGCAAGCAAGGAGCACACAAGGAACAAGAATCGCAAGCGAAAACAAAAGCCTTATGAAGCAGGAGATCGTTCCGCAAGGAGCGTATCTCCTGCTTTTTTGTGCTGCACGGCTTTTCCTTCTTCCTTTTAGATCTTGTTGATTGCCTCCACCAGTGTTTCAATATCCAGGTGGGTGTAAACACGTTCGGTGAGCGTCATGGCACCGGAGTGTCCCACAATCTTCTTGATCATGGTTTGGTCTACATGGGCCTCTGTGAGCATGGAGATGCAGGTGTGCCGGGTACAGTGTGGCGTCTGGTCATATCCAAGCTGCTCCATCAGGGGCGTGAAGTAACTGTCGTAGTAGTTCCTGTAATCAAAGTGCTTTTGATCTGGCGTGTGGAGCAGATATTCACACTGGGAACCTTCGTACCACGCTTTGTAGAATGGCAACACCTTGTCGGCAATGGGGACTTTCCGCAGGCCGTTCTCGGTTTTGCTGGCAATCACATCAAAGTACTGTTCTTCCAGATGTACGTTTTCCTTCTTCAAGTCGAGGAACTCCGAGATGCGGCAGCCGTTGTAGATCAGCATCAGCACGATCTGATAGTACGGGTCTTCTGCAAGCTCCCACAGTCGGGCAATCTGCTCCTTCGTGAACTTGTTCCGGTCACGTTTGTTGGGGTTCTTATCCTTGTACCGGCTCAAATCCACAAACTCGGAATAATCCTTATTACAGATGTCGTTTTTCATGGCGTAGGCATACAGCTGGTTGAACAGCCCCTTGAGTTTTTTCAGGGTGGGGTAATTCTTCCCGCAGGTGTCCACCACAAATTGAAGGTCCATCAGCCGAATGTCCCGAAATACCTTGTTGTAAAGTGTTCCGCATACTCGATAGGACGCTTCATAGCCTTTTACGTTTGACTTGGAGATGGTGGGGAACTTCTCCTTTGACCAGCGTTCATAGACCTCCTGGAAGGTGGCTTTGGATGCCTTGATGTCAAAGGGATTGTTGTTGTACTCCGCCAACATTTGCAGCCCCTCTGCTCTGGTTGCCGCATAGCCGATGGTGATTTGTTCCTGAACAGACTTTCCTGTTTCGGGGTTGACGTGCCACCCTACCGTTTTCCTCACTGCATAGGGCCTTCTTCGCTTTCCGGACATTTTCTTGACGCTTCCATATCCGTTGGGTAATCTCAAAAAATCTCAAACTTCCTTTCTCCCAGCGTTTGAATTAAATTTGATAAAGGGTAAGCAACACCCTCTGTTATTCCTGGTCGCCGTTTTCCTCGGCGGCCTTTTTCATTTTCTCCAGCATCTGCCGATCCAGTTCGTTGCGCCGCTGAATGCGCTCCAAATCGGTGAGAACTTCCACTTCCTTGTCCTGCAACTTGGCATCTGCGTAGTAGGCCAGTTCCTTTTCAATCCAGCGGTCAAAGGATTCCTGATCGGTCCAATAGGTTTCCAGCTTTTCACGCTCGTCCCGGAACTCTTCCAAAATCAGACACAGGGAATCATTCATCTCTGCGGACCGGTCATTCCCTTTGAATTTCAGGGAGCAGGACCATTCTTCGCTCTGGGGCGGGCGTTGGACGTCAATCTCGAACCGGATACCGGCCTTCTTGTTTAATTGGTAAAGAACCGCAATCACATCAGACAGGCTGTCTAACTGGATTTCAGGTTTCTGGTAGCCAATCAGGTCTGCCGGAGATATGTTTAAGATTTTGGCGATAGCATTGATCATCGCTATGGATGGCTCAATTTCACCGCTTTCGTATTTTTGAACTGTGCGCATCGTCTTGTCCAGATGATGTGCCAGCTCTGTTTGGCTCAAGTGAGCGGCCTTGCGGGCTGCCTTGATTCTCTCGCCAATTTCGGCTGGGTTGCTGTGCATTGTCATCACCTCGCTTGTATTGTAACACGAAGTTGTGCGAATTACAAGGTCGTGATACGAATAATTTTTTCGTATTTAGTGTTGACAAGCAGGCTTGAATGGCTTATAATCAAAATACGAACTAATAATTCGCATATCGGCAACAAGGAGGTCATTCACATGGAGAAGAAAGTTTATGTCGAACTGCCGCCCTTCACTGGACGGAATGTCCCCATCACCGAGATTGCAGCCGCCATGCACAAGGATGCCCAGTATGTGCGCATTGGATTGCAGCAGGGAATCCTGAAATTCGGCTATGCGATCAAGTTGGAGAACTCCAACGAGTACAACTACTACTGTCCCGACAGAAAGGTGTGGGAGGAAATTGGATACTTCCAGCCGGAAACCGCATAAAAAAAGAGCCCTCATCCTGGCAGATGAGAACTCTTGGCGGACAGTACAAACGGCAGCTACCGTGTGACTATCACTCAGCAAGGATATTATAACACGACAGCTGCCAAATTCAACAATTATTTAAGGAGGAACAGAATTTGACAGCTTTACCAGACAGCATCATACAAAATGGTCTGTTCTGCTGCTGGAAGTACGAGGAACGGAATGGAAGGAAAACGAAGGTGCCATACCAGCCAGAAACCGGCCTGGGAGCGAAAAGCAACGATCCTTCCAGCTTTGCACCTTATAAAACAGCAGTGCAGGCCAGCGGATATGATGGCATCGGAATTGGCATTTTCAACGGCATCTGTGCGATTGACCTGGACAACTGCGTTTCGGACAGCGGCTATTACACCCAGACCGCCGCAGAAATTGTGGCCTTAATGCACAGCTATACCGAGTACAGTCCCAGCGGCAACGGTCTGCACATCCTATTTTCGGCAAAAGGCTTTCAGTATGATACTAAGCGATTCTACATTATGAACCATCGGGCTGGAATTGAGGTGTATGTGGCAGGAGCAACCAACAAATATGTCACAGTGACCGGCAACCGCTGCGAGGATTATGAGTATGGGGACCGGACCCAAGAACTGCAAACGCTACTGGATAAGTTCATGCGCAGGACAGAGGTAGGTGCAGAAAATGCAATAAATGCAAAAAACTCTGATTTAAGCATGGAGCAGCTTCTGCAACTGGCAAAAAGCAGTAAGAATGGGGCAGCGTTCACAGCCCTTTGGAACGGTTCGCTGGAGGGATATTCGTCCCCATCAGAGGCCGATCTGGCACTGTGCAGTCATCTCGCCTTTTGGACAGGACGGGATGCTGCCAAGATGGACACTATGTTCCGGCAGTCGGGATTGATGAGGGATAAATGGGACCGACAGCAATCCGGCACAACGTATGGTGCAATCACCATTCAGAAGGCAATCGAGCATTGTCGGGAGATCTACACTCCAAAAGCGGAGCCGTCACCGGTTTTTCAACCTATTGTTCCGCTGACGCCACAGTGGAGTGATCTGCCTGCATTTCCGGTAGACGCTCTCCCGGATGTGATTCGGAATTATGTGAGTGCAGTAGCCGAACACAGTCAGACTGCCCCGGACATGGCAGCGGTGATCAGCCTGGGTGTGCTGGCTACCTGCTTACAAGGAAAATACAAGATAGAGGGAACGCCGGGATACTTCGAGCCCTTAAGTCTGTACACAGTAGTGATAGCTGCCCCAGGGGAGCGAAAGTCCAGTGTCATGCGGGATATGACCACATTCCTCTATGAGTATGAGCAGGAATATAACAAGGCGCACAGCATGGAAATACGGGAAAACCATTTGCAGCGGGAATCTCTGGAGCGCCAGATCTCCGGTCTGCAAAAGAAGCTGGAGCGCAAGGAAAGCCGGGAAATGGAGTTGGAGCTGCGGCAGCTTCAGGAACAGCTGGAAGAAACTCCAGAACTAAAACCGGTTCGCTTTTTTGCCGACGATTGTTCCAGTGAAGCGCTGACCAGCTTGATGGCATCTAACAATGGGGTATTCTCGGTGATCTCTACGGAAGGAGGTATCTTTGACATCATGGCAGGACGGTATTCCAACAAATCCAACATTGATGTCTGGCTGAAAGGCCATTGTGGAGATGCCATTTATGTGGATCGAATGACCCGTGAAGCAGAGTGCATCATGCACCCGGCACTGTCGGCTATCCTCTCTATTCAGCCCAGTGTGCTGGATGAAATCATGTCCAATACCACCATGACCGGGCGGGGCTTGATTGCCCGCTTCCTGTATGCGTCTCCACCGTCCAGAATTGGCAGCCGGATCTTTCGTACCCAGCCGATTCCGCCCGAAGTAACCGCCGCTTACCGTAGCTTGATTTTTCGCCTGATGGCTCTGCCAATTGATGGGAATGCCCACACGGTATGCCTTTCAGAAAAAGCCTTTGACCTGATGGCTGATTACTTTCAGGAACATGAGAAGTTTCTGGTTGGCGAGGGGCAGGCAATTTCCGATTGGGCAAGCAAATATATCGGTGCCGTACTCCGGATTGCAGGATTGTTGCACTGTGCTGAAATGGAAGATGACAAAACAGAAGTGACAGCTTCTACGATGAGCAAGGCGATTCAGATCGGCAAATACTTTCTGGCTCATTCCACCTACGCCTATTCCATGATGGGTACTGACTTGAGCATCCAGAAAGCCAAATTTGTCTTAGCAAAGCTGAAAAAGAAGAATGTATCGGTGATCAAGCGTTCGGAGCTTTTTCAGATGTGCCGGGGAAAGTTTTTCAAGAAAACGGAGGAGATTTTTCCGACTTTGGAATTACTGGAGGGGCATGGATACATCCGGCTGGAAGAACCGGAACGCCAGTCTGTGGGCAGACCAGCCGATGTGAAAATCATTGTGAACCCCGCAGCATGAAACCGGAATTTTCTGCATTTATTGCATTTCCTGCACAGAGTTGCACTCTGGTATCGCACCACCGTCCCCATCGAAAAATCCGCAGATTTGGAGATGGATGGTTCGGGAGAATCCGGAGGATTTTCCCGAACTGTGGTCGGCAGGATTGCTTACAGGAGCAAGGATGCCGGACACACCTGGCTTGCTGTGTGGATAGCACACGCAAGACAGGGAGACTCCCGCAGGAGCCGCATCCCCCAAGGGGAAGATTCCCCCACAGTGTGGGGGAAATGTCGCAGAGCGACAAAGGGGGAGCGGTCCGCAGGACCCCACGATACTTTGCAGCCGCAGGATGAAAGTATCATAGTGGGTTATTACACTTCCGCAGGAAGTGCGCCCCGGCCCGCAGGCCGTACAAACGTGAAAGGAGCTCTATGGCGAGAAACGACGGGATTGACCGTACCAGTGCAAGAAACGTAAACCTGACCGCCGCCAAAATCGGAAATGCCCAGCGGCACAATGAACGAGAAAAGGAATCCTATACCAATCCAGATATTATACCAGAATACACCCCTCAGAACATCCATTTTAAGAAGCCTACCGCCGGATATGCAGAGATGTTTGCTCAGATGGAAAAAGATGGTGTAATCTCTACTCGTGGTCTGAAAACGGATGCCAACCTTTACGGGGAATTGATTTTTGATGTAAACTCCGCCTACTTCTATAACCATGGCGGATATGAGTTTGCCAAGCGATTTTATGAGGATGCTTACAGGGCTGCCATAGAGATCGTTGGCGGCGAACAGTATATTCTCTCCGCTGTTATGCACGCCGATGAGCGTAACCGGGCTATGTCCGAAGCGTTGGGGCAGGATGTGTTCCATTATCATCTCCATGTGGTCTATGTTCCAGTTGTGGAAAAGCCGATCCTCTGGTCCAAGAGGTGCAAGGACAAATCACTTGTGGGAACTGTCAAGGAAACGATTATGCAGGTGAGCAGCAGTAAAAAATGGCTGTCTAAACCGGCATTGGACGAACAGGGAGCACCTATTCTCCAGAAGAATGGCAAGCCGGTGCTGCGGAAGTCTTACAGCGTCCTCCAGGATGATTTCTTCCAGGCCATGAGAAACGCCGGATATACGGATGTGGAGCGTGGAGAACGAGGCAGTTCCGAGGAACATTTGACCGTGACGCAGTTCAAGGTGGAACGGGAACAGGAGCGATTGGAACAACTTACAGCACAAACGCAGCAGAAAGAGCAGCAGGCAGCTTCTCTGGAAAAGAAGATCGAGAAGATTCAAAAACAGCAGATTGCTGTTCAGAAAGTGGAGCAAATAGAACCCCATGCAGTTCCGTTTTCCTCTAAAGTCATGCTGGATTGTTCTGAATATGAAAATCTGGCAGCTGCGGCAAAGAAGTTCTATGTCCAGGAGCGCAAGGAATCCAAGCTGCAAAAAGCTTTGGATGCAGCGATGAAAATGATAAGTGAGTTGAAAGCAAAGGTTGCCTCACTGAACGCAGAACTGGTAGAGTACAAGTCTGTTCATGGTCAACTTCGCAAAGCGAACTTGGAGAAGGAAAATAGTGCGCTTCGGAGCAAACTCCATAGTTACGAAGATACAATTTCTCGGAATCGTCTATGGTCGTATTTCTCCAACCAAAAGGAGAAAGCTCTTCCAAGAAACAACGTTCGCTAATTTTATCCATGCCAATGTGCTTGTAATATGTGGAAGTTGCAGATGAATTAAAGGGCATCTGGCATATGTCCATTTAAGTCCATTAAAGTCTAATTGATTCTATAAAAATCCATATTTTTCTGATGTAGTCCATTGAAAAAAGAAAATGTACATGATATACTTGACAAAGCCGAGGTGATATGTTATGGATGATGAAATTTTCACGATAACGCAAGCTGCACACTATTTAAAAGTCTGCGATAAGACCGTTCGCAGGTTAATCAAAGCAAACAAATTAACTGCATCAAAAGTTGGAGATCGTTCATGGCGTATAAGAAAAATCGACATCGATATGTATCTGAAGGACAATACAAATGAACTGAAAGGAGTTGCTATCAATGAGTGAAGAATTGATTCAGAGAAATCTGGTAGAAGCTCCTGAAAAAATGGGAGACTGGAATTTTTACAATATAGGTGCAACAACATTGAAGGCGCTGAAAGGCGCAAAAATCATCCCAGATCGTGATTATGATGAATACGAAAAGAAGAAACCAGATGCTCTGATTGTAAAAAAGCCTTTAGTCATTGCTGCAATTGAATACAAGCAGCCCAAAGAATTGCGTACAGATAAGCAGGTTGCGGCTGCCATTGCACAGGAACTGGGTACGGCCCAAGCTTTGCAAGCAAAAATTTATATTGTTACAGATGGGAAGAAATCTTATTGGATAAACCCTGAAACAGGTAATGAAATTCTTCAAGAAGATGGTAGCAAGATTACTCTGAATTTTGATAAGAAAAGTACGGAATGTATCACTTTGATTAACAAAATCCGGTCTTCTATAAATGCAACCAATGACCGGATTAAAGCTGCAGCGACAGTAGATCCCTTGCCGTTGGCTGAGAAAGTATGGCAGGACTTGTGGGCTGTATCAGGAGCTACGCCAGAGAACTGTTTATATACCTTTGTTGAAATATTTATCTTTAAGTATCTTAGTGATTTAGGTGTTTTGAGGGGAATGTACTCTTTCTATGATTTGTTAGGAAGGTACGCAGGTAATAATGATAATGAAGTCCTTGAATATTACGCTTCTGTTGTGCGTGTAAAAATCAAGGAGCTTTTCCCAGGCAACCCCAAAGATAAGACAACAATCATCAATGGCACAATCTTTGTTTCCAAAGATGACAAAGCCGTTTCTGGTTATGCAACGGTATTCAAGCGAATCTTGAATCGGTTTAATGATTTTGGAACATTGGAAAACATAGATTATGATTTTAAAAGCAAACTTTTTGAAACGTTTCTTAAAGAGTCTATAAGTAAGAAAAACTGGGGACAGTATTTCACACCGCTAAAAGTAGTTCGTTCCATTGTTAACATGGTGGATATTGTGCCAGGAATGGAAATATGTGATCCGGCTTGTGGTGTAGGAAAGTTTCTTTTGGAACCCATTTTGCACGAGTTGCACCGATATTATACGGTTGAAGATGGAGAACTCAAGCCTCAGATTTCTTTGTGCGGCTTTGATAAAGGTTTTGATAAAGACGAACAAAAAACTATTATTTTGGCAAAAGCCAATATGCTAATCTATATGTCAGGTATGATTAAAGAGCATCCTGACATGACGCAAAAATTTGCCCAATTATTCAATGATACCTTCTTGCTCCAAACTAATTCAATTTTGGGAACGCTTGCTAAGCCCATAAAAGACAAATTTGACCTGATTCTTACTAATCCACCTTATGTAATGAGTGGTAGCAGCAATTTAAAGGAGGAAATTTCCAAACAGCAAGAGCTAAAAGATTACTTTGCTATTAGCGCAATGGGAATCGAAGGGCTCTTCATGGAATGGATTGTGAGAGCACTTAAACCCAATGGCAAGGCGTTTGTCGTTGTCCCTGACGGAATCATGAATCGTAGCAATGATAAAAAGTTGAGGAACTTTATTCTTGATAATTGTTACGTTGATGCAGTCATCTCGTTACCGTTGAACACCTTTTTTACAACAAATAAAAAGACATATATTCTTGCTCTTACTAAAAAGACACCGGTAAATGTTGGAGGAGTTGCAACTCTTGAAAGACAGACCAATCCGGTATTCACTTATTTCTGCTCCGAAATAGGCGAAACAAGAGATGTTTACCGCTTTGATATTGAACAGAATGATTTGGAAACTGCATCCGATTTGTTCAATATGTTTAAGGGGGCAAAGACAAAATTCAAAACCTCTGATAAACGTTGCAAAGTAGTTCCCATTGATGATTTCTACAACGGAAGTCATTGGTCTGTTGATCGTTGGTGGACGAGAGAAGAAAAGATTGAGTTAGGTATCGAAGAAGAAGAAAAGGCAATAGATCTCACAACCTATATTTCAATGATTAATGATACAAGTGCTATCCTGACAGAGTCTATTGAACCACTTCAGGAGCTCATTGCCAAGCAACTTGCAAGTACTGATAAGAAAAAGGTTTCTTTGTCAGACAAAGCTTTGTTTACACTTTCTCTTGGAAAGCGGCTACTGAAAAAGGACTTCATAACTGCCAAAGGGGATATTCCTGTATATAGCGCTAATGTATTCGAGCCATTTGTTTATACGGACAAATCAAACATTACGGATTTTAGCAAAGCATATGTCCTCTGGGGGATAGACGGTGAGTTTTCGTTTAATGTAATGGAACGGGGAACTATATTCGCTTCAACAGACCATTGTGGTACGATAAAAATTCTTGATGACCAAATTGACCCGTATTATTTAGCTTATATTATGGAAGAAACACGTCATAAATATGGGTTCGATAGGGGGTTACGTGCTTCTCTTACAAATATGAAGGCATTCAACATTGACATTCCTATTAAACCTGATGGTTCGTTCGATCTTGATGCACAAAAAAGTTTAGCAGAGTCATTGCTCTGCTTGCGTCAAACAAGAAAGACAATCTATGAAAAAATGACACAGTTGATGACTCAAAAAATCGAGTTCTAATTCATGTAAAAAATTAGTCTGCCTAAATTGAAAATCAGCCGAGCGGTGCCCTACTGCTCGGCTGATCGTTGTTTATTCTTCCATGACCTCAAGCATCATCCGTGCACCCAGCTTAAAGCTATTTTGGAACAGCAGGCACTCTGCCATGGTCTGATACTCACGAACAGCGTCCGCATATCGAAAGAACAGTTCTTTCTGTGCATCCGTCATAGTAGCCTGAAGCTTTTCCTCATTTCGGGTAATCAGGCGAAGCACTTCTTTGTATTCCCTGCAGGCGTTTGTGTCGTATTCGGTCGGTTCAATGTTGCCATACCAAAATTCTTCAAGAAGTCTCATACGGCATCCTCCCCATAGATCAGCTCTTGAAGGACGATTTCTTCCGCCCGATTTCGGATATTGTTCATGGCAGCGACCCATGCCATCTGGTCCTGCGATTTCAGCTCCTCGTTAATGTCCTCTTTCTCTGCCAGCCGTGTTACAAGCAGGTGGAGTTTGTTTCGCGCCTGAGTGTCAATGTCAGCCAGATAGCTGTACAACTTTCCGCTGAGAACAAGTTCGGAATAGAGCATAGGACGATGTTCTTTCAGGTATTGCTGGTGCTTTCTGCCCCACATACTAATAGGAGATGTCCTCGCTTCATCCAACACTAAGCAGGGAATATAGTAGTCACCCTGGAGTTCATACCAAAGGCCGTTGGTTTGATCGAAAATGTATTTTTCCATTATGCTGTCCTCCGTGTGTGGATTTAATTTTGAGGTGATGACGGGAACAGCAACCAGGTTTCTTCCCTTACTGTTGTCCTGCGTTGCCCTGGGCAGCGATACGCAAGGCACACATAAGGAGCAAAACCTGCTTTTCGTGCGTCATGCACGAGGATAAAAATTAGAATCTGATGTGCAGAAAAACCGCAGTATTAAGCCAAAAATCAGGTGGAAAGCGAAGAAATGACCGGATGTTTGGCAAGGTCAGCACCAACCCCTTGAAGTTCAGCAAGCGCTGATCTATCCGAATATCGTTTCCAAAGCCCGAGATCCGCTGGATCCCGGGCTTTTCTTTGTCCGCGCAGGGAGCGGGCGATCGGATTTTTTGCGCGCACTGGCTTGACAAACCGGGGTCGATGTGGCACATTATGCATGGTTAGCTGCATCTAACTGCGTTTTGGGGGCACAAAACGCCCTGTTCCGGGGCAAATCTGAAAAGGAGTCAAGCCATTTATGCCGGAATCACTGATATTCTGAAACTTCGCGTCCTACTCAGCTTCCTCAATGAAGATCCCAAAACCTGCACGGTCACGGGCCTTGCCGGTGTGCTCGGCGAGGGGAAGCAGAAGGTCAGCTGCATCTTCATGGCGCTCGAGCGCGAGGGCCTGCTCGACCGGAGCGACCCGCGCTGCCCCTGCCTGACGGAGGCCGGGCGGGCGCGCGCGGCCTGTTATGAGGAGCGCACGAACGTCGTGCTCAACCACCTGCTCTATGAGGGTCTGGACATCGACAGCGCCATGCACGACGCCTATGCCTTGGCGCTCATCCGCAGCGAGCACGCCTTCCGGCTATACACGCCGGCGGAGGAGTTGGCGATCAGCGAGACCATCTGCCGCCCCATGCTCGTGGGCAGCGTGCTCAGTTGGGTCGTATTTGCGGCGCTTGTGGCGCTAGCAGTCAGAGTCAGCGCGTAGTTTTGCATTCCGGCCGTTTTGGTCTGCATTTATGCGGCGATGTGCACCTGCCTTGGCATCTCCTATACCGTGCTGATCCGGACGCTGCGCTGGGAATGTGAAGATCCTGTACGCTGAGATGACCCGGCGGGCCGCCCGACGGCCTCATGACAGAGTGCGCAAGGAAAGGAGGAGCGCGCGTGATCGAGATCGTGTATCATGGCGAGGCGGCCGCCGCTTTCGGCCCGGACGGGCAGGCCGGCGGCTTTGAAAACGCGGACGGAAACGGAGAGATCCACCTCTATCCGCTGCTGGACGGTGTGAGCGCCATGTGCCTGCGGCTGGAGATGGGCTCCTATACGGAGATCCGCACGCAGGTCGGGATGCTGGAGATCAATTTCTGCGCCAACGGGCGCTTTGAGACCCGGTTTTCTCTGCGGGATCATGTTCTGCTCAAGCCGGGAGATATGGCCATCAGCTGTTACGACGGCGTGCACGGCACGATGTCGGAGTCGCACTTTCCGCTGGGCTATTACGAAGGCATCTGCCTGGAGGTAGCTCCGGATGCCGCCCGGCGCTGGATCGCGCGGAACGCGCCGGCATTTTCCGTGGACTTTTCCGCGCTCAATCGCAATCTCCTGGGCAGTAAGTGGTATACATACGGCCCGGCCGGGCCGCGCTGTGAGCACGTGTTTCGGGAATTGTATGAAAGCATTGCCTATCTGGATCCCGGCTTCCTGCAGCTCAAGGTGCTGGAGCTGCTGATGCTGCTCGGCCGTGTTCCCCGCGAATCCGCAGCCGACCCGTACTGCTCAGTCAGGCAGGCAGAGCTGGCCCGGCATCTCCGGGATCATCTGCTGACCGACCGGGAGGGGTATGTCTCGCTGTCGCAGCTGGCGGCGGAGCACGAGATCTCGGTGTCCCACCTGCAAAAAATTTTCAAGCGGGTCTATGGCGTTCCGGTGTATCACTATATCAAGGAGTACCGGCTGGAACAGGCCGCAGTGGAGCTGGTGCGCAGCGCAAAGCCGGTGACACAGATCGCGCAGGCTGCGGGGTATGACAATGCCAGTAAGTTTTCCGCGTGCTTCAAGGCGCGCTATGGCGCGACGCCGTCGCAGTACCGCGCCCATGCAAAGCATGCGTCAAAACGGAGCAGTGAAACCAAAACGGAGTAGCCCGGGGCGGCGCAATATGGTAGACTTCCTGCTGGTTAGACGAGACTAACTAATAACAGGAGGTATACAATGAAACAGAGAATTGCTGCATTTTTGATGTGCGTGATCTGCCTGCTGTCGGTCGTCGGCTGCGGACAGACCAAAGCGGACACGAACACCCCCTCGGCGGCCAATCAGCAGACGGTCACGGATGACTACCTGACGACCATCAGCGGGACGTATGTGGAGCTGTTCCCGGAGCTGTCGAAGGCGGATTACCGGAGCATCTGGCATGATGCCACCGCGCCGCTGGTGGGCGAGGATAATGCGGACGCCGCCACGGACAAGCTGCTCGGGATGTGCACGGCAAAGATCTACGGCGCAGACGCTGCCGAAAAATATGCGGCCGATCCGGACAGCATGGCCTTCGACTGCTATTTCCTGGGCGGGGTTTCGAAGTTCGTGATGGACGGCCACAAGATCACCGGTCTGGACGCGCAGGGCAAGGAAGTTTTCTCCCACACTTATCGAAAGCTGGACAAGGAAAATGAAAACGGCTTCATTTTCTATCAGAGCGAGGACGAAAACTCCGGCGAATTCACCTACTTTGCCTTCTCTCCGGACACGATGGCGACCACCTATCACCTGGAGTTCCGCTATGCGGAGGATCTCGATGACCTGCAGAGCTGGTTCGAGGGCGATTATGCTTACTGGAACGCATCTGCGATCGCCGAGGATTACGATCAGGAGACGCTGAAGAACGTGATCACGCTCTTTGCGACGGAAAACCTGTCGGAATCGAAGTAAGAGATACCGAAAGAAAAAACCACATCCGCCGGTCCATTCGGACCGGCGGATGTGGTTTTTTGTTGTTTATCCGAGCGCCACGTCCAGCATCATCATGATGCTGAAGCCCACGGCGAAAAACACCGTGCCGATATTGGAGTGATCGCCCTGCGACATCTCAGGGATCAGCTCTTCCACCACGACATAGAGCATGGCTCCGGCAGCAAAACTGAGCAGATACGGCAGGGACAACGAGCTGTGCCGCCAGAATCGTCAGCACGGCGCCGATGGGCTCTACCACGCCGGAAAGCACGCCGCCGCAGAAGGCTCTGCCTTTTTTCATGCCCTCCGCCCGCAGCGGCATGGAGATGATCGCCCCTTCCGGGAAGTTCTGAATGGCGATGCCCAGCGACAGGGCCAGCGCACCGGCCGCCGTGATCTGTGCGCTGCCGGAGCGGAACCCGGCGTATACCACGCCGACGGCCATGCCCTCCGGGATATTGTGCAGCGTCACGGCCAGCACCATCATCGTCGTGCGCTGCAGGCGGCTCTTCGGCCCTTCGGCCTGGGCGCTGTTCGCGTGCAGGTGCGGGATGATGTGATCCAGCGCGAGCAGAAACAGGATGCCGAGCCAGAAGCCCAGAAAGGCGGGGAGGAACGAGAGCTTCCCCATACCTGCCGACTGCTTGATCGCCGGGATCAGCAAGCTCCAGACCGAAGCCGCCACCATCACACCGGCGGCGAAACCGGTCAGCGAGCGCTGCACGGCGTCACTGAGCGCTTTCTTCATAAAGAACACGCACGCCGCGCCCAGCGCGGTGCCGAGAAATGGGATCAGGATCCCCCAAAATGTTTGCATAAGACAGCTTCCTTTTTGCTATGGATCAGGTTGTTTTTGCAAGTTAGATGGCTCTAACCAATAAGCATCATACCAGAGAACATCAACATTTGCAAGCGGAAACCCGCGGCCCGTGAAAATCCATGATTTCCAACCGGTTTCGGGCGCTCCGCAGCTCAAAAATGGGGCGGCCGTGCGGCCGCCCCGGTGCGTTCATTCTTTTTCCGGCCCGTCTGCGTCGGCTTCCGGCGCAGCGGTTTCCGTCCAGAGCGGTACCAATGTGAATACAATGAACACAGCTGCTTCCAAGGCTGTTGTCACCGTCAATGGCACTGTCAACACTATGAGTGTGGCTGGTTCTGATACCACTGTCAAGGCCGAAGAAGGCGCCAAGATCGAGAAGATCACTACCTCTCGGCGGCTTCCGGCTCCGTTTCCGCCGGGGTGTCGGATCCCTGCGCGGGCAGAATGGCTTCCGGCTGCTCCGGCTGGCTGAGGATCGCCTGCAGCAGCTCCATGTCCGTCATGATGCGCTCGGACGCGATGCCGAGCTCCTTTGCGTCGTGCTCGAGCACGGCGATGAGCAGGTCGTAGTAATCGCCCTCGCACTTGAGCGCCCTGGCGATCTGCGGCAGCGTCTTTTCGTGGAACGTGCGCAGCGAGCCATCATCTGTCCCAAGGTATTCGAGCAGCTGCTGGCGCGCCGCGTCCTCGGACATGGTGCGGTCGATATAATATGTGCTGCCGTAGAGCCCATAGAGCACGCGCTGGGCGTCGAAGTAGCCGAGGCGCATGTTCTTGCGGCTCTGCTCGGCGTCGAAGTTCAGAATGTTGCCGAGATCGACCGTCGGCCCGATCGTCGTCACATGCACGTCGTCCGGAATGCGGAAGCGCTTTTCGATGCCGAAGCCGAAGATGCGCAGGGCAATGATGTCCTTGCAGCCGTTTTCCACCAGCGCGTGGATGGGCACGACGTCCTGTACGCCGCCGTCGGCATAATACTTGCCGCCGAGCTTTTCCAACCGGAATGCCGGCAGGTACGCGCTTGCGAGCAGCATATCGCACAATTCGTCTTTGTCAAGATCGGAGGCTTTGAGCTCCAGCTCCTGATGGTCAGAGAGAGAGTAGGTGACGATGAAAAAGTCCATGTCGGAATGGCAGATTTTGTCCGCGTCCACGACCTCAGCGACCCAGTTGCGCAGTGGCGTCACGTCAAAGCCGCGGTTGCGCACGATGTCGGCCACGCTGCGCAGCGTGCTCTTGAGCTCGGAGAGCAGGATGTCGCGGTTCATGAGCCGGCGCATTTCCTCGTCGTCCACGTCCATGACCTGGGAAAAGTGGATGTTGTTCCAGACGTTTTCGGCCTTTTCCAGGTCGTCCATGACGATCATGGCGCCGTTGAGCGCACCGACGGACGTGCCGGACACGGCGGAAAAGCGGATGCCCGCCTCGCGCAGGGCTTTCCACGCGCCGATCTGGTAAGCGCCCTTCGCGCCGCCGCCCTCGAGCGCCAGACCATAGGTTTTGTTACGATCCAGTTTCAGTTCCATGTCGGTTCTCCAATCTGTAGATTTTTGCGGCATGGGGCGGCAGGTCAAATGCGCCCACGCCGTCGTGGATGGCAATGTGGGTATCGTCGGTGCAGTCGGCGGCGCAGTCGTATTCGCTGCGCACGAAGGCCAGCCTTGTCTCTTCGCACAGGCCGGCGCCGGGGCAGGTGAGCTCCACGTGGCAGCGCACCGGGTGCGCTGCGCGGTTGACGATCAGCAGCAGCGCCTCGTCCTCTGCTTCCTCGCCGAAGGCGTCCCGACCGTCCGCGATGACGCGCAGAACACACAGCACGTCGCCCGCCGGGGCGAACACGGCGACCTCGCCGCGCGTGAGCGCCGGGTGCGCATGGCGCAGGGCTGTCAGCTGCGCGTACCACTGCAGCATCTGCGTGTCGCACACCTGCAGCGGCGCGCGGTTGAACGGGTCGCACAGGCCCTGCATACCGGTCTCGTCGCCGTAGTAGATCGACGGGATGCCCGGCAGCCAGAACTGCACGGCTGCCGCCAGAACCTGCAGCTGCGCGCCGCGTGCGGCCATGGCGTCCGTGATCTCGAGCGCCGCAAGCTCTGCGCGCGTGCGGCTGCGGGGGTCAAAGTCCAGTGCCAGCGCCGAGCGCGTGCGCGCCACGTCGTGGCTTGCCGTCAGGTTCATGAGCGCGTAGTACAGCGGCTGCGGATAGTTCAGCCGCTGACTCAGCAGCAGGTCTGCGAGCGCACGCGCCGTGCTGCGCCCGGTCAAAAACAGGATCAGCGCGTCGCGCAGGGGGTAGTTCATGACGCTGTCGAGCGCATCGCCGAGCGCGTATTGCCGCCGCGCACCGTAGCTGACCTTCGTCACGGCATCCTCCCACACCTCGCCGAGGAGTACACTGTCGGGATCGGCCTGCTTGGCGGCGGTGCGCAGGTCGCGCAGTACATCGTCCGGCAGCTCGTCGGCTACGTCCAGCCGCCAGCCGGACGCGCCGTCGTGCAGCCATGCTTTGACCACGCTGTGTTCGCCCGTGATCATGTATTTGCGCCAGTCGGGGTTGGCGGTGTTGATGGCGGGCAGGTCGCGGAAATTCCACCAGCACCTGTAGTCGTTGGGATAGTGGGCAAAATCGTACCAGCGCGCATAGACGGAATTGCTGCTGTTATACGCGCCGCAGCCGGGATAGTGCCGGAAGCGGTTGAAGTAGCGGCTGTCTGCGCCCGTGTGGGCAAACACGCCGTCAAGCACGATGCGGATGCCGCACGCTCTGGCGGCAGCACACAGCTTCTTGAAGTCCGTGTTCGTGCCGAGGATCGGATCGACCTTCCGGTAATCTCCGGTGTCGTAGCGGTGGTTGGAGGCGCTCTCGAAGATGGGGTTGAGATACAGCACCGTCACGCCGAGCTTTTGCAGATAGGGCAGCCGGTCCGCGATGCCGCGCAGCGTGCCGCCGTAGAAGTCGACGGGCGCATATTCGCCCTCGGGGGTGTTGGCCTGCCACTCGACCGGCTCCTCCCAGTCGGCGTGCGCATGCACGGTCTGCTCCATGCGGCGGTGGTGCTCCATGCCGCGCTGTGCGGTGGCTGAGCTGTCGCGCGCAAAGCGGTCGGGGAAGATCTGATACATCACGCCGGTGCGAAACCACTCCGGCGTCGCAAAGCCGGCGCGGTAGACCGTCAGCCGCCAGCCGTCCTCCGGCTCGTCACAGAGGCGGGCATGCCGTCCGTCCGGTGCGGCGCAGAGGTAGCGGATCCCGCCGTCGCTGCACGCGACGCGGAAGCGGTAGCGCAGCGCCTGCGGTGTTGCGGGCACGGTCACGGACGCGGCAAAGCCCGCAGCCGTCTGCGCCATGGCGACGGTGTCACTGTACGCATCGCCGTAGAGCTCAACGGCGGCGTCGAAAACGAACGACTCCGTGTCCGTGAAGGCGAGGCGCACGGCCGCACCGGTCTCCAGCGCGCCGAGCGGACGGCGGAACGCCTCGTCGCCCGCGTCGTGCTTCGGCGCGGTGTCCTCCGGCAGCAGGAGCAGGTACAGGTGCGCATAATCCTCCGCCGAGCGCGTGAAGCTGAAATCCTGCGCCATGGCCTGCCGCTGCACGCGGAGGTAGGCATCGTGCTCGTTGTGATAGAGCGCGAGCGCGCGGCGAACGGTGTCGGCGAGCTCGTAGGCGTTGAAGTTTGCAAACGAGAACCCGGTGCCCTCACCGGTGAAACGGTTATACGGCTGCACGCTGTCGCGCAGACCGCCGGTCTCGCGCACGATCGGCAGCGTGCCGTAGCGCATGGCGATCATCTGCGACAGGCCGCACGGTTCAAAGCTTGACGGCATGAGCAGAAAATCACTGCCCGCGTACACGCGGTGCGACAGCGCTTCGTCATAGCCGATATAGGCGCACAGGCGTCCCTTGTGCCGCCACTCGGCGCTGCGCATGAAGTCCTCGTATTCGGCGTTGCCCGTGCCGAGAAGCACGAACGCCATGTCCTGCTCCTCCATGAGCTCGTCGAGCACGCACTGCACGAGATCGAAGCCCTTTTGCGGCGTCATGCGCGTGACCATGGCGACGATGGGCGTGTGCTCGCCGATCTCGAGCCCGAGCTCCTGACACAGCGCGGCGCGGCAGACCGCCTTGCCGCTCATGTCGTCCACGGAGTAGGGCGCGGTGATGCCGCTGTCGTGCGCGGGGTCAAATACGGCGGTGTCGATGCCGTTGAGGATGCCCGACAGCTGATGCTGCCGCGCGTTGAGAATGCCCTCAAGCCCCTCGCCGTAGGCCGCCGTGCGGATCTCGCCCGCGTAGCTCGGGCTGACGGTGTTGATGTGGTCGGCAAAGACACAGCCCGCCTTGAGCAGGTTTGCGCAGCCGTTGAGCTCCATGAACTCCGGCGTGTAGTAGCGCGCGTCGATGCCGAGCAGATCCTGCACGAATTCGAAGCTGAACTTGCCCTGATAGGCGATGTTGTGGATCGTCAGCAGCGTCTGTATCCGCGACTGCATCCGGCCGGCGTACTGCGTTTTCATCAGCATGGGCAGCACGGCAGTATGCCAGTCGTTGCAGTGGAGCACCTCGGGCGTGAAGTCCAGCCTTGGCAGCGCCTCCAGAATCGCGCGGGCGAAAAAGGCGTACTGCTCACCTTCGGCCTCGCCGCCGAGGTAAATGCGGTCTCCGAAGTAAAACTCGTTGTCCACGAGATAGATGACGATGCCGTCGAGCAGCAGCCGCTCGATGCCGACGTACTGATGCCGCCAGCCGAGGTCGATGTAGAAGTCTGTCAGATGCGTGACCTGAGCGGCGTATTTGTCCTTGATCACACGGTGATACGGCGTGATGATGCGCGCGTCAAAGCCGAGCGCCGCGAGGCTCTTCGGCAGCGTGCCGACCACGTCTGCAAGACCGCCGGTCTTGGCCAGCGGTGCACATTCGGCGGCTGCCAGCAGCACGCCGGGCAGGTCGCAGCGCCCCTTTTCGGCGAGCGCTGTACGCAGTTCGGGTTTCATAGCGTCCCTCCTTTACCGGTTCGTGAAGGTGAAGTATACGGTCGAAAGCGGCGGCAGCGTCACGCGTGCGCAGCAGGGCAGCGCGCCGAAGGGCGTGTCCTCACTGCGGATCTCGGGTGCGTTGCGGATGCCGGCACCGCCGAAGTCCTCCGCGTCGCTCGAGAGCAGCTCGCGCAGCACGCCGCGCCTGGGCAGTCCGATGACAAAATCGTCATAGCGCACGGGCGTGAAGTTACAGACGCACACGACCCGGCGGCCGTTTCGCGCCGTGCGCAGAAAGGCGATGGCGCTGCGCTCGGCATCGTCCACGTTCAGCCACGTGAAGCCGTCCCAGCTGTCGTCGATGTCCCAGAGCGCGCGGCTGCCATGGTAGCAGGCGTTGAGCGCACTGCACCAGCGCTGCATGGCCTTGTGCATGGGGTAATCGAGCAGCAGCCAGTCGAGCCCCTGCTTATAGTTCCACTCGATGAACTGGCCGAATTCCGAGCCCATGAACGTGAGCTTCTTGCCCGGATGCGCAAACTGATAGCCGTAGAGCGCGCGCAGCGCGGCGAATTTCTGCTCATACGTGCCGTACATCTTATCGAGCATCGACTTTTTGCCGTGCACGACCTCATCATGGGAAAATGCGAGGATGAAGTTCTCGGAAAAGGCGTACATCATCGAGAACGTCAGCTTGTCGTGGTGGTACTTGCGGAAGTAGGGGTCAAGCTCCAGATAGTCGAGCGTGTCGTGCATGAAGCCCATGTCCCACTTGAAGCTGAAGCCGAGACCGCCGTCATAGGGCGGCTTTGTCACGCCGGGGTAGGCGGACGACTCCTCCGCGATCGTCATGCAGCCGGGCCATGCCGTGAGCAGGGTCGTGTTGAGCTTTTGCAGAAAGGCGACCGCGCCGAGATTGATGTTGCCGCCGTCGCGGTTGGGCGTCCACTCGCCGTCGCGCCGGGCGTAGTTGAGATACAGCATCGAGGACACCGCATCCACGCGGATGCCGTCGATGTGATAGCGGTCGAAAAACGACATGGCCGATGAGATGAGAAAGCTCTGCACCTCCGGCATGGCGTAGTCAAAAATGAGCGTGCCCCACTCCGGGTGCTCGGCCATGCGCGCCTCCTTGCACTCGTAGAGCCGCGTGCCGTCAAAGCGCGCGAGCCCGTGCGCGTCCTTCGGAAAGTGCGCCGGGACCCAGTCCATGATCACGCCGATACCGGCGCGGTGGAGCTTGTCGACAAAATACATGAAGTCCTGCGGCGTGCCGTAGCGGCTGGTGGGGGCGTAGTACCCCGTCACCTGATAGCCCCACGACCCGTCGTAGGGGTATTCCGTCACAGGCAGCAGCTCCACGTGCGTGTAGTGCATCTCGCGGCAGTAGTCTGCCAATTCATCCGCGACCGAGCGGTACCACGGCAGACCGGTCTCCGGCCGGCGCCAGGAGCCGAGGTGCACCTCGTAAATGCTCATCGGCGCGCGGTACACATCACGCTCGGCGCGGCGGCGCAGATAGCTCCGGTCGTGCCAGACGTAGCCCTCGAGCGACCAGACCTTCGACGCCGTGGCAGGTCCTGTCTCGCAGTGCGCGGCAAAGGGGTCGGCCTTGAGCACCGTCTGCCCGTCTGCACCGGTGACGGCGTATTTATACAGCGCCCCGTCGCGCAGCCCGTCCACGGTCTGCACCCATGTGCCGTCCGGCAGCCGGTCCATCGGCGTCGCGCCGGCGTCCCAGTTGTTAAAGTCGCCCACGAGCGCAACGTGCTGCGCGTGCGGCGCCCAGACGGCAAAGCGGTGCCCCGTCGTGCCGGGCAGGGCGTGACAGCCGAACGTGCGGTAAGCGTGCGCGGCCGCACCGGTATGGAATTCCTGCAGCTCCGACTTCGTCAAAAAGCCGGGCGCGCGTCCTGTCGTATTCATGGCGCGCCTCCAATATCTCAGTCTGATACAGATATTATACCGTGTGCGGCATGAAATTCCAACAATTTTTTGCGCCCGCGCTTTGACAACGCGCGCGCCGGACGCTATACTTGTGACACAGAGATTCTATTTGGGAGGCGCAGTATGTTTACCTTCAACCACTTCAATTTCAACGTCCTCGATCTTGCGCGCAGCGTGCAGTTTTATCATGATGCGCTCGGCCTGGAGCCCGTGCGCACGAAGGATGCATCCGACGGCTCGTTCCGGCTCGTGTTTCTGGGTGACGGGCACTCGCCGTTTCAGCTGGAGCTGACCTGGCTGCGTGACCGCACGCAGCCGTACGATCTCGGCGAGGGGGAGTTTCACCTCGCGTTCACCGTGCCGGATATGGATGCCGCGCACGCAAAGCACGCGGCCATGGGCTGCATCTGCTTTGAAAATCCCGGCATGGGCATCTACTTTATAGAGGATCCGGACGGGTACTGGATCGAGATCGTGCCGGAAAAGTGAACAGCGCATCAAACACAGAAGCCGCTTCCTGACTTCTGTGTTTTTTTTGTAAATCGATTGACAAATACAGGTATATGCGTTATTCTGGAGCTGGAAGCGAAATGGAATTTGCACGTTTTTCAGAAAGGAGCGACCGAACATGACGCGAAGAAAACGACTCTGCCTGCTGCTGGCGGTGCTGACGCTGCTGCTGG